>Ga0207104_1159_pt1 | contig 16787 bp, 17 predicted proteins | sample Alteio_BWMinHeat_79_FD_153538 | JGI IMG/M metagenome (GOLD analysis project Ga0207104, IMG submission 153538) | Enriched cells from forest soil in Barre Woods Harvard Forest LTER site, Petersham, Massachusetts, United States -... | ecosystem: Environmental > Terrestrial > Soil > Temperate forest >...
TCGTTCGCAAGGGGACGGAGGAAGTCCTCATTCCGGCCGCGAAGAGCTTTGTGACCTCGGTGGATCTCACGCGTCGCCGGATGATGGTCCGCGGGATTGAAGACTTGGTTGAGGATCGCCATGCGATGTGACATCCTGACGCTGTTTCCCGACATGGTGGCGCCGGTGCTGGGTCAGAGTATTCTCAAACGAGCACAGGAAAAAGGTCTGCTCCATGTGCAGGTGCGCAATTTGCGTGACTATACGCTCGATCGCCACAAGGTGGCGGACGACGTGCCCTATGGCGGAGGAGCCGGGATGGTGATGAAGGCAGAGCCCATCTTGCGCGCGGTGGAACAGATTCAGGCGGACTATGCAGAGGCTGGTGAACAGATTCGCTTGCTGTTTCCGTCTCCGCACGGTCGTCCGTTCACACAGGCCTATGCGAAACATTTGGCCGCCGATCCACGTCGACTCGTTATTCTCTGTGGTCACTATGAGGGGGTCGATGAACGGGTGCGGCTGGCATTGCACCCGGAAGAAATTTCTGTCGGGGATTATGTGTTGACCGGAGGCGAATTACCGGCGCTGCTGCTCATCGATGCGGCAGCCCGTTTGGTTCCCGGTGTATTGGGTGACCCGGAGTCAATCGTAGAAGAGTCGTTCACGGATGGGTTGCTCGAATATCCACACTATACAAGACCGGCGGAAGTTCGAGGCATGCCCGTGCCAGACGTGTTGCTTTCAGGACATCACGAAGCCATTCGTCTGTGGCGTCGTAAGGAAGCCCTGCGAAGTACGTATCAGAGACGGCCGGATCTTTTGCAAGATCAGGTCTTGAGTCTCGAAGATCAACAATTGCTAGACGAACTTACTCGTGAAGGCGTGCCGGTCATGCCTGTTCGATGTGGGGGGGAGGGGTAGTTTCATGAATCGGTTGGAGCGGATACAACAGTCTTTCACAAAGAAGGCGGTGCCTGGTTTTGAAATTGGGGACACTGTTCGCGTGCACGTGAAAGTGGTCGAAGGGGAAAAAGAGCGCATTCAGGTGTTCGAAGGTGCGGTAATCGCTCGTAAAGGATTGCTGAACACGGAGACCTTCACTGTGCGCAAAGTTTCCTACGGCGTCGGCGTGGAACGAATTTTCCCACTCCATTCGCCGATCGTCACGCGTGTCGAGGTCATGCGCCAGGGCAAGGTGCGTCGGGCCAAGCTGTATTATCTCCGAGGGAAGAAGGGCAAGTTTGCCAAGGTCGAAGATCGGGAATTCGTCGCGAGTGCAAAGGGGCAACCCGGGGTCACTCGTAAAGCCGAAGAGCCGGTCGGAGCCGCCTCGGCCTCGAAGTCTTAATCCCATTCTCTGGTTCCATCGACCACGAGTGTCAGGTGCCCTTTCAACGGATGCATCGCGGGGCCACATCGTGGGACCTACCGACGAATTTGAATTGGAAGCCCGGCGGCGCGGCTATCGTTGGATTGCCGGCCTTGATGAAGCCGGACGGGGCCCTCTGGCGGGCCCTGTCGTTGCGGCGGCGGTGATCCTCCCCACTCGTTGCCGCTTAGCCGGTGTTGATGATTCCAAACAAGTCTCCGAACCTGAGCGAGCCCGACTCTACGAGGTGATCGTCCAGCGGGCACGCGGTGTCGCTGTAGGAGTGGCCACGGAGCAGGAGATCGACCACCTCAATATTTTAGAAGCGACTCGCCTGGCCATGTGTCGTGCGCTGGCATCGCTGACTCTCCAGGCGGACTACCTCTTGATCGATGCCGTGACATTGCCGGATCTCGCCATTCCTTCACGCTCCATCATTAAGGGTGATACGTTGTCCATTTCGATTGCGGCTGCGTCGATTGTGGCCAAAGTCACGCGCGATCGCATGATGGTGGCTTATCACCGAGCCTATCCTGAGTATAATTTTCTCTCCCACAAGGGGTATGGGACCGAAGAGCATTTGCTACGGCTCACTCAACATGGTCCTTGTGCGATTCATCGGCGTACATTCGCTCCAGTCGCACAGCTCTTATGTGGTGATGGGGGGTTCTCACGGACCGGTTTGGACGAAGCTCCAAGGACGATTCCGTGACCTTCCTTGATCCCCGGAAGCTTTTAGGGCAAGAAGGAGAATCGGCGGCGGAGCAATATCTGCGGCACAAGGGGTATCGGATTGTGGCACGCAATCTGCGTTCGTCGGTGGGGGAGTTGGACCTAGTGGCTGAGGACGGTCAGGCGTTGGTCTTTGTCGAGGTGAAGGCGCGTCGAACCGATACATTCGGCGGAGCCATTCACGCCGTCCATCAACGGAAGCAGGAGAAGTTGATTCAATTAGCGGCTCAGTATTTGGCTCGCCACCACATCAAAAATCGATTATGCCGATTCGATGTCGTCTTGCTACAAGGCACGGAGACTGTTACTCCGCAGATCGAACATATTCAGAATGCCTTCGAAGTGTCCGGAGACGATCTCCGTTGGTAGGGCGACAATGATTCAATTGATCCACGTATCGAAACAGTACGATCAGCGGCTGGCGCTTTCGGACGTCACCTTCGAGATCGGCAAGGGAGAATTTGTCCTCCTCATGGGACCGAGTGGCGCAGGCAAATCTACGTTGTTACGGATGCTCATCGGGGCTGAACGGCCCGATGAGGGGCAGATCTTCGTCCATCAGAAAAACGTGACGGCGCTCAAGTCGTCTGACGTTCCATATCTGCGCCGCAAGGTGGGAACGGTGTTTCAAGACTTTCGGCTGTTGCCGAAGAAGTCCGTCTTCGACAATGTGGCGTTGCCCTTGCTGGTGCAAGGCATTTCTCCTGCCGACATTCGTCGGAAAGTCACGGAAGCGTTACGGGCGGTCGGTGTCGAGCATAAGCGAGATCAGCTGCCTGCGGGCCTCTCGACAGGCGAGCAGCAGCGGGTCTGCATTGCACGTGCGATTGTGAATGGCCCGGTCGTCTTGCTGGCGGATGAGCCGACCGGAAATTTGGATCCAGCCCTGACGTCCGAGATTATCGAATTGTTTAAACTCATTAACGCACGCGGCACCACTGTCGTGGTGGCAACGCATGATCCCCTGGTCATGGCGCAAGTGAATCGGCGGGTGCTCACATTGTCACAGGGCCGGTTGCTGCCGGAACAGCGGGTGCTGGGGTGAGGACGCTTTCGTATCTCCTCAAAGAATCCTGGGTCAATATGCGGACCAACCGGACAACGACGATGGTCGCCATCTTGACCACGGCCTTTACCTTGGCCTGTGTCGGCGTCTTCTTGCTACTATACGTCAATCTACGGGCGGCGGCAGGATGGCTTCAGGACGATATAAAAATCATGGTGTATCTTGATGAGCGGCTCGCCTCCGATTCGGTCGCTGAAGTGGAGCAACAATTGCGGGGCGACCGGGCCGTCGCTTCGCTGTTGTTTATCTCGAAAGAGCAGGCATTGGGCGAGTTCAAGGCACAATTTCCTTCGGAGTCTCACTTACTTGAGGGGTTGGGCCAGAATCCATTACCGGCCTCCTTTGTCGTGGCACTGAGCCCGTCGTTTCGGTCGGTGGATGCGATCAAGCGATGGGCAGAGCGGGTCAGGCAGCTCGCCGGCGTCTCCAAGGTCGACTATAATCAAGATTGGATCGACGCCCTCGCGACGGTGATTCGATCGATTGAGTTAGTGGCTATCGGCATCGGTGTGATTCTCTCGGCTGCGGCTGTCACCATTATTGCCAATACGATTCGCCTCACATTATTCGCCCGACGGGATGAAATTGCCATCCTGCGTCTCATCGGAGCGACCACAATGTTTATTCGTGTTCCATACCTCATGGAGGGCGCGGTGCTTGGCGCCTTGGGCAGTACGCTCTCGCTCGTCATGCTCAAGTTCATGTATGAATTGTTTCGGCAGCAAATGCGAACGACGGGACGATTTGCCGGGCTCGACAACCTCATTGCATTTTTCCCTCCGTCAGTCTGTCTTGCCCTGGTTGCGGTGGGGATGGGGCTCGGGTTTGCTGGTAGCTTCGTGTCGATACGGCGTTTCGGCGAGGCCAAGGCATGAGGTGTTGGACGGGGGTGATGATCGGAGTCGTGGTCTGGGGGCTGTTGAGTCTTTTCTTGCCGGCTGGAGCGGTTGCCGATCCGATCATCGACAAGATCGAGAAAGAACGCAAGGCGCTCGACCAACTCAAAGGTCAGATCGAAGAAAAACGCAAACAGGCCGATGAAGCGGGGAAAAAGCGACAGTCCCTCTTGCAGGGGATTCAGACACTCGATGAACGGGTGTTGCGCTATCGACAAGCGCATCAGGACATTAGCCGAAAGCTGCGAAAGAAAGACCAAGAGATTGAGGCCATCAATGCGCAACTCGCCGACTTGCGCGTGAGTGTACGAGAACGCCAGGACGCCATTCTGGCCCGGCTGCGAGTTCAGTACATGGAAGGCCGGTTTGGGCATTGGAAAACCTTGCTTGCGTCGGACTCGTATGGTGATTTCCAGCGCCGGCTCCAATATCTCTCCGCCGTATCCGAACGGGATTATGCCCTCATGGGTATGTTCCGGACCGATATGACCCGTATGGAGCAGGCGGAGCAGCAGCGGGAAGACGCGCGAGTCGGGATGCTGTCGTACAAGCAAAGTACCGAGAAGCAGATGGCTGAGCTGAAGTCGGTCAAGAAAGAAAAGAAGGTCTATCTCACCAAGATTACTCATGAAAAAGAGTCCTACGAGCATGCCCTCCAAGAATTAGAACGGTCCGCGTCGCGCATCGACAGTCTGTTGCGCGAGTTGGAGCAGCGCCGTCGCGCGGCTGCGGCCAGACCTCCGACTGGAATGATCGCCCCCCGAGGGGTGAAGGGTGCACTGCCGTGGCCGGCCGATGGGAGCATCATCTCGTTCTTCGGCCGTCAGAAACATCCAACCTTCAACACCTATGTGCAGCGCAGGGGTATTGAAATTAAGACGGTTGAGGGGAGTGCCATTCACGCCGTGATGCCTGGATCCGTTGTCTATGCAGACTGGTTGAAAGGATACGGACTCGTTATAATCCTTGATCATGAGAATGGGTTCTTTTCGCTGTATGCCCATGCGTCGAAGATACTGACGACCGTGGGAGGGCAGGTGGGAGCGGGGCAAGCGATCGGCGAAACAGGAGACACGGGCATGACGGGTGAAAATACTCTATACTTTGAGTTGCGTCAGGGGGCAGAGCCGATTGATCCTCTCCAATGGTTGGCGAGGCGCTAGCAGGCTTCGGAAAAACCAATCCGGCATCGCAGAGTTTATAATAGCGGACATGTTTGGACAGAAAGAGAATACGCCAGTAGGATGCTCAAAAAAGCCGCTGCTTTCACGTACCCTATCCCGGCGCGATAGGGTCGGTCGGGTAAGAACAGCGATTTTTTCAGCATCCTAGTAAGGAATGGGCAGAGGAAAGGATATTAAATTATGGAACAGGATCCTCAACGACGATTCTGGATGTTGGGCCCGACGGTGGTGGTAGCATTGGTCGTGGGCGTGCTGCTCGGCAAGGGGTGGGAGCGGACCGGGCATGCCACGGAAACCTACGAAGAGTTGAAGACATTTTCCGAGGTGTTGACCCAAGTTCAGAAGAGTTATGTCGATGAAACGAAAGTGAAGGATCTTGTCCAGGGGGCAATTCGCGGGATGCTCTCAACCCTCGATCCGCACTCGGCCTACATGACCGCGGACATGTATAAGGAAATGCAGGTTGAAACGAAGGGTGAGTTCGGGGGCGTGGGCATCCAGATCGGGGTTAAAGAGAACCGTTTGGCGGTGATTGCCCCCATTGAAGGCACGCCGGCCTATCGAGCCGGAGTCAAGTCGGGTGACTTCATTACGAAGGTGAACGATGAGACGACCAAAGACCTCACGTTGATGGATGCGGTTCAGAAGATGCGTGGGCCCAAGGGCTCGAAGGTTAATTTGACGATTCAGCGGGAAGGGACTCCCGACCCGCTCCAATTTACGCTCATCCGCGATACCATCAAGATCGAGAGTGTGAAGTCGAAGGTATTGGACAATATCGGCTACGTGCGTTTGACGCAATTCCAAGAATCGACGGGGCGGGATTTGAGCAAAGTGCTCAAACAGTTCAAGGAGCAGAAGCTGCAATCGACGATCCTGGACCTCCGCAACAATCCCGGCGGGCTGCTGACCGCGTCCGTTGAGGTTTCCGAGCAGTTTCTCCCCGGCGGCAAGCTGGTGGTCTATACAAAAGGACGCGAAAGCAAAAAGGACGAGTGGATCTCCAAGGGGAAAGATCAAATGGACGATTCACCCATGATCGTGCTGATCAATGAAGGATCGGCGAGTGCGTCTGAGATCGTGGCCGGCGCCTTGCAGGACTATGGGCGGGCAGTCATTGTCGGCACGACTTCATTCGGCAAGGGATCGGTGCAAACGATTCTCCCGCTGGGGGATGGATCCGGGCTCCGCCTCACAACGGCGAAGTACTACACACCGAAAGGGCGCTCCATCCAATCAACCGGGATTACGCCTGATATTGTCGTAAAAGCTCAACCACCGACTATTGTCGCCAAAGCGGGTGAGACCAAGTCCGGTGAAAAGGACGGGGAGCAGAAACAGGCCAAGCCTGCGGTCGTGCCAGGGAAAGACCAGCCGGCTCAGGCCGGCAAAGGACAGGAAGAGAGTACTCAGAAGAACGGGACCGTACCTCAGCCTCCTTCCGCTGATGTCTCGGGCGAGCCTTCGCTTGAGCAGGATGTTCAACTCCAAAAGGCGGTTGAGATGCTGAAGACCTGGAAGATCTTCAAGGAGCTTCCTCGCCCCTCTTAATGGAAGGCTGCGGCTGTTGTAAGGCAATTGCCTCCAGCAGCCGTTCCTCCGATCCTGAGAATCCGGGTACGGTGCGCAGCAGGTGCGATCGTACCAGCCGTTCCAGATCGGACAATGTGGTGATCCCCAGGCGGGTGTGGAGGTACGCCACAAGAGATTCGGATAGTCCAGGGAGCTGTGTCCATGCCTTCACCGCCTCCGGGAGTGGCGTTCTCAAGGCTTCGTAGGCCTGGATCGTTCCAGTTTTGAGAAATTCTTCGATCTTGTCCGCCAAGTCACGGCCGATTCCGTCAAGATCTTCCAACGCCTGCCGTGAGGCGACATCTGCGATGTCCTCTTCCAAGGCTTCGATGGTATCCGCTGCCTTCCGATAGGCTCTGATCCGATAGGGATTCGCCCGCTGGACGGCTAACCGTTCCGCGATCGAACGAAAGATAGCCGCGACTTGCCGGTTGTGTTGTGGGGCAGATATCATAGGCCGTACCGGTGCTATTCTGACGTGATCAGGGATGCGGGGCAAGGGGACTACACGTTCAGGTTCATTGACATTCTCAATTCTGCTCTCCTAGGATGAATGGCGATGGCCGATGTGATTCAGATTCAGGTAAACGGCGAGCAGCGGAGCTGTCGAGCTGATGCCACCGTGGGGGATTTGCTGCGTGAACTTGCCATCAAGACTGAGCGCGTGGCGGTGGAGTTGAATTTGGAAATCATGGATCGCAAGGATTTCGATCACCGAAGTCTGAAACAAGGAGATCGAGTGGAGGTCTTGAGCTTCATCGGTGGCGGTGCGTCAGTGGATGCTCAGGGCAAAGGGAGGGGTTTCATCCATGCAAAATGATCGCTTGGTCATTGGCGGCCATGAGTTTACGTCTCGGCTGTTCGTTGGGACTGGGAAGTACAAGGATTTTGTTGAAACCAAAAAAGCCATTGAGGCATCGGGAGCCGATGTGGTGACGGTGGCGGTGCGGCGCGTTAATATTACCGATCGCTCCAAGGAGAACCTCCTCGATTATCTCGACCCGAAGAAGTACACCATTCTTCCCAACACCGCCGGCTGTTACAATGTAGAAGATGCACTGCGCTATGCTCGTTTGGCCAGGGCCGCCGGCGTGTCTGATTTGATTAAACTCGAAGTGTTGGGTGACGAGAGAACGCTGTTCCCCGATACGGCTGGATTGATCGAAGCGGCGAAAATTCTCGTCAAAGAAGGATTCATCGTGCTGCCCTATACCAATGACGATCCCATCGTGGCCCAGAAGCTTGTCGACATCGGGTGCCCCGCCGTCATGCCCTTGGCGGCGCCAATTGGATCGGGACTTGGTATCCGCAATCCATACAATTTGAAGATCATCATGGAAATGATTAAGGTGCCGATCATTGTTGACGCCGGTGTCGGGACCGCGTCCGATGCCGCCCTTGCGATGGAGTTAGGGGCGGACGCGGTACTCATGAATACGGCCATTGCAGGAGCGAAAGATCCCATTGCCATGGCCGAAGCGATGAAATATGCGGTGCTTGCAGGCCGGTTGGCGTACAAGGCCGGACGAATCCCGCGAAAACTATACGCGACCGCCAGTAGTCCCATCGAAGGTATGCTTTAGCAGGATGCTGAAAACGTCTGCCAACTTCGTTCTCGGCTCATCGAAATCCTCAACGTACCCCCGAGAGTACGCCTGCGGGTTCGATTCGCCTGCGGCCTTGCTGGACAGCCGTTTTGAGCATCCTGCTTCCCATACTTATACGTTTTGAGTAATAAGTGCTGAGACTAAAGATAGTAAGGGGCGGCCGTGTGTGCGTAGCACTCAGCACTTCTGAATCAGTACTTCCCTGATGTTGACACTCTCCAGCCGTCTTCTTGTCGTCACGGATCGCCACCAGACCAATGGGCGTCCGTTGGTTCCACTTCTGCAGCAGGTGTTCACAGCGGCCGCCCCGATCGTCCAACTCCGTGAGCGTGATCTTTCAGCCAGGGAACTCGTGAGGCTGGCGCATGAGGTGCAGGCTGTGACGGCCTCGCACAGGTCCCAACTCCTCATCAATGACCGGATCGATGTCGCGTTAGCCCTGGAAGGAGTCGGCGTCCATTTGCGTAGCAATAGTCTGCCTGTTTCGGTCGCACGCCAGTTGCTGGGAACGCAACATCTTGTGGGTGTCTCCGTGCATACGGTAGAGGAAGCGATACAGGTGGAGTCGCAGGGTGCAGACTACATTATCCTTGGCCCGATCTACGCAACGCCATCCAAACAGATGTTCGGTCCGCCACTCGGCATTCACACTCTTGAGAAGACCTGTCGACTGGTCCGCATCCCCATTATCGGAATTGGTGGAGTGACGGCGGCTCGTGCGCAGCAGATGCGGCGTGCCGGGGCATTCGGTGTGGCGGTGATCACGGCAATTCTCGGTGCGACCGATGTGGAGTCGGCGACGCGCGAGTTACTCGAGGCAGTGACGTCCGCACCGTGATGTGCGTCATGCACAATTCACTCGCTGCAAGATGCCGTCGTCCGGTTGACCCTCCCAGGAACGGGTGATAGAATCCGCGCAGACAAGGACTTCTCGATTCAGCAAGGGGTTTCGTGTTCTTCGAGCGGCGCCATGGATGGCAAGAAAGAAAGTCCGAGTCGATTCCGGTCTCTCCGAGATTCTGTCACGCACATCACGAAGCGGTTGACTGAAGGAGAAACGGGCGTGGCACAACGTAACGACGAACATATTCGGGAAGTCGAAAAGCTTCGTGTGCAGATCCAGTCGATGGAAGAAGAAATTCGTCGGCTGTACCAATCCCGCTACCAGCTCGACCAAGCCACCAAGCAAAACGAAAAGCTCGTCACGACGCTTCAAGAAGCGAAGGTGCAGATCGAAGCGTTGCGCGCGGAAGTTGAAAAACTGACCGCGCCTCCCTCGGCCTACGCCATCTTCTCAAGTCTCAATACTGACGGAACCGGAAATGTCTATGTGTCCGGGCGAAAGATGAAAGTCAGTCTGCACCCGTCGATCAAGGGGAGTGCGATGCGGAAGGGGCAGGAAGTGGTCCTGAACGAAGCCTTGAACGTCATTGAGGTCAAGGGCTTTGATATCCAGGGCGAAGTCGTGCGGCTCAAGGATGTGCTCGAAGGAAATCGTGCGCTGGTGACATTGCATTTCGACGAAGAAAAGGTTGCAGAACTCGGTGACCCGCTGCTGGCCGAACATCTGAGCGTCGGCGACCATCTGCTCTACGACCCTCGCTCCGGGTATGTCGTCGAAAAGTTGCCGAGGTCTGAGGCGGAAGAATTGGTATTGGAAGAAGTGCCCGATGTCGATTATGAGCACATCGGCGGGTTACAGCATGAGTTGGAGCAAGTCCGCGATGCGGTGGAGTTGCCCTTTCTTCATCCGGCCCTGTTTTCAGAGTACAAGTTGAGCGCGCCCAAGGGGGTCTTGCTCTATGGACCGCCGGGGTGTGGGAAAACCTTGATTGCCAAGGCCGTCGCGAATTCGATCGCGAAGAAGCTCGGACATCTGACCGGCAAAGAGGTACGAAGTTATTTCTTGCATGTGAAAGGCCCGGAGTTGCTCAATAAGTATGTCGGTGAGTCCGAGCGGCAAGTCCGAGAAGTCTTCAAGAAGGCGAAAGAACGGGCGGCGGACGGTAATCCCGTCATCGTATTCTTCGACGAAATGGATGCGCTCTTCAGAACCCGAGGCACCGGGATTTCCTCCGATATCGAGTCAACGATTGTGCCGCAGTTTCTCTCGGAAATCGACGGGATGGAGCGACTCCGCAATGTCATTGTCATCGGCGCCAGCAATCGCCAGGACCTCATCGATCCAGCTGTGCTCCGCGCCGGACGGTTAGACGTGAAGGTCAAGGTGGGTCGTCCCGATGCGGTGGCAGCCAAGGATATTTTCTCGAAATATCTGAGCATCGACCTGCCGTTTTCGGAGGAAGATTTGACGCGCCATGGCGGCGACGCCAAGGCCTTGGTCGAGCAGATGACCGATCTCACGGTTGGGGCGATGTATGCGTCCTCGGAAGAGAATAAGTTCATTGAGGTCACCTATGCGAACGGTGAAAAAGAGGTGCTCTACTTCAAGGATTTCGCGAGCGGTGCGCTGATCGAAGGCATCGTGTCGCGTGCGAAGAAGTTTGCCGTGAAGCGGGCGATCGCGAAGGAAGGCCGTGGCCTGCGGTCCGAGGACTTGATCCGCGCAATTCGTGAAGAATTCAAGGAACACGAAGACCTGCCCAATACGACCAATCCTGACGACTGGGCGAAGATCTCAGGAAAAAAAGGCGAAAAGATCGTGCATCTTCGGACGATCAGCGGAGGCCCGGACGACTCGCGTCAGATCGAAACCGTCACGACAGGCCATTATCTCTAAGACGCCACACCCATGCAGGAATCTACCTCGCTGACGACGCCTCGTATACTGGGAACAGAAACAGAATTCGGCATTGCATCGCGCGATCCTGCAGCCGCAGATCCCGTCTCCAATTCCATCGCGGTCATCGGGCACTATCCCGGCGTGACGGCACCTCAGGCCGTCTGGGACTATGAAAATGAAAATCCGCTGCTTGATGCGCGTGGATTCGAGGTCGAGGGGGAGCGGGAGCGGCCCAATCCTGAATACAATCGCCAGTTGAACAAGGTGCTGGCGAATGGGGGCCGTCTCTATGTCGACGGCGCCCATCCTGAATACTCCACGCCTGAGTGCACCAACCCACGAGAAATCGTGGCCTTCGAACGAGCCAGCGAGCGAATTCTCACCCAGTGTCTCGATCAGATGCTGCGCGCCACCGGACGAAATCATTGTGTGCTGTACAAGAACAACTCGGATGGCAAGGGGAACAGCTACGGCTATCACGAAAACTATTTGATGTCTCGTGCGGTTCCCTTCGAGCGCATCGTGAAGGTCTTGGCCCCGTTCTTCGTGACGCGCTCCATTTTTGCCGGGGCCGGGAAAGTCGGCGCAGAGAATCAGACCAGCCCCACGGAGTATCAGATTTCGCAGCGCGCAGATTTCTTTGAGTGCCTCGTCGATCTCAATACGATGGTCAGGCGTCCCATCGTCAATTCACGCGATGAGCCGCACGCGGAGTATGGGAAGTATCGGCGGTTGCACGTGATCGTCGGGGATGCCAACATGGCGGAACTGTCGACGTACCTCAAGGTCGGCACGTTGTCCATTGTTCTGGATCTTCTCGACGCCGGGGCGGATCTGCCGCAGTTCGAGTTGGACGATCCGGTCCGAAGTATCAAACAGGTGTCTCGCGATGTGGGCATGAAGGAGACGCTCAAACTGACAGGAGGCCGTTCGACGACGGCGGTGGCGATTCAACGAGCCTATTTGAAGGCCGCCATGGGATACTATGCCTGTCGCGATCTGTCACAAGTCACGAAAGATGTTCTCGTCCGCTGGGAAGACGTGTTGGATAAGTTGGAGCAAGATCCTCGTCTCTTAGTACGTGAATTGGATTGGGTCGCAAAGCGTCAGATGATGGAATCCTATATGGAGCGAAAGGGCTGTGGGTGGGACGACCCCCGGGTGCGTCTGATGGATCTTCAGTATCACGACGTCCGTTCTGACAAGGGCCTCTATTTTACCCTCGAACGCAGTCATCTGATCGAGCGAATCGTCCAGGACGTCGAGATCGCGCGAGCGGAGTTCACTCCCCCTCCAGGGACGCGCGCCTATTTCCGTGGACGATGTGTCAGCAAGTTTGCGAAGTCGCTCTATGGGGTCAGCTGGACCTCGGTGCTCTTCGACGTCGGAAACAACCAGGTCAAACGGGTGCCATTGATGGACCCGCTCAGAGGGACGGCTTCGCTGACAAGCGACCTCCTCGATCAGGTCGACACCGTCGACGCCTTGCTGGCGAAGCTCAAGGCGTAATGCGCAAGGACCCCTCGCGATTCACACCATGAAATTGCCATTTCTTCCCCACGCCGACGGTCCGAGTTTTTTCGACTTTTTGACCCAACACCATCCCACGCTGACTCCGATCGGCCGCAGTGGCTTCTTACAGCCCCAGGCCTCGGCCGAGCCGATGCGTGGGGCCGGCTCGATGAGCATTCCACAGGCCACCACGGTATTGGCGATCAAGTATCAACAGGGTGTGGTGATTGCCGGAGATCGTCGAGCGACGGAAGGATTTCAAATCGCCGAACGACGGATCGAGAAAGTCTTCAAAATTGATGAGTATTCCGCGATGGCGATCGCCGGGGCGGCCGGCCCCTGTATCGAAATGGCCAAGCTATTCCAAGTTGAGCTGGAGCATTACGAAAAGTTAGAAGGTGTGCAACTGTCCTGTGAGGGGAAGGCCAACAAGCTGGGACAGATGGTCAAGGCCAATCTGCCGATGGTCTTTCAAGGGCTCGTCGTTATGCCGCTCTATGTCGGCTACGATCTGAAACGTGGTGAAGGCCGCATCTTCAAGTACGATCTCGCGGGTGGCCGGTACGAAGAGTCGGATTACCATGCGATAGGGTCAGGAGGGAAAGATGCACGCAATGCGATGCGGGAGCATTTCCTCAAAACCTTGGCTGAGCCGGACGCGCTGAAGTTGGCCCTGCTGGCTCTGTACAATGCGGCTGACGATGATGTCGGCACCGGAGGGCCTGATCTCGTGCGGGGCATTTACCCCACCGCGAAAATTGTGAACGCGGCCGGCATTACCGATGTCTCCGACCAACAGATCCGTGGTATCTACGACGGGTTGATCGCGACCCGTCGCTCCAAGGAGAATTAAACATGCCGATGCCCTATTACGTCTCGCCCGAGCAGATGATGCAGGACAAGGCGGAATATGCCAAAAAAGGCATCGCCAAAGGCCGCTCCATCATCGCCATCGAATATGTAAATGGCATTCTTCTCGTCGCGGAAAATCCCAGTGCCTCGCTGTATAAAATATCCGAGATCTATGACAACATTGCCTTCGCGGGAGCCGGTAAGTACAGCGAGTTTGAAAATCTTCGGAAGGCCGGCATCAGACACGCGGATCTCAAGGGGTTCATGTACAGCCGTGAAGATGTAACGGCCCGCTCTCTCGCGAACGGCTATTCCCAAAGCCTCGGCACAATTTTCAGCCAGGATTTGAAGCCGCTGGAAGTGGAAATCTTGGTGGTGCAGATTGGGCACAATGGTCAGACCAATGAGATGTATCGCATATCGTTTGATGGCAGCATCATCGACGAGCGTGCCTTTGCGGTGATCGGAGGCAAATCCGAGGCCGTGCAGGCCTTGCTCAAGGAGAAAGGGTTTACACAGCCTCCGGATCTCCAAGCTGCACTCGCAGTCTGTATTGCCGCACTCGACCAAATTGGGAACCAGAAGCTCTCACTGGAGAGTTTGGAAGTGGCGGTTCTAGACCGCACTCGCGATGGACGAAGATTCCGCCGGTTTTCGCCCACTGATACCAAACAGCTCCTCTCTCCCTAGCAGGATGCTGAAAAAGTCGCCCAGCTTAGTTCTCGGCTCGTCGAAATCCTCAACGTACCCCCGAAGGGTACGCCTCCGGTTTCAACTCGCCTGCGGCCTTGCTGGACGAACTTTTTGAGCATCCTGCCCGGCATTCTGCCTTTCCCTAGACGAGCGAACCGCTGAATTTCCATCGTGCAAACGACTTTCTCTCATCGGCGGATCGTGTCCTTCTGTTGAAGAAGGCAGGGCTGGCTGCTATTCTGTTTGTACTAGCATGTTGCAACCCACTCCTCTGAAACGACGGATCTTCGGTTTGGAGAATGAGTACGGTCTCATCTTCTCTCCGAACGGACGGGTGTATCTCCCGATGGAGAAGGTGTTGGGGTATATTTTTGAAGGTCTTATTCCGAACAGTTGGCCCTCCAACGCGTTTCTGGTAAATGGGGCTAGGTTTTATCAAGACACAGGCTGCCATCCTGAGTATTCTACCCCCGAGTGCGACAACATTCTTGATCTCGTCATCCACGATAAAGCCGGTGAGCGACTGCTCGAAGCCTGTCTGCCGGCAGCTGAGGAACGATTGCGTGAAGAAGGTCTGTCAGGAGAAATCTACATTTTCAAGAACAATACGGATTCGCTGGGCAATACCTATGGGTGCCATGAAAACTTCCTCATGCGCCGTGACGTTGATTTTTGGAAGGTCACGGAGCAGCTCATTCCCTTCTTCGTCACGCGGCAGATCTATAGCGGAGCGGGAAAGGTCCTGAAGGTATCCGGTAAACCACAGTACTTCATCTCGCAACGCGCACAACACATTCACGAGAAGACCTCTTCTTCGACGACCTCCTCGCGCAGCATCATCAATACCAGAGACGAGCCGCATGCTGATGCGGAACGGTACCGGCGGCTCCACATTATCGTCGGGGATTCCAACATGTCGGAATTCGTGACGTATTTGAAAGTCGGGACGGCGACGTTGGTGCTGTCTATGATCGAGGAAGGCTATGTCGTTCAAGGGATGGAGTTCGAGGATCCGGTCAAGGCCATTCGGGAGATTTCCCGCGATCCCACCTTGAAGCGCAAGATCAAGCTGGACGATGGTCGTCAGATGACGGCGGTCGAAGTTCAACGGGTCTATCTGGATCGAGCGCAGGAATATTTGGCGCAACAGGTGCACGATCCGATCCTCGACGATGTGTGGCAACGATGGGCCATGGTGCTGGATAAGCTCGAAGAGGACCCGATGCAGCTCGTGCGCGAAATCGATTGGGTGACCAAGCGCTATCTTATCCAGTCGTATATCGACAAAAAGGGGTGCGGGTGGGACGATCCACGAGTGTTCCTGCTCGACCTCCAATTTCATGACGTCAAGCGGACGCGCGGGTTGTACTATTTGATGGAGTCCCGTGGGTTGATCGAACGGGTGGTTGAGGAGGAAGCGGTGCAGCGGGCTATGTCGACGCCGCCCCAGACCACGAGGGCGAAGGTGCGCGGCGATTTCATCCGGTTTGCCCGCGCAAAGAATCGGTCCTATACGGTTGATTGGACCTATCTCAAGCTCAACGGTTACTGGGAAGAAACGATTCTGTGCATGGATCCATTCAGCGCCGTGAATCGGCGTGTGGATGAGTTGCTCTCGCAGGTGGCGGGGCTACGGTTTTACCGATGATGACGAACCTTACACAGACGCCTGTGCGGGTCTCATGGCTGGACCGGACGCTGATTACGGCCGTTGTCTTGCTGTCCAGCGTCTTTCCCGTCGAGTTGTTTTCCAATTCGCCTCCTGCGCCGAGGGGTAGTGATGGGCAATACAGTGGCAAGCAGGGGCAGGTGTTGGTGGTCAAGGTGAAGGGCGAAGAGCGGGCAACGGAGGTGAAAGGGACGTTTCTGAACCGGACAATTCCATTTTTCCGGGAGTTCAGGCCTGAGGAGCCGCCCGGCTATATCGGATTGCTCGGGATCGACATGCAGGACGATCCTGGGACCTATGAACTGACTGTTGAGGTGAAGCAGGGTGAACAGACGAAGCATCTGAGCTTTAACGTCCTGGTGGCCAAAGAGAAGTTTGCTGTTGAGCATCTGACGCTGCCGAAGGAGAAAGTTGATTTGGATGAAAAGGCCGTGGCACGTTGGAAGGCGGAGCAACAAGAAGTCCAGCAGGCGCTCGCCGAGAACTCACGCCTGAAATTATGGCACAGCAATTTTGTGGAGCCGGTGACCGGCAAGCGCACCGGCATTTTTGGCAGTGTGCGGATCATGAACGGCAAACCGCGCAATCCGCACAATGGTGAGGATATCGGTGCGCCAATGGGTACCGATGTTGCCGCCAGCAATGACGGTGTCGTGCGATTGACCGTGGATCACGTCTTTTCAGGTAAGGGTGTCTTTGTCGATCACGGCCTGGGATTCTATACGATGTATTTCCACTTATCGGAAGTGCTAGTCAAAGACGGAGACTTGATCACGGCGGGGCAAATCATCGGCAAGGTGGGGGCGACCGGCCGCGCTACCGGCCCGCATCTCCACTGGGGCGTCAAACTTAACGGTGCTCGTGTGAACCCCTACTCGCTGCTCGATCTGCCGCTTAAGAACGGTGTCAC
>Ga0207104_1160_pt1 | contig 16660 bp, 14 predicted proteins | sample Alteio_BWMinHeat_79_FD_153538 | JGI IMG/M metagenome (GOLD analysis project Ga0207104, IMG submission 153538) | Enriched cells from forest soil in Barre Woods Harvard Forest LTER site, Petersham, Massachusetts, United States -... | ecosystem: Environmental > Terrestrial > Soil > Temperate forest >...
TGGCGTCAGCATCAGCCGCAACCGCTCCATGCGCGGTTTATACGTTGTGGTTGGCTTGGCCGCGCTATATATGATTTCCTATTTCACGGCCAAGGGAATTGAACATCTGCTGGCCGCCGTGGCTCTCCTTTATATTGTCCCGCATTTTCTGATCGCCGCCCTCTCATTGTTGGCTCTCAGACGCGCTGCAAATGGAATTGAATGACTTATGGCATTAATAAAAATTTGGGAGCGTTATTTTTTTCGCGAGGTCATTAGGAGTTGTCTGTTTTTTCTGGCATGCTTTTACGGAATATATGTATTGATCGATTACGCCAGCCACACAGCCAGCTTTCATCGAAATCATGTTCAATTTCAATGGCTTGAGACTTCGCTCTACTATGCGTGTGAATTTGCATTGCGATTGGAACTGTTGCTGCCTTTTGCTCTAACGCTGGCGACAATTCGCACCTTGTGCGCTCTTAACAGCCATAATGAGTTGGTTGCGCTGAGATCTTCCGGCATAAGCCTTCAAACTCTTATGCGTCCTTTTCTAATTGTCGGCCTGGCCGGCGTTGCACTGATGTATCTTAATATGGAGTTCATCCTTCCATTTGCTGCAAATAAATTAAAACATATTGAAGATAACCGCAATCGGAATAAAGAAAAGCGTGACAGCCAATTTTCAGCGCAGCATGTGCTCCTAGAAGACAACTCAACGATTCTTTTCCATAGTTACGATTCAGTGAAAAATGTTTTTTTTGATGCTTATTGGATTCGTAATGTGGACGACATTTATCGAATCAAATATCTCTCTCCATCGACTCCTCCAAGAGGACGTTTTGTCGATCGCTTAAGGCGTAATCAACAAGGTCAGCTCCTGGTTGTCGAGTCGTTTAAGGATACGCTTTTTCCCGACATGCGTTTTGATGATAAACTTTTGTTTGAAACGATCACTCCGCCGGAAGAACTGTCTTTATCAGAATTGCGGGAAAAGCTTCCAGATGGAGAAGTTTCCAACGAAAAAGAATCACAGATGTTGGCTGCGTACTATCGGAAACTCGCCATGCCATGGCTATGTTTGCTGGCGGTTATCGGGTCGGCGCCGTTCTGCGTGCGCTCGACGCGCGGTCTTCCCACGTTTTTTATCTACGCTGGAAGTCTATTCGGCTTGATCGCTTTTTATCTGATTCTCAGCGCTGCGGTTCTGCTTGGCAAGCGGCAGGTCTTTGAACCTTTTTGGGTGATCTGGACGCCTTTCACATTGTTTGCAGCTTTTTTATCGTGTCGTTATTCCATCACAAGATAACATAAAATTTGGGTAATGACAAAAAAAAGAGATTTGAGTATAACGCAGGTTGCACTTACAAGACCAGCTTTGTAGTTGTCTCTGCAGGCTGAAACATTATACTTAGAACCGGAGAATAGGATTAAACATTATGAATATATCGATTTCATTTATTCGCGCATTTTTTACCGCCTTGTGTATCCTACTAGCAACGAGTTACAGCGCAATGGCCGTTAATGGCGGCTTAACCGTCGCTAATGTAGCCATCGGGATGACAGGAGGCGCTGCTTTTAGTTTATTGTTAATAGGCGCAGACGTCTTGTTCAAGAAATGGAATTTATATTCCTTCAACACCGTTTTTTTAGGCTTAATATGTGGCTACCTTATGGGAGAAGCCGTTATGTTGACGTTCAATGCGGTTTTTAACATAAATGCGTTGACCATCACAAATACGGCAATGGTCTTAACTAACATCGCTGTTTTTCTCTCGTGCGCTTATTTCGGCGTCGTGCTCGCTGTAAGAGCTTCCGAAGAGTTGTCGATCACGATCCCTTTCATTAAATTCAAGAATACAAGCTCCAAAAAGAAAGACATTTTAATCGATTGGACAATTCTCCAAGACGCGCGCATCATAGAACTCGCCTCCTCCGGATTGCTCGATGACGCTTTGATAGCCCCTCGATTTATGTTCAAAGAACTCTATGCAATGCTGGATGATAGCGACGAAACAATCAAAAACAAAGGCCGCCGCTGCTTAGAAACTTTTAAAAAATTAGAGAGTCTGCCCACGCTAAACCTTCGGTACTCCGATATCGATTTTTTAGATATCGCTGACCATAATCTCAAATTGCTGCAATTAGCCGGTTCATTAGACGCAAATATTCTTACCGCCGACCCTACGCGTCTTCAGCAGTATGCAGTGGAAGATGTGCGCATTATTCATATGCACTTGCTTTCCAATGCGATTAAGCCTGTCAGCGGAGAACAATTGATGATCAAAGTTCAACGCTATGGCAAGGAACCGCGGCAGGGCGTCGGATATCTAGACGATGGCACAATGGTTGTGGTCAATGGCGGCGCCGAATATATTGGCGATACCATCAAAGCAGTCGTGTTGTCCATTAAGCATACCGCATCCGGCCGCATGATCTTTTGCAATGCCGCTGAAGAATCCTCAGAGGTCGATTCCGTGCTCAGCCACGTCGCCATCGATCTGGAGCAGCAGCCGCAAAAAAACTATTTTTCAGTCTAATGGTTCGGGGCATCGGCAACGATATTATTGAGATAAGCCGCATTAAAGCAAGCATCGCTCGCCACGAGCGACGCTTTCTTGATAAAATCTTCACGCCCAATGAGCAAGCTTACTGTTTACGCTATCGCGATCCTACGCCGAACTTTGCCGGATTTTTCGCCGCCAAAGAGGCGATCGTCAAGGCGCTCGGTACAGGATTTCGCAGCGAAATTACATGGCTCGACATCGAAATTTCACACGATCACCTCGGAAAACCAGAACCTGTGTTGTCGTCTCGATTGAATGCCGCTTTTTGCAATCCGCAAATCCTCATTTCCATCAGCCATTGCCGCGAATACGCTACAGCCACCGCGCTACTCCTCTAAATTGAAGAGGGCTAAGTAAAAAAATAATAATTTCAGGATGGGCAGGATAGGAAGGATAATAAATAAAAAAATAATATCAGGATGGGCAGGATAGGGAGGATGGAATGGCAAATTCATTCTATTTTCGTATTCCTCTTACCTTGCCTATCCCAATATTATTTTTTTACTTAATATCCTACCTATCCCGCCTATCCTGACATTATTTTTTTTATTTAACTCTCTTTCAATTCCATTTAATGGCAAATTCATTCTATCCTTATATCCTTCTCATCCTGATATTATTTTTTTTACTCAACTCTCTTCATTCATCCAGTGATGCGGGCGTTCAAAATATCCCAATTGTAAAAAGGACTGAACGCTTCTTGAATCAATTTTGCAAACACTTCATGTCCAACCTCGCCTCTAACATTCTCGATCTCCCTAATCATATTCACCATGCGCTGGAATCGCTCAGGAAGCATGATTCGTTCTCGAATCATCATCGCTGGCGCATATAAGATCGTGCTTAGTTGATCCCATTCTTGCTTGGACATCTTTTCTCCATGAAGCAGCTTTAAGAACACATAGAGTTCTCCACCTGCCGCAGCGCTGATGTCGGCGCCGTCTTTGCAAGTGAAACTCACCATGCTGGGTTTGACTAGTTCAATCAGCTTCATCTCAAGAAATAGATAGAAAATCTCGATAAAATCCAACCTTCGTTCACGCGTTAATACGTTTTTTCCGGCGAAAAAAATTCGATGAATGGCGTGCAGAACTCCATCAACAAATTTTGACGACAACGCTTCCTTGATTTGCTGAGGAAAGAAGAAACCGCAATTTTCATCGAGAACGTGTTTTTTGAAATGTTGAAGAAAAACGTCGACATGATTGTTCTGATCATATGGCGCCAGCTGGTAAAAAAACTCTGTGTCTTTCGTCAACGTTGCAACCGTCAATTGGTCTGAAAAATCGGGATGTCTCTGAAGTTCCTCAAGCGCCAGGCAGCGTGCATGCTCGCGCCATGAAGTTCTGTCCTGAAAATTGATCATCAACAGTTTTTCACCGCTCTGCTTAATAGAGTGCAAGAGTCCTTTAAACTCTTCAACGACAAAAGCTTTATGGATAAATTCTTGGCATGTAGGCGAGGGAACTCGTACGAAAAGAATATGATGATCCATATAATCCAGATTAAACAGCTGACTCGGAATATTGCTTTGATACATTGGATCAAACCCATGATAGCTGTTTTCTTCCAACATGTCTAAAATCTTTGTCAAAGGTCCATTTGCATGCCGTTTCATCAGCTTCGACATCGCCGCATAGTCGGAACTCAAATGACTCCATAATAGCTGATTTGCCGACCAAGCTTCAGCATGTTCAGGAGACCTGTCCTGATTCGCCTCTTGAAGCAAGCCTCTAACTGTAGAAAAAAACTCGCGGTCGCCCTGCGCATGCAAATACAATGCACGGCATAAGACGTGCGTCAGCTCTAGAAAGCAATTAGACAGCGCATTCGATTGTTTTGGAGGATAAGCGATGAGTTTTTCATATTCACGCGAATGAAGGGCTTGGCGTAAAAAGCCTTGAAAATCTTCAAAATAATCTGTGCAGCTCTTAACAGATAGATTATGCAATAGATTATGAGAATTATTGCACAACATGAGCGCAACCACTGACTGGTTTAATAGCGATGCAAGCTCACCTGGATGTGACGCTTTAGTCATTGCAAGCGCATGGTAGAAATTATCAACATATGGAGCCGCCGCATGCAAAACAACTGCAGCTGTTGCATGCAAATCATGATCGCGCCACAAGCAAATGCTCTCAAATGGGTCATCCAGCTTAAATTCTCCCAGATGATCGCCAAAGTCGCATACCAGCTTAATATTACGGATAATGCGCGGACTGAAAAAGCGCGAGCCATCTTCCTTGCGGATGAAAAAAAGTTCATATTCGCTATCTTTTTTCACCGACTCCAAGTCGACAAAAACATGTTTGCTATGCATGACTCGCGCTAAACTCGGCGCAGGCGCCTTTTGGTTTTCCAGCAGGCGTTGCGAAAGGGCCATAATCCATTTACTCAAAACGCCCTCATCGATCTTGCGTGCAATTCGGCTAATATAAAATTCTTGAAGCCGTTTGTATTCCTTCAGCTGCGTTGCACGTTTGAGTTTGCTTTGAGGAAACATCATGGAATATCGATCCATTTTTTTTGCAGCTTCTCCCACCAAAACCATGATCGCCTTAATTCCTTCGGTTGTTTGTTGACTAGGCATATATGAATATTCTTTTTTATAAAAATTTCGGAGATAACTTAACACCACGCGGAATGTATCCTTTATTACGTCTATCGTTGTGTCCGGATCATGCCGCTGCAGCCATTGCACTGCATTTTGAATAAATTTTTCACTAGGCGCTTCAGCTTCTTGTTCCGCGGAAACTTCGATTTCACGATCAAACTCCATTTCGGCAATGCTTGATAACGTTTCGACTGCCTCTGAGATTGTCAATTGGGAACTATTCCCTTTTTCACGTGCGTTCATATAGATCCCCTTTTTTATGTATTAAACATTTATTCAACAAATAGGTTAATCTAATAAAGCCTATATATTCATTATGACTCTTTTTGTATTAATAAAACAAATTTTATTATATTTATTAGTTAATTATACATATTATTTGCGTTTATTTATTTATAACTTATCTAATTTAGTAACTAATAGTTATAAAATATGTGCTTGTTAAATAATTTTTATTTTATTTTATGCGATTCATGATAAATAGTTTGCTTTTATTTTTTTAATCTGCTATCATGCCTATATAATTGATAAAATTTGATTTTATCTAATTTATAATTAACTTTGCATTTAAACAAATTTTAAAAAAGGATAATATTATGTCATTGTTTCCAACAGAACATTTACCAATGCTTGCCAACATGGCTACACAAGCTTTAGCAAGGTTTGACAATGCAGATGGAAAAGAAAAATATTCCTCATGTACGGGACGTGTCAACTGTCTTATATCCGGTCCACTGGCAGGCGTTGTAGCCTTTAAGATCATACGGCATGTTGTTGCTGAAGATGTCCATTCATCTAGGGCTTGGAAAATATTGGATATCGTTTTATTTACGATTTTTACGCCGTTGCTAGTTATTGTTGCAACAATCCGTGGATTATTTGGAGCGATTTTCCATCCTGGCGTCATCTTTAAAAAGGCCCCAAATGAGAGTGACAATAGCGCTGAGATGCACGACGACTCGGCTCCGCCTCCATCGGCTCCTTCGGCTCTACTCAATTCTCATCACTCCGCATATCCGCCACTAAGCCCCACCACCGCTGTTTAATCAATTAATTTTGATTACGATGCCGTAAGTTTTGCGACTTACGGCATCGTTTAAACACAAACAAAAAAGAGCCTTAAGCATGGAATGAGGGGAATAGTTGGACTGATTAGCGCTCCATATTCCGTCGTAGCTCGTGCCTGCAACCAAAGCGGCTGTTTAGGGAATGTAGCAATCGTCGTGCTATCCATTCTTGCGACACCTTTCCTAGCTATTATTTTACTAATCCGTGGACTATTTGGAGCGATTTTCCATCCTGGCATCATGTTTACAGTGCCTGACGCCCCGTAACCCACAGGATAATAAAAAAATCGCGCAGCGTTTGGAGTGCGTGCGACTTGTCGCCGCTTTGGTAGACCTCGACTCGTCGAGGTCGAAGCGTGAATCTAAAACATCTAGAAGCTAGCTTAACGTTAACCTGGAAAGCGTTTTGCTATCGACAATATGACCTGTTCAACGTTCAAAAGGCCAGCTTTTAGATATTTTAGATTTACGCTTCGACCTCGACGAGTCGAGGTCTACCAAAGCGGCGACAAGTCGCACGCACTCCATACGCTGCGCGATTTTTTTATTATCCTTTCGTGCGCGTATGGGGGAGTTCTATTCTGAAGGTTTTTGTTTCTCTTCGAGAAGTTGCGCGAACCTGGAAGACGTTGGAGAGGGAGAAAATTCATTAATAACGGTCACGCCGCTATGCGATTCTGCGATTACGACGCGTTTGCCCATAATTTCCAGGACATAGATCGACGTTTTAGGAGTTAAAAAACGCCTCTCCACAACTTGCACTAGGCTGCCGCTATTCATCTGTTGTAGACGCGTGTTAAGAAAACGTTTAACAAACCACGTGAGCGCCATTAAGAAGACAACGATCAACCCCAGCATGGTGAGCATTTTAAAAAATTCGCCATAAAAGCGATCGAATTCTGGATTTGAAGGCAATTCAAGTTGAGGCGGCGCTATTGGCGGTATTTCAGTTGTTTCGGCAAAGAGGCCAAATGCCAAGCCAAACGAAAATAAAACCATATAACATATTTTATGCATATCAAATTCACCTTATATTGCTAGATTCATCTTTATACACTTTTCAATATTTTTACGTATAGGTATACTGTTGGACATGCTTAACGAAAGGACCTAAAGGACTTGTAACCACTTGAACCATGCCCAATTTAAGGACTTGTAACCACTTGAACCATGCCCAATTTTAGGTCCTTTATGTCCTTTAGGTCCCTCTTTTTGTCCCTTAGGTGAAAAATATGAAAGGCTTGATCGCTCTCGATATTGATGGCACCCTTACCATGCCTGGACAACCCATCGCCCAGGAAGTAATCAATTACTTGCATAAACTTTCAAAAAATGATTGGGTGATTGCAATTCTCACCGGCCGCCCTTTTCAGTGGAGCCGCCAGCTTCTTAAAACTCTGCCTTTCGAGTACTATCTTTCCGTACAAAATGGAGCGATTACCCTCCAGATGCCCATGGAAAAAATCACCAATAAGACATATTTAAATGCGCAAGTCATTCCGGTTATGCAGCAAATTTGCGCCGACGAACCGACCGATTTTGTCATCTATGCCGGATACGAATGCCAAGATCAATGCTTCTATAGGCCCGAATATTTTTCTAAAGAACTTCTTAAATATGTCCAGGCGCGCTCAGCGGAACTTGGTGAAACATGGATCCCTGTTTCATCGTTTGATCAACTGAAGCTCGAACAGTTTCCTTCCATCAAGTGCTTTGGATCACATCAGCCCGCGATAAAAATAGCAAAGCGCATCGAAAAAGAACTGAAGCTTCACGTTCCCCTGATTAGGGATCCCTTTGATGACAACTATTATGTCGCTCAAGCGACGCACTTCAATGCCAGCAAGGGGGACGCCTTACGCAGCTTAGGTCGGCTGCTGGCGCACGATGGCGTCATCATCGCCGCTGGGGACGACTATAATGACCTCAGTTTGTTGTCAGCCGCCACAATTAAAGTTGTGATGTCCACCGCTCCGCAGGATATGCTGCATCACGCAGATGTGATCGCGCCCCCCGCCGAACTCCGGGGCATCATTGAAGGACTCGAAGCCGCGATTAATTTGAAAAAATAAAAGGTGAAAAACATGTTGGGAATTGTTGGATTTGAACATCTATGCATTCGATGTCAAATTGGTTGCGAAGAGGTGGAACAGCGGCAAGAACAAGATATCTTCGTCGACTTGCAGGTGGAGATCGATTTTGCACGCGGCGTGCAAACGGATTCGATAGAAGATACGTTGAGTTATGTTCTGTTGGCGGAGATCTGCACAGAAATAGCCAAGAGCAAGCATCACCATCTGTTGGAGACCTACGCGCACGCCGTTGTGCAAAGAGTCTTAAAAGAAGATAAAGTCAACTGGGCGTGGATTCGTGTAAAAAAACCTGGCGCTCTGTCCGATGCGCGCTATGCAGTCGCTGAGTTAAAAGGAAAAAGGTCATGAGCGAAATTGGAAAAAAGCGCGATGAGATTATGCGGCAACTGGTCGAGTTGGCGACGCGCTGCGGCCGCAATCGATGGAGCGCGCAAACGGGCTATCTTCACCATTGCTATAATGCTTTGCCTGAAGAAAAACAGGACACGATTCCTGTTGTGGAAAACGCCCTATTCGCCTTTGCTCTTTTTCAGACGCGCACCGTTGAAAATATTTCAGAGGGCAAGGCGTTGCTCAGCAACCTCCTCCATTTTCAAAATGCGGAGGGCAATTTCCCGATTTATCTGCACGAGAGTCCAAATTGCAAAGACCGCTTTCTTGGCGTTGGATTGCTCCCTGTTTTTTATTGGACGCTTAAATTGTTCTCGCAAATTTTGGGCGACGAACTGAAAAAACGCCTAGAAAACGCATTCGATATGCTTCTAAAACATTGCCTGAAGACGCATCGCGAAAAACCGGGACCTTATCATCTGGCCATCAAAATCGCCGCCGCCGCGCATGCAATGGAAATCTCTGAAGGATCGCTTTTGCTGTCCGAACTGCAGCGGATTGAGGATCGCGCCGCTTGGTGTTGCCCTGCTTTTCTGGCGGATATTCTTATCGCCTTGCAAATGGCGTACCCGAGCATCTCTCAGAGTCCCTGGAATGATTTTTGGACACACCTCAGCAATACTTGGCATATGAAAAGCCGCTCGTATATTGGACCTCCAGTCAAGGAACAGCAGGAGGGGCTTGAGCCGCAACCTACGCTTTATGACTTATTTTTAGGATACTTTACAGGCGGGATTGCGCGACGCGCATTGACGGATCATCTCTTTCACTTGCAGGCGCCGCTTATTCGCCCCACAGAAGACCGCCTTGTCATTCCCTCTTATCCCTTTAATATCACAGGCCAACTTAATGGACGCTCCTGGCATCTATGTCAAACTCCGAGCTATGCCTATCATGTGATTGAAAAAAAGGAGACTGTCAACCCCGCCACGGAGAACACTCAACATATCTTACGCATCGTCTGGGGCGATGGCGAGCGGACCCACACCTTTGCATGCCAGGCCGGCGATAGTGAATTTTCATCCTTCCAGATCCATCCGGAACGCATTGATATCTATTTGGATCTGACAAAAGCGCCCAATTTGGGAGATCGCGAAAAGAGCCGTGAATTTATTTTCTATTGCGATGTGCAGGAAAACATGCAAATCACTGTAAATGGGATTCCTTCCAACACTTTTCAACTTGGAGATTTAGTCAAACTTTCTACAGGCATAGGGCTTCAGTTTTCTCTGGAAAAAGGAGAAGGCCGCTTCTTTGGACACGCCATGCGCGGCAACCGTCCCGCTCAATTGCCGCTAAAAGGAGTTCGTCGTTTTGATGCATACGATTGGCAATTTTTTCTTCGGACTCTCCACAGACAAGATCAGTGCCGATTGAAGGCCTCGATCATGATCGATTTTTGATACCAAGGGAGCGCATACTCAGCGCGACCTTCCTTTACAGATTGCATCAGGCTGCGCTCAATAATGTCCGGCGAGCCAAAGCGCAATCGGGAATATTCAGGCGCCCGCCAAAGTCTTAAGGTTCTTCCGCGGAATCTGATGACTTGATCTATAGGAATTGAGATCTCATAATCGATAGGGAAATTGGCAAGAGCGGCGGTTTGAACGACAAATGATGCGCATTGATGATTTGTCAAACTATATTCAGCGTAATTGCTGTAGTCTGAAAGAATAAAAGCTCGGATATTATTGAATTGTTCTTGAGTAAGATCTATTTTTGCAGCAAAACTAGGGGTATGTCCTCCGGAACCGTTTTGAAAAAAACCGTCATGCTGAATCTCCCATAAGTATTTGATAGGGTTAGGTTCGCAACCATAGTCGATGTAGTCCATCACGCCGTCGAAATATTTCGGTTGCACCCTTCCTAGTTCTCCGGAATGTCCGCCTTCTATAAATACAGCTTTACCACCAACGATGCCCTGTAGGTAGATCCAGGCATGGCCGACATCGCCATTTTTGCCGCCATCATCAGGATGTTTAGCGATCGTTTTGAGCAAAGAAGACGTATTGGCATAATCCAGATGACGAGCGTTGACTAAAATCACTAAGAAATAATCGGATTCGTTCATGGGTGGACAGGGGCTGAAATCATTGCGAAGGTGGGTGTATTGCGCACGATAAGCGGGCGAGCTGCAAGCCGACAGAATAAGAAAACTCAAAAAAAAGAAAAAGCGATGCATTTTTATCTTCCCTTTCGCGCACTCCTGAGAAAGTAAGATCAAAGCTCGCTGTCTTAATCACTCACCTTACGCAAAATAACGGGCATTTGGGCTAAAGCGAAAGCTCCCGCGGACGAAGTCTCTTGAGCCACCCCATATTTCCTAATATGGGGTGGCTCAAGAGACTTCGTCCCCGGGGCTTTGGCTTAGTCCAAATGTCCGCTATTTTGCGTAAGGTGAGTTAATCATTTTTGCTCATTTTTTCTCTCATTCTGTAGCCCACACTAAGGTGTAGCGAGCCCTAGCGAGCGAAACCGCAGGTGTGGGAATCAATGAGCGCACGACTTAACTGGGGACCAGTTCTTCATTTTCATCGTTTTTCCCTCTTTTTAAAATCAAAGGCTTGAATATTTTTTTGTAAAAAAAGCAAAAAAGACAAAAAAGAAGAACTGGTCCCCAGTTAGGTTATGTATTCATTATGTTCCCACACCTGCGGTTCCGCTCGCTAGGGCTCGCTACACCTTAGTGTGGGCTACAGAATGAGAGAAAAAATGAGCAAAAATGATTAAGACATCGAGCCTTGATATTGCCTAGTACACTGTAAAGTTATTAAGGAGAGGTCTCATCTAAATGCGGGACTGTCGACAGCAACGCCCATCGTGTGTAATCCATTGTCAACGTACACAAGAGAGCCTGTAATTGCAGAGGCCAATGGCGACAGCAGGAAAGCGGCGGCATTCGCCACCTCATAAGCTTGCAACTCTTCAGTTCGCGGCGCATTGGCAGATGCATAATCGATCATTTTATCAATAAAGCCGATCGCTTTGGCCGCTCGGCTGCGCAATGGCCCGGCGGAGATCGTATTTACTCGGACGCCCCATTTGCGTGCAGCCTCCCATCCTAACGTGCGCGTGTCGCTTTCAAGAGCGGCTTTTGCCGAACTCATCCCTCCCCCATAACCTGGGATGACTTTTTCAGAAGCCACATAAGTGAGCGACAGGGCGGCTCCTCCGGCATTCATGGAGGGACCAAAATGAGCCAATAAACTGACGAATGAATAGGAAGAGGAACTTAGAGCCGCCAGGTATCCTTGACGAGAGGTCTCCAGCAATGGTTTTTGCACTTCAGGGGCGTTGGCGAGCGAGTGAACGATGATGTCGATCTGTCCGAAGTCTTTAGCGACGGCGCGCGCCACTTCAGAAATGGTATACCCTTCCACATCTTTGTAGCGTTTATTTTCGCGTATTTCTTGAGGGACGTCTTCCAATTTGTCAAATGAAGCGTCGAGAGGATAAATTTTTGCGATTTCCATCAATGAACCGTCGGAAAGACGACGCGATTCATCAAATTTGCCCGCAGCTAAACTTGTCGAAAAAATTTTTAAAATCGGGGTCCAAGCGCCAATTAAAATAATCGCTCCAGCTTCAGCCAACGCTTTAGCGATCGCCCAGCCGTATCCTTGATCGTCGCCTACGCCTGCGATAAACGCTTTTTTGCCTTTCAGATCTATTTTCAACATGCTTTTGTCCTCCGATTTAATGTGCAATTGGGATCAGGTTTTTTTGGGGTCAGGCTTGACCCCAAAAAAATGAATATTATCTGCAATGCCAGGAAAAGGAAATGCCCTGATGGCAAACAGGAGCTCTTGGATAAACGCGTACGACTTCGCGATAGCAAGGCCGAGGAGCGATGTAAACAGGACGCTCATAACAGCGAGGCGTAGGCTGTAAATAAACCGGCTCGTTGTAGTAAGGATGATAACGTTCTACAACATAACTTTCATAAACTCTTGGAGCAGGCATCACGCATGCGCTGCCAAGGTTCACAGAAAAACAACTGCCTGCTTCTGCAGAAGATTGTATAGCGCAGACGCCTAAAACAGCCAATAATAATGCTAATGTTAATTTCTTAGATTTCATAATTATTACCTCTATAAAAATATTAAATTCAATAAACCCCGCGATCGTTATGTCGTTTCCTCAGTATTGCAGATACGCCGGCTTCATCGCAAACCCAGTATACTCTCAGCTAACTTTTTTGAAAACAACTATAGACATTCTAATATATTCAAATATTTAGTATATATATTTTTATAGGCTATTTTATCCGGGGTGTCCCTTATGGTTAGAGTAGATCACGGGCGATTCGCTCATACGCACATCAAGTTTTCCAGTCCGATGCAAGTTCCTGCAGCAATTAATTCTAATACAGGGCCAAGCAGATATACGACTCGTATTCAACTGAAAGGTTTTCTAGCAAACCCCCGCTTCTTTATCCGAACGATGGAAATTCAAGAAAATGAATGTTTTTTGGTTCGTTTGATAAAAAAAATACACGGTTATTTTTGGTATGTTTCGTTACAAGTGGAAGGGCGACCTTTACTCATCAATATTAATAGTTTAGCAAAACGTTTATTGCTGCCAAACAGCGAGATTCGCGCTGCGGCAAGACATGGTCAACTCGAGCAGTTAATCCAAAATTGCACCACGGGCGGGTTAATCAACACTTTATCAACCGCATACTGTGTCTATTCAAACGATGGCAGTGAACCTTTATTTCTTCCACATTCCAGCGAGGAAACGCATCTCACGATCGACAAATTACGAGCGTTGGCCGGACGAGTCGATGAGTGCCTGAAATTGCGCTTTGACGAAATAAGACATCATGGAATCTTTCTTGAATCAGAGGGGAAAGAATATCTTATCGGGCTAAATCAAGAGCATCGGTTGCATATCATTCTTTATACAGGCGGACAGCACATGGAAGGAGGCATGAGTTTCACTCAAAAGGTATTTAACATCGCGACAGCTGAATTTGAAGTTTTAAAGCAGGCCATTAATTCTAAGCCAAATTCGGTCGAATTACTCAAACGCGAGGTGTGCACTCTTGATTACATAGCGCAAAAAGGTCCTCAGCCTTTTTTTCAGAGTAAACCGTCTTGCTATTTTGATATTGAATTTCCGAATAATGAACGTTTTTTGGCATACTCAGGAAAATGGTATCCTGGCGGCGACTTCTCGAATTGGTTCACAACACGGCTTCCTGAAGGTCATATCAATAAAATTAAACTTTTTAATCAAGAAGAAATTGGACAGATGCTCCAGTATTGTAAACAATTAATGGAAATTTTTCGCATCATGCATCTGGAGTATAATCTTGGTCATGGAGATCTTAAAGCGGAAAATATTTATCTTGATGAGATGGAGCGGTTTGTTGTTGGCGATTGGGGCAGCGCACGCAAGTTTGATGATCCTATCCCTCCCGCTTGGGGCGATTCATGGACTCCGGATTCGCGAAGTCGAGATGATTATATAAAACAAAAAAGGGCATGGTATGCCGCTAATAATTCATCCCAAAGTAAAAAATCTCAGAAAAATGCGGTCAAAGACTTTAATATGGGCTTTCAACCGCGCGACATGTTTGCTATTGGCAGTTTATTTTTTTACATATTGAGCGGAGGATATGAAGCCTACAGTGATAATAATTGCATGCAGCGAGGTTATCTGTCTCAATCGACAAAATTTGAGGAGATGGTTTTGCATAAGTGCGGCTATAGCCAGGAAATAATTGACCTTGTGCGCAACATGCTCAATCATGACTCCGCCATGCTTCCTACGACGCAGGAGGCGGCCGCCAATTGGAGAAATATGACGGTCGAAAGAGCAATGGCAAAAGTCCCCAAGTATTCCATAAATCTTTAAAATCAGCAACCACCCTGTCTTCCTTCGTGCCTCAGCGCCTTTGTGTCTTTGTGTTGAATTGCTACTATGATTTGTGTGTAAGGATCAGGTCTAAGGCTCTCCCTTTTTATCATTTATCATTTTTCAGTTATCTTACAGTTATCATTTTTCAGTGTCATTTTTCAGTGTCATTTTTCAGTGTCATTTTTCAGTTGATATCTTTATTAAAATAATGTAAAATCTCTTTGTGTTTGATTAATTTATTTAAACGATGTTGAATTTGGATTGTTTGATTATATGTTTAGTATTGTAGAACAGCATCAATTGATGCCGTCTTCCTCAGCGCCTGCTCCTTTTTGGAGTTCTACGCAAGGAAAACGGGCCACACGAGTGCAACTTAAAGGATATCTAGCAGATCCTCATTTTTTTATTAGAATAATGGATGTCAACTCTAAAGAGTGTTTCATCGTTCGGTGGATAAAACGACTTCACGCTTACTGCTGGTATACGACGATGCAAGTCGATAATAAAGATGTCCTATTCAACATAAACAGTTTAGCAAAACGTTTGAGAGTGTCAAGCCGACAGATCCGCGAAGCAAAGAAAAATGGCATTTTAGAACAGCTCATTGAATCACGTTCGTGCCTTAGTTTTCTACCTCAAACATTGCATGAAAATTATATTATTAGAAACAATGGACGGATGCTATTCAAGGCAACTAAGCAATACAGCAACATAAATTTCGATACGCTTTTTAAAATTAGCGAGGCGATAAAGTCTCATTTTTCAAATAAAGATAATTCACAAATTCCACAATTGAAAGAAGAGGGAATTTGTCTTATAGTCGATCAAAAAGAATTTTTGTTCGCTTTTAATAAGGATAAATTTCATATTATCTTGTATACCCACGCTCCTCAGGATGAATTAGGCGAAGGCGCTACAGCTACAGTTTACAAAGTTTTGAATATTGCAGAAGGCAAATTTCAAGCTCTTAAACAGCTTAAAAATCCCGAAGTTGCAGAATTGAAAGACAGTATGTTCCAAGAAATTACCGCATTGCAACATTTGTCCGAACAAAATAAAAAAAAACACCCGTATTTTCAAAGCGCTCCTACGTGCTCATTCGATATAAAGGCAACTGACTCCAATCCAGCAATTGCGGGGACTCTTGGAGAACTCTATCCTGGTCAAAGCTTGTTGCAATGGCTCAAAGGTAGTCATCCCCCTGCTGAACGCATAGAGATGTGTCGAAAACTCATCACTGCCGTCCATCTTTTATTATCAGAATTGAAGATATGTCATCCAGACCTCAAACCGGAAAATTTCGTGTTAAATGCCGATGGAGCGCCTGTAATGATTGATTTTCCGGAGATCTATAAAATTGGCGGTTCAAATGACTCCTCCGCCGGAGGGACCGGCTCGCCTCAATTTTTAAGCCAAGCGGACTGTGACGCTCTAATTGACCTTCAAAGCGATCTTCAAAATTGTACAAACGAAGAGGAACGCATACAGGTGCGTAAAGAAATTGATGATGCAGTTCAAAAGCGCGTTCTATTTTCCACCGGAGCTCTGTGTTTTGAGACGCTTTCAGGCGGAGAAGCGGCGTTTAAAATCGCCAAATATGAAATTCCAAGCAGAGAAATTCTAGATGAACTATTTAAGGATGAAGCGCTTGTTGATGGCATATTAGAAGAACTTGAGACCACTCCATTCTACAAAACCCTTGAGGATTTCGTTAAGGATGAAGCGCTTGTTGATGGCATATTAGAAGAACTTGAGACCACTCCATTCTACAAAACCCTTGAAGATTTAGAGGAGCATCGGGACAGTTTAGAAAAAAGAAATTATTCTCCAGACGTTATTACTTTCATACAAAATGAAATAATTAAAAAACCAATGTCCTACGTTCCAGGCAACGCTGAATTTCGCAAAGAGTTTCTAAATAACTACTCGGATGAGCTTATTAATCTTATTCGACATATGGTTGATCAAGATCCCAGTAAACGCCCAAAAATTGAAGATGTAGTCGAGGCTTGGTCAAAAATTTAAGCCTCGTTCACCTTCACTAAGAATGTGTTTAATAAATCATAAAATATTTAAATTTTT
>Ga0207104_1161_pt1 | contig 16634 bp, 19 predicted proteins | sample Alteio_BWMinHeat_79_FD_153538 | JGI IMG/M metagenome (GOLD analysis project Ga0207104, IMG submission 153538) | Enriched cells from forest soil in Barre Woods Harvard Forest LTER site, Petersham, Massachusetts, United States -... | ecosystem: Environmental > Terrestrial > Soil > Temperate forest >...
TCCAAATGAGCTTGATCCAATACTTCGCGGGCAACTTGATCAAGTACCGAGACAGCCAACTTAAATACAGCTGGGCCATCCATATAAACAAAGGCACTGCCTTCTATGCCTCCGTATACTGCCTTTCCAGGCACTTTTAAAATATCCGAATAATTTCCGTCAGCATGCAATTTGGTCGCCAAAATACCCGGTTCATTCGAAGCTGACAGCACCACTGCGCCAGCACCGTCGCCAAATAAGACACAAGTGCTTCGATCTTTGAAATCCAAAATACGTGAGTACACTTCGGTACCGATAATTAGCACATTTTTATTACTGCCTGCTTTAATCATTGCATCAGCAATCGAAATCGCATACATAAAACCACTACAAACCGCTTGCACATCAAAAGCTGCCCCGCTTGTTAGCCCTAGCTTTTTTTGGACAATACAAGCAGTACTAGGAAACCCACCTAAATGATCTGGAGTAGAGGTCGCAACAATAATCAGATCAATTTGGTCTTTACTGATGCCAGACATCTCTATAGCGTGCAGGGCAGCATTGGTAGCCAGATCGCTAGCTGCTACTCCTGGATCGGCAAAGTGCCTCGCTGAAATACCACTGCGGCTTACTATCCACTCATCTGAAGTTTCAATTCCTTGTGCTGCCAACTGTGCGGCCAACTCTTGATTGGTAACGCGCTTAGAAGGTAAATAACTACCCGTTCCAATAATTTTGCTAAACCTAAACATGATTAACCTTTTTTATTCTTTAGTACCCAATTCCGTTTGTGACACTTGCGGCACCAACTGTTTCATAGCAGTGGTAATGCGATCTAATACACCATTTTTAGCTGCATCGTAGGCTCGTTGAATAGCCCATTCAAAACTGTAAGCATCGGCGCTACCATGACTTTTAATCACTAAGCCTCGTAACCCCAACAAACATCCACCATTGTAATTGGACGGATTAAGGCGTCTACTAAAGGCCTTTAATGCACTCCTCGCCATTAATGCACCCAAACGAGTAACCATAGTACGCTTTAACTCTGTCACCAAAGTACTTTTTACCAATCGCCCTAGCCCCTCTATGGCCTTAAGAGTCACATTGCCAACAAAGCCATCGCATACCACGATGTCGACTGTTCCTTGAAAAATATCATGGCCCTCTACGTTGCCATAGAAATTAATCACACCCCTATTGTGCTCCTCTCGCAATAATTGCGCAGTCTCTTTGACTACATCATTGCCCTTAATATCCTCCACACCTACATTTAATAGTCCGATTGTGGGATTAGGCTTTCTTTCGATTGCAGAAAACAAGGCCGCACCCATAATGGCAAACTGATGCAAATGTTTTGGCTCGCAATCTACATTCGCCCCCAGATCTAGAACATAAGTTGGCTGATATTTTTGGTTCGGCAAAATACTACAAATTGCAGGTCGATCGACATTAGGCAAAGTTTTTAATACGAAGCGCGAAATAGCCATTAAAGCACCGGTATTGCCAGCCGAAACACAAGCATCTGCCTGATCATCTTTGATTTGATTAATTGCCACTCGCATTGAAGAATCCTTTTTGCGACGCAGCGCTACTTCTAAAGAATCTTCCATAGTCACAATTTCGCTTGCGTTGAGGATTGAAAGACGTGGATGATGATCAAGTTTCAGTTTTTTTAATTCTGATCGAATAATGAGCTCTTGACCCACCAAAATTATCTGCACATCTTCTATCCGCTTAATGAAAGCGGCAGCAGCTGACACCGTAACGGCTGGGCCGTGATCTCCCCCCATGCAATCAATTGCAATACGTATGGTCATTAATTATCCTGTTTTACCAAACACAAAAAAAGCGGTTCCAATTTTAAACTGATTGGACCGCTTTTTTTCAATTTGTATTAAATAAGGGTGTAATTGTGAACGTGTAAATTCGGCGTAGGTTGATCCTTGGCCCAACCTGTAACCCCAGATTTTTATTAATCGTTTGCAACGTGCAGAGGGTAATGTTGGGCCTTGGCCCAACCTACACACTCAATTACACTTGTCAGTTATTCGTCGTTTTTAGTTTTAATCACTTTACGACCACGATAAAAGCCGTTGGGGCTAATGTGATGGCGTAAATGAGTTTCGCCTGTTGTTTGCTCAATGGACAGTTGTGGTGCCACTAAAAAATCGTGGGAACGATGCATGCCACGCTTTGACGGGGACTTTTTGTTTTGTTGAACAGCCATAATAACTCCTTATTTTAGAACTTGTTAAGTTCCTTCATACCTAATTTAATTTCTTTAGTACTGCAAACGGTGATTCTTGCTTTTCACTCTCCGCACCTTTGTTCAACCCGTTTTTGTCATGCATCGAACAAGCTTCATGCTTAGGTGATAGAGGCAAAGCTAACAATGCTTCATCCTCAATTAATGCGACCACATCAAACGTCTTGCTGCCAACAATCACTTCCGTCTCATCATCTTGCAATAGCGCATCCATCTGATCGGCAGCTTGATCATCTTTCGCTAATAGAATGTTTGCCGTTGACTTGATCTGAAATGGAAATGGTGTCAAACACCGTTGACATAACAATTGCACGGTGGCACTCACTGTTAAATACAACGTGGGATAGCCATTCAGTCGTTCGGAAATCCCACCAACTAACGTCCACTCAACCCCAGTCCACTCCAATCCATCCTCACCTTCAGTTAGGACACATTCAGCACGCAACCGTGGCAACTCAGACATTGAAAGCTTACCAGACCGCTGCTCACCATGTTGGCAAAATGCAAACGCATCAATGATTAGCACCATCCAGAATACCCTTGGAAAACCTGCGATAATACCATGCCTACACCAGGCCAGTCAAAATCGTTATTCCTGCGAAGGTACGCTGTTTGCTTTAATGATGGCTTCGCCAGGGATTACAATACTGGATCCCCGCTTTCGCGGGGATGACGCCTGTGAGTGCCCAATGAAAAAAATGACCCCTATCAACCACCAAACCCGACTAATACTAGCTTCCAGCTCCATTTACCGGCAACAACTGTTATCCCGGCTTCAGCTGCCTTTTGAAGTCATTGCACCAGACATTGATGAAACCGCTTTGCCTAATGAAACACCTTCATCCACTGCACAACGATTGGCGCTGCAAAAAGCACAAACCGTCGCCAAACTTGCACCTGGTGCTATTGTCATTGGATCTGATCAAGTGGCAACTTTAAACAACATGGTGATAGGCAAACCTAATACGCACCAAAACGCACTTAAACAATTACAAATGATGCGTGGTAAGGAAGTAATTTTTCATACAGCATTGTGTGTATATCAGGATCGCCTACCCACACCTTTTATTCAAGAGGATGATGTTCAAACGATGGTGACGTTTCGAGATTTACCCGATATAGAACTAGAAGCATACTTGCGTATTGAGCAGCCATATGACTGCGCCGGCAGCGCAAAAAATGAAGGTTTAGGAATTGCGATTTTGGAGCGGGTTGAAAGTACTGACCCCACTGCGTTAACGGGATTACCGTTGATTGCACTTACCAGCATGTTACGTCAAACAGGCGTTTTGTTTTTCAGACCTAACTGCTAGTCAAATGGATTGATGGTCGCCTTTGTTTGCCTGCTGAGGGTAAATTCACATGCCCCCTGAGAGCCAACGGCTTCACATAAATATAGCCCTGGCGAAGCTGGATACGCTGCCCAGTTGTTGTTTGTTGCAACAAAACGAACGTCTGCAGGTGGAAGCATCTTTACCACATTTCCGCCGCCTTGATATTGGCACCCGCCAAAATTCTCTTTGTTGTCAGGTGCCCTACTATAAGATGCATATTCAAATACCAGCACCCCCGGATCAGCAATTTCATAACTTCGGTCAGAGCGCCAACCGCTCGAGGTGACCAAGAAGTTATTCGGCCCCGATTTGATGTCTTTGGGACTAGGACAAGACTCGGCGTAAGCGGAAGAAAAACAACAGGCGGCGATAACCAACAAAATTTGCTTTTGATTCATAAAAGGTCTCCGTGGAATTACGTCTTATCTTATTTTCTACACTCAAATTTGCCTATTGTGACTTTCCCGTACGGACCACCAAAAACCGTCGGTAATTCGCAACACCTTACCTATTTTATTACCACTTAGGATAAATTCATTTGGTACCACTTGCTTAATCCACTATTTTGTACAATGTATATATACCCCTTCAACAACTCATGGAGTTATGATGATTAACAAAAATGGCATCTGCAGCGCAATTATTCTTATCGCATTGCTATCAGGCTGCGTAGTGGGACCTGAGCCCGGAGGTTATGTCTATTCAGACTCAGCTCCAGCACCCATTATCACCGATGTTGCTCCACCAGCTCCTCAATATGAAGAAGTTGGTATAGCACCCGCCCCAGGTTATTTTTGGATATCAGGCGTGTGGATCTGGGAAGGCGGTCGTCATGTTTGGCATCCAGGCCATTGGTCCGCACCGCGTGATGGTTATACATGGGTACCACATCAATGGCATAGAGCAGGAAATCAGTGGCGCATGGATGGAGGACATTGGCAGCGTCGTTGGTAATCAGAGGACAGTTTACATACGTACGTAGGTTGGGCTGAAGCTTTATCAGCCCAATCTACGTACGTTAATTTGAGTCAAATGACAATCCACATCGTGCGCAATGATGGTTCCCGTAATTTAAGCTGAAATAGGGCAGATCAGCTTGGGACAACACTTCAACTACACTACCAGAAGCCCGCACACGCCCTGCTTCAAGCACGACCAGGTTATGTGCCAATCGAACTATTTCATCGGTAGCATGGCTCACGTAAAGCATCGGGATATCCAATTGTTGCTGCAACCGCTCTAAGTACGGCAAAATCTCTTGCTTGCGTAGTTGGTCTACGTTCGCCAACGGTTCATCCAACAACAATAATTTTGGACTGGTCGCCAAAGCACGTGCAATGTTGACACGTTGTTTTTCGCCACCTGACAAAGTTGCTGGAACCCGCTTTAACAAAGGTGCAATCTCCAATAATTCCACCAACTCAGACATCACTATTTTTTGTTCTGCAACTGGAGTGCGGCGCAATCCGAATTCCAGATTACCTTGTACCGATAAATGTGGAAACAAACTCGCTTCTTGAAATACAAAACCAACCGGACGTTGGTGGGTTGGTATAAAAATAGAACTGTCTTGCCAAACTTTCCCATTTACTTCAATTCGCCCAACTGCAGGTTCCAATCCAGCTACCACACGCAACAGTGTGGTCTTACCAGCTCCGGATGGACCGATAATTGCGCTTATGCCGGATCGGGGTAGTGAGATATCTACCTCTAGCGAACAAGCTTCAAATCGAACTAATTTTATTTGAAAGTGCACGATGATTGGTTCGAATTAAGTTGATACAGCAACCACAACATGACAAAAGAAAATATCACCATTAACGCTGCTAAACTATGCGCATGTGAGTAATTTAGTGCTTCCACATGATCATAAATTTGAACTGACACCACTCGGGTTTTGTCAGGTATATTCCCACCTATCATCAACACCACACCAAACTCACCAATAGTATGCGCAAAACCCATCACTGTCGCTGTCAAATAACCCGGTTTAGCTAAAGGTAGTACTACAGAAAAAAAAGTATCCCAAGGAGAAGCGCGCAAAGTGGCTGCCACTTCTAGGGGCCTAGTACCAATTGCCTCAAACATATTGTGCAACGGTTGAACTACAAACGGCAAAGAATACACCATCGATGCAATCACCAACCCAGTGAATGTAAAGGGCAACAACCCTAAACCCAAGCTTTGCGTCAATTGACCGACTGCCCCATGCGGCCCCATCATCAGTAATAAATAAAAGCCGATCACCGTCGGTGGCAATACCAACGGCAATGCAACAAAAACGCGAATGAAAGGCTTTAGTTTGGATGAAGTGCGCGCCAGCCACCAAGCTAACGGCGTGCCCAGTACCAACAAAATAAGTGTCGTGGTGGTAGCCAACTTCAAAGTAAGCCAAATGGCTGCAATATCAGCGTTATCAATCATATCCGTAAGTTCGGACAATTTGCCTCACCTGATCCGATTTTAAATAGTCGAGTAAAGCCAGTGCAGCTGAATTATGTTGGCCATGCTTTAATAAAATCGCATCTTGCAATAAAGGAGTGTATAAATGAGTTGGCACCACCCACATTGATCCAACTTTTGCTTGATTGTTTTCTAGCGCCTGAGATAAAGCAATGAATCCAAGTTCCGCATTACCGGTTGCAATAAACGAATAAGTTTGCCCAACGCTTTCCCCTTGAACCAATTTAGGTGACAACTCTACAAACAAATCGAGAGCAACTAAAGTTTCCTTCGCTGCCCTTCCATATGGCGCCTGGGTTGGAGCAGCGATTGCCAGGTGATTGAAACCACCTTGGTTCAAAATTGCACCTTGATTATCAACCAGATCGGGCTTGGCTGACCATAGCACGAGTTTACCTATCGCATAGGTAAACCGAGTATCAATTACTGCAGCGTTGTCGTGCTCCAATTGAATAGGAACCGTTTGATCAGCTGCCAGCAATAGATCAAACGGTGCCGCGTTTTTAATTTGACTATAAAACTTACCGGTTGCACCAAATGATAATGAAACTTTGTGACCTGTAGTTTGTTCAAAAGCAACGGCAATTTGTTTCATTGGAGCTGCAAAATTGGCAGCCACCGCTACTTGCACCTGGTCTGCCCAGGTGCAGTTTGTTAGGAAAAAACTGAGTAGTAAAGTTAGTGGCCAGGACATATCCTTGACAGTCTCCCGCTCTTAAAGGGCGATATTTTACGCACAAATCCGACAAATATCGTCATCCCGCGAACGCAGGGATCCAGTATTGTAAACTAATGGCGAAGCCATTATATCGGTTTGTCACCTGTCACCTGTCACCTGCCATCTGTCACCTGTCACCTGTCACCTGTCACCTGTCACCTGAACAATATAAACCTTCAACTGATCCACATCCACTGGCATCACCACAAAATGCTGTGGCAACGATTCGATATGTTCAAAACCGGCAGGGCGAGGTGCATCGCGTCCTAACGCTTCGCGGATCGTCTCATTAAATTTGGCTGGCAGTGCGGTCTCCAATACGATCATAGGCACATTACTTTTTTGCTCTAACGCGACTTTAATTCCGTCTGCCGTATGCGTATCAACGATCACGCCATATTTTTCATACATCCGACGTATCGTTGCTATGCGATCGACATGCACCGATTTTCCTGATACAAAACCAAACTGCTTAATTAGTTTAAATTCATCGCCATCGCTGCCTGGTTTTCCAGATAAATCAAAACCGCCAGTTTGTTCCACTTTAGCGAACAGGGCAGCTAATCGCTTACTATCACGACCAATTAAATCAAAGATAAAACGCTCAAAATTCGAGGCCTTTGAAATATCCATCGAGGGACTACTGGTATGATGGGTTTGTTCGGGTTTGCGCACCCGGTATTTACCGGTTTTAAAAAACTCATCCAATACATCATTTTCATTGGTTGCGACCACTAATTGATCTATCGGCAAACCCATCATGCGTGCGATGTGTCCGGCGCACACGTTGCCAAAATTGCCGGAGGGGACAGTAAACGATACTTTTTGCTGGTTGTGGCTAGTTACACTTAAATAGCCACGGAAATAATAAACCACTTGCGCCACGACCCGTGCCCAATTAATTGAATTAACGGTGCCAATTTTCTGCCGATGCTTAAATGGCAAATCTGCGGAAACTGCTTTCACCAAATCTTGGCAATCATCAAACACACCCTCTACCGCAATATTAAAAATATTCTTATCCACCAAACTAAACATTTGTGCAGTCTGAAACGCACTCATTTTTTTATACGGTGACAACATAAATACGCGTATTCCTCGTTTACCGCGCATGGCGTACTCAGCGGCACTACCGGTATCACCCGAAGTCGCACCCAAGATATTTAACTCTGCTTGTTGCTGCTCCAAAACGTATTCAAATAAATTACCCAATAATTGCATGGCGATATCTTTAAATGCCAGGGTTGGGCCATTCGATAGTGCTTGCAAAAACAAGCCGGGTTCTAATTGCTTTAACGGGGTTATCTGACTAGCATCAGCACCACCGGCGTTACAGTAAATTGCAGCGGTGTAGGTTTTGTTGGTTAACGCTTGTAAATCTTCTATTGGAATATCAGGTGCGAATTTAGACAGCACAGCAGAGGCCAATTCTGCATAGGAAAAACCACGCCACTGGTTAAGTTCAGCGTCGGTAACTTGCGGGTAGCTAATAGGCATATATAAACCACCATCCTCAGCTAACCCGCCTAATAGGATGGTTGAAAAAGAGTGCGGCGTATTGAGGCCACGGGTAGATATATAGTGCATAAGGACGGGGTGGCTATTGGTAAAGATAAAATTATAGAAATCTGGCGTAGGTTGGGCTAACGTACCTAGGTTGGCCTAACGATATACCAGCCCAACATGATGTACCATATTCGTAGAGCTTAGCCCAACCTACGGGACCCCCAAATTATACGTTTATTTTGTAACCGCGATGAAGAGAGTACAATAACCTCGTTCCTTCAATACAAAACTGCCATGCCTATTTATCAGCTAAGCGAATTTGCCCCCCAGATCGATCCAAGCGCCTTCGTTGCCGATTCAGCAAATATCATTGGTAAAGTAACTCTTGCTGCGCATACCAGTATTTGGTTTAATGTCACCATTCGTGGGGACAATGAACTGATTGCTGTCGGTGAAAATAGCAATGTGCAAGAGGGAGCAGTATTGCACACAGATATGGGATACCCTCTCACCATTGGCAGCAATGTAACCGTCGGTCATCAAGCCATGCTGCATGGTTGCACTATTGGCGATGGTGCATTAATTGGTATCCAGGCAGTGGTGTTAAATGGCGCTGTGATCGGAAAAAATTGTTTGGTTGCCGCAGGCGCTTTGGTTGCGCAAGGAAAGACCTTTCCAGATAATTCATTAATTATTGGTGCTCCGGCTAAAGTAATGCGTACTTTAACAGTAGAAGAAATTCAACTCTTTCATCAAAATACCGCGAACTACGTTATTCGTGCCCAACTGTTTAAAACCAAACTAACCAGACTCGACTAATGACCGATACCCTACAAAAATTTATCTTTCACAATGGGACCGTGCGCGGTGAGTTAGTTGAGTTGCACGCGACCTGGCAACAAATCTTAGAACATCATCGTTACCCTGCAGCAATCCAACATTTATTGGGCGAACTAACCAGCGCAGCTGCCTTGTTGTGTGCCAATCTTAAGTTTGATGGCAGTATGATTATGCAAATTCATGGTGATGGCGCAATCCAATTATTGGTAGTGGAATGTAATCATCAATTGCAATTACGTGCCATGGTCAAACTAGCTGAAGACGTGGTGCTTACTGACAATGCCAGCTTATCTGAACTCATCAACGCGCATGGAAAAGGTTTGTTTGTCATTACGCTCGACCCCACTGATAAAGCGCCAGGCCAACAAACCTATCAAGGTGTGGTGCCGATCGAAGGAAATAGTGTCGCTGAGGTTATTGAAAACTACATGAAGCGGTCAGAGCAGCTTGACACCAAATTATGGTTAGCATCTGACAATATGGTGAGTCGTGGTATGTTGTTACAACGCCTACCTGGAACAGGTGGCGTAAGCTCACCGCAATCCGAACCCATCGCGTCAGCAGCAAAATCCGATAACGAGCCGCCAGAGGAAACCTGGAGCCGTGCCTGTATACTTGGTAATACCTTAACCCGCAATGAGTTACTCACCAGTTCCACCGCCACTCTGCTACACCGCCTTTTCTGGGAAGAACCCTTGCGTATTTTTGAGCCACAAGCGGTGAGATTTGAATGTTCTTGTAGTCGAGAAAAGGTCGGTAATATGTTAAAACTACTTGGCAAAACAGAAGTCACGGAAGCTGTGAATAGCTTGGGAAAATTAGATATCCAATGTGATTTTTGCGGCAAACCATATAGCTTTGACCCCGTCGATTGTGCTCAGCTTTTCTTAGCACCGGAAATAGTGATGCCGCCCGATGTGACGCATACTCATTAACATACGTATCGCGTGAACCTTGATTCCGTCATCCCTGCGGCCTTAAGCAGGGATCCAGCGTCTTTTGTTAATCGACCACACATCGCTAAAGACACTGGATTCCCGCTAAAAGCACGCGGGAACGTATGGTAAGGGCCCATATGGATAATTGTAATTAGCTTATTATATCGTCGCGCTCCAGCTCAGTATCCTGGGAACCATTAGGCTGATCCCAAACAATATCCAAAACTTCTCGCATCGATTTCTTAATATCTTCTACCTTAGGTGCTGGCATCGCCTTAAAAAATTGATATACGTCAGAAACCGACTGAATCTGGCTAAACTGATTGTCTTGTGAGGTGATGATCAGTGTTGTTATCATGTAGTACACGTAAAAAGTACAAGATACGCTATCCTTTTGCCAACGCAGTGCTTGAGTTTTATTTGTCTCAAGATCCAAAAAGATCCCTAATTTAGGATCAATAATTTCGCTTTTACCCCCCTTCATCGCCAGTAAAACGGTGTGATCTTCACCTATAAGTCGATGTTTTGCCCCATAAGGACAGATCACTAACTGTTGATTATCTTTGTAAGACTGGATATATTTCACCGCCGCGGTTTGATTATCAATCCAGGGGTGAAGAGAAAAGTGATTAAAATCAATTATCGTGCTTCTTAAATCTGCCTTAACAGGAAATTTTTCTCGGTATTTTGCCTTGATAAAATTACCTAATTCACAGGGAAGAGCAGTATCTCCAATTGAAGTTTTTGTTCCTTGCTTAAGATAGTCTGGATATCGTGGAGAAGTAGTATCTTTAGGCACTAGCTCAAAGTCATCGATCGGATCAGGTTTAGTTGGTTTTCTTACCTCAGTAACCTTAGCCACAGTTGAAACCGCAGATCGATTGACATAAGCTACTGACCAGTCCATATGCGAGGAGTATATTACTTCAACTGATCCAACAACAAATTCAAAATTTTCTTCGCTACTGCCGATTTTTCAGCGTGGCCTTCGTTGTTTTGAACTGTCACATGACTCATGCTAGCCTCGCCTTTTACTAAAATCCGGTAACGTTTAGCATTGGCCTCTTTATCGCTGGATTTCAATAACCGGGTCAACAAACCAGGTTTGTTGGCCTCTTCGTCTTGGTCGATATAACGAACAAAATAGATACCCTGACTACGATCACGATCCTCAACCGTGAAACCAACCCGATCTAATGCCAGACCCACTCGTCGCCAAGCGCGATCAAAGCCTTCATCAACCTCTAGCATCATGCCATCAGACGCCAGTTTCGCTTTAGCAGGTTGTATTAGTGGGGAACCGATAATCTGTTTAGCCTTTTCTTCAGGCTCACCCAAACTTACCATTAACCGCGTTAAAAAAATCGCTTCTAAATCCGGATCATTTGGACGCGCGGTCCACATCGTGGTGCTTTTTTGTGCCCCAACTAGCACTTCTTCAGCACCTTGATGACTGATATAAATTTCGGTTGAACCATCTGCTCGTCGTTCTAGACGGGTACGAAATTTATCTCGCTCACCGGTGGAATAAAGCGAATCCAATACTTTACCCAGCGTTCTACGTAAAAAGTCTTGTGGAATTTTGGCGCGATTTTCCGCCCAATCGGTCTCCATCACGCCAGTAGCTTGCGATTCTTTATTAATTAAGAAACCATTTTCTTGCCAAAAATCTTTAATCTTAGGCCACAATACTTCTGGACTTTGTTTTACCAATAACCAACGTTGCGAGCCATCTCGCTCGATGCGCATGCCTTGGGAAAAATTAAGCGCGGTCGTGGCGGCCTTTGTTGCTTGACCTGAATTAGCAGCAGCCGATTGAGCGTTATAACCCGATGCGGTAATGGGAGCATTGGCAGCGCCAGGAATGGCGAAACGATTATCGCGTGAGATTTGAGTTAAATCAGGCGGCACCTCTAAAGTAGCGGTCGCCGAATCTTTTTTACTAGCACTTTGGTAATCAATCCGTTCGCCTTCTAGTAGATTGCCGCCGGTAGAATTACAACCAACCAATAACACTGCTGCCACCACTATAGAGGGTGGCGTAAAAGATTTACTATTAATCATTTCAAACCAAACTTTGACAATTCTCATCTTTTGATTAACCCTGCATCCTGTAAGGACTTCACTAGTGTTTCACGGTATGCTGTTCCAAGCTGCACCAATGGCAATCGGATCCCTTTTGAAATTAACCCCATTTCAGCCATTGCCCATTTTACTGGAACCGGATTAGGTTCAATAAATAATTTCTGATGTAGCGGTATTAAAGGCTTGTTAATTGCAACGGCTTTGGCGCTATCGCCTCGCGTTGCAGCAACACATAATTCATGCATCGCACGTGGCGCAATATTAGCGGTAACAGAAATATTACCTTTACCACCACACAGCATTAACGCCATTGCGGACAAATCATCCCCAGAAAACACCGCAAAATCTTGGGGCACCATCGCCAGCAGTTCAATATCTCGCCCAATATTGCCACTGGCTTCTTTAACACCGATGATGTTATCAATTTGCGCCAAACGAACAATGGTTTCATTGGACATATCGGCGACGGTTCGGCCTGGCACATTATATAAAATAATCGGTATATTTACCGATTCTGCAATTTTTTTAAAATGCTGAAACATCCCTTCTTGGGTTGGTCGGTTGTAATAAGGCACAACCTGCAATGAAGCATCAGCTCCTACTTTTTTAGCATACTGGGTCAACAAAATAGCTTCTTGGGTAGAATTGCCACCCGTGCCTGCAATAATCGGCACACGTTTTTCGGTATGCTCGACCGCGACCCGAATTAATTCATGATGTTCCTCCACCGATACCGTCGCTGACTCACCGGTCGTACCGGCAATCACAATACCATCTGTACCTTCAGTAATATGCCAGTCGATTAACTTCTTTAAGGTGGGAATATCTAACCGACCATCCTCATGCATTGGCGTCACAATGGCAACTATACTTCCCGTAATCATCGTCATGATATGGTGTAAGAAAATAGAAAAGACCGATTGTAGCGGATCACTCGTTTTTTCGCTTGCAAAATATTGGGGTGATTACAAAAAGTTACAAATCAAAGGAAGGAAACTCCCCTCTCCCACAAGTGGGGGAGGGATCCCTCCCCCATTTTTGTACACTCTCAGCGTATCAACATCTCCAACGGTGACAACACCAAATGCAACGAGGCCTGGGCCAGCACCATCACAGGGATCAACCAATAATTAAACACTTTTAAAAACATCAACCCCAATACAATAAAAAATCCATAAGGTTCGATTTTTGAAAACTGGATCGACTGTTTCACTGGCAAAATGCTCGCCAAAATACGTCCGCCATCCAATGGCAATATTGGAAATAAATTGAGGGCAAACATCACTAAATTGACCAATACGCCAGCCTGCATCATTTTGATAAAAAATGGTTCGGTAACCTGCAGCATCGCCAACAAGTAAGCCCCTAACATCCAGCCTAATGCCATAAAAAAATTGGACGCTGGCCCTGCCAACGCCACCCATGCCATATCTCGCTTCGGGTTTCTTAACCGACCAAAATCAATCGGCACCGGCTTAGCATAGCCAAATACAAAATTGCCACTGGTTGCAAAATATAAAACGACCGGGATTAAGATGGTTCCGATTGGATCGATATGTTTAACCGGATTTAAACTTAGACGGCCGCGCGCATAAGCCGTATCATCGCCAAAATACTTAGCTACATAGGCATGGGCCGATTCATGTAAGGTGATAGCGAAAACTACCGGAATGGCGTATACCGCTAAGGTTTGGATCAAATCATTCATCAACTTGCTCGCCCTAAAACACTCACATCCCCTCGTCCTACTCGCAGCACGACAGGTTCCTCTTTAGTTAAATCTACCACCGTAGTCGATTCCAAACCGCAAGCTCCACCATCAATGATTAGCTCAATTTGATTCCCCAGCGACTGGCGAATCTCTTCTGGGTCATTTAGAGGTACTGCATGATTAGGCAATATTAATGTGGTACTCAGCAAGGGTTGTCCCAATTCAGCAAGCAAAGCTTGCATAATTTTATCTGCAGGAATACGCAAACCAATTGTCTTACGGGCTGGATGAGACAAACGTCGCGGCACCTCTTTGGTCGCCTCTAAAATAAAAGTATAGGGGCCAGGCGTAGCCGTTTTTAATAAACGATACTGACTATTATCCACTTTGGCATAGGTTGCTATTTCACTTAAATCACGGCATAACAAAGTGAGATGGTGATTATCATCCACCTGCCGAATCCGACGCAAACGTTGCACCGCATCTTTATCATCTAAATGGCACACCAAGGCATAACAAGAATCAGTAGGCACCGCAGCAATACCCCCACCCTCAATAACCCGGCACGCTTGTTTAAGCAAACGTAATTGCGGATTATCTGAGTGTAAAGAAAAGTATTGGCTCATCGTGATAAATTCCTCATTGTTCGTCATCCCCGCGAAAGCGGGGATAACGGTGGAACTATTGAGGGAACTGCATCACGCTCACTACAAATTTAACGTAGTGCTTGCAACGCTGCAATCCGCTCTTCCATCGGTGGGTGAGTCGAAAACAAGGCCGCAATACCAACCTTATCGCTAATTCCCGACGCAGCCATTGATTTAGGTAATTCACCTGGGGCTAACCCACCCAAACGCGATAGCGCATTGATCATGGGCTGCCGATTGCCTAACAATCTAGCCGAACCAGCATCCGCCCGAAATTCACGTTGACGCGAGAACCAACACACAATGATCGAAGCCAGTACCCCAAATACAATTTCGCATACTAGTACGGTCATCATATAACCAATACCAACCCGATCATTATCGCTATTTTTGAAAATGGTTTTGTCCACCACATACCCAACTACACGCGCCAAGAAAATAACAAACGTATTGACTACACCTTGGATCAAGGTCAGCGTTACCATATCACCATTAGCAATATGCGATACCTCATGCCCTAACACCGCCTCCACTTCTTCACGGCTCATACTTTCTAACAACCCAGTTGAGACCGCAACTAAAGCGGAGTCTTTAAATGCACCGGTAGCAAATGCATTAGGCGCACCATCATAAACCGCCACCTCAGGCATCCCAATACCAGCTCGTTCGGACAAACTCTTTACCGTATTCACTAACCACAATTCGGTACTATTGGTTGGAGCGTCGATCACACGCGCACCGGTCGACCACTTTGCCATTGGTTTGCTGATCAATAGCGAAAAAATTGCGCCAGTAAACCCAACTACTAATGAAAACAGCATTAAGGTACCAAAATTCAAACCATTTGCGGTGACATAGCGATTAATACCTAATAACGACAACACCACTGACATGACTACCATGACAGCTAGGTTAGTTGCCAAAAATAGGAAAATGCGTTTCATATTTCAATCTCCGGGGAACAATACATTTACTACCCTAAATGGGGTCGCAGGCGACGGGTTTCAAGGGCATTGGTAAGAAGCTATATGAAATCTGCACCCATGAACCTCAAATTCGTCATCCCCTAAAACCAATCCCGCCAAACCGGCGTTAAATCACTTGGCAACGGCGGCAAAGCGCCCAATTCTGTTCTAGACTCATTCGGCGCATGAAAATCAGAGCCACGTGAGGCTAAAAACCCGTATCGTCTGGCTACTTTAGCATACTCTAGGTATTGCTCTGGGGTATGGCTGCCGGTCACCACTTCGATACCTACCCCCCCAAGCTGCTGAAATTCTTCTAAAAATGTCGACATTTCTAGTTGATTTAGGTTATATCGGCCAGGATGGGCCACCACGGCCACACCTCTTGCATCATGAATCCAACGCAAGCAATCAGCCAATTTAGACCATTCATGAGGGATATAGCCAGGTTTTCCCTCCACCAAGTACTTTCTAAACACCTCGTTAATATCTTTACAAACCCCGCTTTCGACCAAATAACGGGCAAAATGGGTGCGTGAAATCAATTTTGGGTTACCCACATAGCGCAATGCTCCTTCAAATGCATTGGGAATACCGACCGCAGCGAGCATATCCCCCATTTGCTGAGCGCGTTTTTCACGCCCATGCCGGGTGTCATACAAACCTTGTATCAATTGGGGATTGGTTTCGTCGATTTGCAAACCTACAATGTGGATGGTGCGGCCCGACCAAGTGACAGATATCTCTACTCCCGGAACATAGCGCATACCCAATTGCTTTGCAGTAGCACGCGCTTCGTCAATTCCCCCCATTTCATCATGATCGGTCAATGCCCAGGCGTCGACACCGTTGCGATGAGCGCGCGTGGCAATTTCAGCTGGGGTGAGTAGACCGTCTGAAATGGTGGAATGGCAATGTAGGTCGACGTTTAGCATGTGTTCATTGTACTCCGCTTCCATCACTTAAGAACCCCTCAATTAACCGTGCCAATACCTGTGGTTGGTCGTGATGCAACATATGTCCGGCCTTTTGAACCACCTCCCTTTGAACTTGTTTCAGATGAGTAAGGCGCCGCTCCGTTTCTGGCCGACCTTGCTCTTTCCCCCCAATCACAGACCAAATTTCAGTATCCTCCGCTTCGATCCAAAGTACCGGTGCCGTAACGTTGTCCCAACAAGC
>Ga0207104_1162_pt1 | contig 16610 bp, 12 predicted proteins | sample Alteio_BWMinHeat_79_FD_153538 | JGI IMG/M metagenome (GOLD analysis project Ga0207104, IMG submission 153538) | Enriched cells from forest soil in Barre Woods Harvard Forest LTER site, Petersham, Massachusetts, United States -... | ecosystem: Environmental > Terrestrial > Soil > Temperate forest >...
CGGGGGAAGCCGGGGCGGCTGGCGAGGCGGATGGTGCGGAAAGGCTTGTGCACAAAGGGAATAACCACGATGCCGAGTCGGCGGAGCGAGTCGGCCGCCAGGGATGGGATAAGGGTGGTGCCGTAGCCGGCGGCGACCAAGTGGGCGAGCGTTTCAAGGGAGCCGGCGTGCATGGCGTTTCTCGGACTGTGGGCGGGGAAGGAGCGGAAGCCGCAGGTTTCAAGTGCCTGATTCGCAAGGCAATGTCCCTCCGCCAGGACCAGAAGGTCATTCCTGAGGGCACCTTCTTCCAAGGTGGGAAGGCGGGCGAGAAGGTGATCCGAAGGCAGGGCGGCCAGGAGCGGCTCGCGGAAGAGTTCAATTTCAGTGGTTTCGGGGGCCGTGCAGGGGGTGGCGAGCAGGGCGGCGTCAAGCTGGCGGCTGCGGAGCCCGTCGACGAGCGCGTGGGTCTGATCCTCCCAGAGGTCAAGGGTGAGGCCTGGATACTTCTTGCGCAAAGGACGCAGAATCAATGGCATGAGGTAAGGGGCTAAAGTAGGAATTACGCCTAGGCGGAGGGGTCCGACGAGCGGATCGCGGGCGGCCATGGCGATGGCCTCAATCTCCCTGGTTCGATCAAGCGCGGCGCGGGCGTGCTCCAGAATTTCAACCCCGACATGCGTGAGAGAGACGCGCTTGTTGGTTCGTTCGAGCAAAGTAACGCCGAGCGATTTCTCCAGGCGGCGAATCTGGTTGGAGAGGGTGGGCTGGGAGACGTTGCAGGCTTCCGCGGCGCGGCTGAAGTGCTTATGCTTTGCCAGGGCTAGTAAGTACTGTAGATCCTGCAGGTTCACGCAATCTCCTCAAGTTTGAGTTGAATTATAGTCTCCGGCTATTAAGTCGGGCCGCATTCATAGTTAAACGCCTATTACTCCTCACAACAAATGATAGCTTACGTGAATGATCACGGTAGGTTTCCATAGCTTGCAATGATGGAGTCCCGGGGCGTAGGCTTCCCTTTGGAACCGCATTGCTTTGAGCTTTTTTGCTCCATCCTTCAACGCAAACCTGCAACAACCCCAGCTACAAACATAAGGAGCAGCACTGATGTCTGAAGCCACGACAAAGACCCCCGGACCGCCGATAGTCGACGATCAAAATGCAATGCTAGGCGAAGCGAAGTGCCCCGTGTCCCACGGCGGCAGACCCACAATGGGTGGCCGAACGAGCGCGGACTGGTGGCCGAATCAACTGAACCTGAATGTCCTGCACCAGCACTCACCGCTCTCCAATCCCATGGGTGAGGAGTTCAATTACGCCAAGGAGTTCAAGAGCCTCGACCTGAATGCAGTGATCAAGGACCTGCATGCGCTGATGACCACCTCTCAGGACTGGTGGCCGGCGGATTACGGCCACTATGGGCCGTTCTTCATCCGCATGGCGTGGCATAGTGCAGGCACCTATCGCATTGCCGATGGCCGCGGCGGCGCGGGCAACGGAACGCAGAGATTCGCTCCCCTCAACAGTTGGCCTGACAACGTGAGCCTTGACAAGGCGCGCCGGCTGATTTGGCCGATCAAGCAGAAGTACGGCCGGAAAATTTCCTGGGCTGACCTGATGATCCTGGCCGGAAATGTGGCCATTGAGTCGATGGGATTGAAGACGTATGGCTTCGCCGGCGGGCGCGAGGATGTGTGGGAGCCGGACGACACTTACTGGGGGCCCGAGACCAAGTGGCTGGGCGACGAACGCTACAAAGGCGACCGTCAGCTTGACAATCCTCTCGGCGCCGTTCAAATGGGCCTGATTTATGTGAACCCTGAAGGACCCAACGGCAAGCCCGATCCAGTGGCTGCGGCGCGTGATATTCGGGAGACGTTTGCGCGCATGGCCATGAATGACGATGAGACCGTTGCCCTCATCGCGGGCGGACACACATTCGGGAAGGCGCATGGCGCCGCCGATCCAAACAAGTATGTGGGCCGCGAACCCGAGGGTGCCGGCATTGAAGAGCAAGGCCTGGGTTGGACGAGCAGTTATGGCAGCGGCAGCGGAGTGGACGCAATCAGCAGCGGGCTGGAGGGGGCATGGACCACGAACCCGACCAGGTGGGACAACAACTACCTTGAGAACCTTTTCGGCCATGAATGGGAGCTGACGAAGAGTCCCGCGGGCGCCCAACAATGGACGCCCAGGAACGGCTCCGCGGCGGGTACCGTGCCGGATGCCCACGACCCCAAGAAGAAGCACGCCCCCATCATGTTCACGACGGACCTGTCGCTGAAGATGGACCCGAGTTACGAGAAGATTTCGAAGCGCTATCTCGCGAACCCTCAAGAGTTTGCGGATGCTTTCTCAAAGGCATGGTTCAAGTTAACGCATCGCGACATGGGGCCACTCTCGCGGTATCTCGGGCCGCTGGTTCCCAAGGAGCCGCTGCTTTGGCAGGACCCGGTTCCGGCGGTGGATCACGAATTGATCGGCGAGAAGGATATTGCGGCTCTGAAGGGCAAGATCCTGGCGTCAGGGCTTTCCACTTCCCAACTGGTCTCGACAGCCTGGGCGTCGGCCTCCACGTTCCGCGGCAGCGACAAGCGCGGCGGGGCAAACGGGGCGCGTATTCGCCTGGCGCCGCAGAAGGATTGGGAAGTCAACCAGCCGGCGGAGTTGGCAAAGGTACTAAAGACGCTGGAAGGGATCCAGAAGGACTTCAACGGCGCCTCCGGCAAGAAGAAGATTTCGCTTGCCGATCTGATTGTGTTGGGCGGCGATGCAGCCATTGAGGAAGCTGCGAAGAAGGCGGGCCACGATGTGAAGATACCGTTCTCACCGGGGCGTACCGATGCCAAGCAGGAGCAGACCGATGTGGCCTCCTTCGCCGTACTGGAGCCGATCGCGGACGGGTTCCGCAATTACCTCAGAAAGGGAGACGAGGGGTCGGCAGCGGAGTTGCTTGTTGACAAGGCGAACCTGCTGACGCTCACCGCTCCCGAGATGACGGTTTTGATCGGCGGCCTGCGCGCGCTGGGTGCGAACTTCGGGCAGTCCGCGCATGGGGTTTTCACCAAGCGGCCGGGAACGCTGACCAACGATTTCTTCGTGAATCTCCTCGACATGAACACGAAGTGGCAGAAGTCCACCTCGTCGGATGGTGTGTTGGAGGGGCATGATCGGGCGACCGGAAAGCTGAAGTGGACGGGCACCATCGTCGATCTCGTTTTCGGTTCAAACTCCCAACTTCGAGCCCTCGCGGAAGTGTATGCGTGCGGCGACTCGAATGAGAAGTTCGTGCGCGACTTTGTGGCGGCCTGGAGCAAGGTGATGAACCTTGATCGTTTCGACTTGGCCTGATCGGGCCGCTTAAGAGATTGACTGGCTTCCCCTGGCCACAAACGAAGGGCCGAAGCGCTATGCGCTTCGGCCCTTCGGTGCTGACAAAGCTTGAAACCATCCCTCAGCGGCTAAAGCCATCCTGATGTTGCTGGACTTGTGGCACGGATAAATCCGTGCCCTTTCAAAGCTGAGGGTTTTTCATCAACCTGGATGCATTTCGGTTTCAGCCTGCGCAAAGCTGCACTCAGGGAATAGGAATGTACTCGTAGACACCTTCCTCGCCAAGCTTCAGGGAACCGGGTTTCCGCGACGGGATGACGGGGAATCTAGAGCGACCTTTGTGAGATGGGACGGCACCGCGGGACCCTAGCCGCAACGCGACGCCTTCGAGAATCAATTCCCGGATTGTGGTTCCCTCGCTGGCGGCGCGCAGCTTGAGTTCGCGGTAGACGGAGTCAGGGATGTCAACGGTGGTGCGCATTCTCATAGCCTCGCATATTCATGGGCCGATATCGACAGGGTTGGGCTGGCCGTGAACGATGGCCGTATTGAACTTGTCTTAATGCAGCGCTTTAGGAGAGAGACTTCAAGTTCTTTCGAAGCTGATCGGGATCGGTTCCGTGGAGGGATTTTTCGAGTTCCTCATGGGTGGATTTCCAGACCGGGAGCGCCAGGGCGAGCACTTTCTTTCCCAGGTCGGTGAGGATGAGGACGCGGCTCCGTTTATCTGTGGGGTGGGGATCCGCGCGGACCAGGCCTCGCCGCTCAAGGGGCTTCAAGGCCGCGGTGAGCGTGGTTCGATCCATGGCGAGCAGATTGGCTACTGGACCCATCGTCGGAGGCTCGGGGCGATTCAAAGACATGAGGAGCGAGAACTGCCCATTGGTCAAGCCGAAGGGTCGCAGGACTTCGTCGAATCGACGCCCCAGCGCGCGCGCCGCCCGCTGCACGTGAAGGCAGAGGCAGGAATCCCGGACGAGGATGGTGGTTTCATACGGGAGGGGATCGGGGCTTGACACGGGTCCATATTAGTTGATATCAACTTATTCGTCAAAAGAAATCGTCCGGTGGCGAAGGTCCGCTTCATAACTTTCTGATCGCCGTGGCGGAATAGAATCGCTTAAGATTCAGAAATCCTGTTCGAATTGACCGCGCCCTGCGCGGGATCCTCGTGGCCGAAATCCGTTGAATTCCCCCAATGGAGGGCTCCCATGTCATTCCTTCACGATCTGAAGATCGCTGTGCGCTCGTTGTCGCGCGTTCCCGCCTTGTGGGCGACTATTGCCCTGACCCTGGCGTTGGGAATCGGGGCGAACGCCGCCATCTTCAACGTGGTGCGCGCGGTGTTGCTGCGGCCCCTGGCGAATCGCGATGAGGACAAGCTGCTCTACATCCGGCAGAGCGCTCCGGGCCTGCATCAGGAGAATGCGAACTTCTCGATTCCGGAGATCAAGGACATTGGCGCGGGGCTGAAGACGATCAGGGAGCTGGGGACGTTCTCGACGATCGACTTTACGGTGGTGGGGCTGGGCACGCCGCGCGAGATTCCGGCGGGCGTGGTGGATGGGAACTACTTCGACGTGATGGGACTGAGGCCGGTGCTGGGGCGACTGCTGACGCCGGCGGACGACGGGCCAAACGCGGCCGGGGCGATGGTGCTGACTTACGGATTCTGGCGGAATGCTCTGAAGTCCGATCCGGGAGTGATTGGCAAGACGGTGCGTCTGGAGACCTTTGAAGGGCCCCGGTCGGCCGTGGTTGTGGGCGTGCTGGAGCCCTCAGTGCCGTACCCGGTGGCGACGGAGTTCATCGCCAACGTGGTTACGAGCCCGCATCACCTGTCGGCGACCATGGTGCAAGGGCGCGAGCACCGGATGACGGAGGTGTTCGGGCGGCTGGCGCCGGGGGCCACGGTGGAGGAGGCGCGGGCAGAGCTGAAGAGCGTCTACTCCGCGATGACGTCCGCGCATCCCGAGGTGTACAAGGCTTCGAGCCAGTACACGATCGACGTAAAGCGGATGCACGACCAGATCAACTCGAAGGCGAACTCGATTTTGTGGATATTGTTTGCGGCTTCGGGACTGCTGTTTGTGATTGCGAGCTCGAACGTGGCGAACCTGGTGCTGGCGCGGACGACACGGCGTGAGTCGGAGTTGGCGGTGCGCGCGGCGCTGGGTGCGAGTACGAAGGTTTTGCGGCGCTCGCTGCTGGCGGAGAGCATGGTGTTATGCGTGAGCGGCGCGTTGGCCGCCGTGCTGCTGGCGATTCCCATGGCCGCGGTGTTGAGTCATTACGCCGCGCGGTTTTCAGTGCGCGCCAAAGACATGCCTATCGACCTGAGCCTGGTGTGGTTCGGGATCGGGCTGGCGCTGGTTGCGGCGGTGTTCCTGGCCTACATACCGCGGATGCCGGCAGCCAATGCGCCACAAAGCGCGCTCAGCGGGCGCGGGGTGCGAGTGACCGGGGGAAGCAAGCGGCGGCTGCGGATTTTCGCGGTTACGCAGATAACGGCGTCGTTCCTGCTGCTGGCCGGATCGGCTGTGCTGATGAAGACGCTGTTCGTGCTGGAGCAGAGCCGGCCGCCGTATGAATCGGCGAAGGTGATGGCGGTGAACCTGCCGGTGATGACGTATGGGAAGACGCCGGAGCAGGTCCGCACTTTCTACCGCGACGTGAAGGAACGGATCAGCGCGCTGCCAGGCGTGGAGCATGTGTCGTCTGGGTTCAGCGTGCCTTGGCGGGACGAACAGGGGCTTGGCATCGGCCTGGCATTTGCGGCGCAGGGCGCTACGCGCACCAACGGGCAGGACGATTACCGCGCCAAGTTCCGGTCGGTATCGCCGGGCTTTTTTGAGACCTTCGGCGTGCCGCTCCTTCAGGGCCGCGACTTCAACGACGGCGACAAGGAGGGATCGGAGCGCGTAGTGATCATCAGCCAGAGCCTGGCGCAGATGCTCTATCCCGGGCAGGACGCGGTAAATCGGCATCTGTGGTGGACCGACGGAGTGATCAAGTTCATCGGTATCAGCGGAGAGCCGCGGAGGATTGTGGCCGTGGTGCCGGACTTCGACGATGAGAACATCATTCCCGCGCCCGCGATGACGATTTATCAACCCACCGAGCAGGAGGGTTGGAACGGGCGGTTGTTCGTGCGTACGCGACAGGACGCTTACGCGGTGGTGCCGGCGATCACGCAGGCGATTCATCAGCTGTCAACGGATCAGCCGGTGGAGAAGCCGAGCACGCTCGAAGATGTGCGCGCTGAAGTTCTGACGCCGGACAAGTTGAACGCCATCGTATTCGGTGGATTTGCGGCGGTGGCGCTTCTGATCTCTGTGGTAGGCGTGGCGGGCGTTCTTGCTTTCTCCGTCAGCGGTCGCACAAGGGAGTTTGGAATCCGCATGGCGCTGGGAGCGCAGCGGCGCGACATCCTCACCAAAGTGCTTGCAGAGGGCGCGGTAATGGCCGGTATCGGCGTCGGCGTGGGCCTGGTAGTTGGCTTTGTGCTGGCGCAGGTTGCCGGTAAGTATATTGGGGAGATCCATCAGCCGGGGGCGCTGGTGTTTGTCGCGTCTTCAGTTGTGATTCTGGGTGCGGCCGTGATTGCTTCGGCGGTTCCGGCGAATCGCGCGGCGCGGGTTAATGCTGTGGAAGCGCTGCGGGCGGAGTGAGAGTGAGGAGTGGCTGTAAGCAGGGCTGGGGAGCTGACGCTCTCCGGCCCTTGCTTTTTGGGGACGGCAGCGCCGGATCGGGCATACTGCTGAGATGAGCGAACGTCAACTCGATTCAATTCGCGCGAGCTATGACCGGGTTGCGGATGCTTACGCGGAAGCAATCTTCCACGAGCTCGAAGGGAAGCCCTTCGATCGCGATGCCCTGAAGCGGTTCGCCCGGGCAACGGCGGGGCGCGGGCCGGTCTGCGATATGGGATGCGGACCGGGACAGGTGGCGAGATTCCTGCATGACCTGGAAGTGGACGTGTATGGTCTGGATCTCTCGCCGGGGATGCTGGAACAGGCGCGAAGGCTCAATCCGGGCGTCGTGTTTCGCGCAGGCGATATGACTGCGCTCGATCTGGAGGATGGGGCACTGGGCGCGATCGCGGCGTTCTATGCCATTGTCAACCTGAGCGCCGAGTTGCGGCGGAGGGTCTTCCGCGAGATGGCGCGCGTGCTGGCCCCCGAGGGGCTCCTGCTGCTGGCGTTTCATGTGGGGAGTGAAGTTCTGGAGGAGAAGGAACTCTGGGGCAGGCCCATCGACATGAGTTTCTATCTCCTCGATCCCGACACGGTGCGGGCCGAGCTTGAGAGCGAGGGGTTCACCATCGAGGAAATGACATTACGAGACCCTTATCCTCCCGAAGTCGAGTACCAATCGCGACGGGCGTACGTTTGGGCAAGGAAAGCGGGAAATTGAGTCTTCGGCCGATTTGACCTGCGATGCGCGCCGCGACTGTTCTGGCAGAGGGGCTGGTTCAGGATGTTTGTCATTAAACAGATCAGGCTGCCTGTTCCCGGAATTGAAGAGCTGCGAAGAGAGGCGCGCGAGGAAGGTTACAACTTCCTTGAGACTCTGGTTGAGGAATGGGCGAGGGGGGCAAACTGCTTCGATGGGCCGGGCGAGATCCTCTGTGGCGCATTCGATGAGGGGCCGTTAGTTGCGGTCGGCGGGCTGAACCGCGATCCGTTCGCCGGACGGGATGAAGTGGGCCGCGTCCGCCGGGTTTACGTGAGGCCTGGGTGGCGGAACCGTGGAATCGGAGAAGCCCTGGTAAAGAGGCTTGTTGAGCATGCGAGGCAGAGTTTCCGCGTGGTTCGCCTGCGTGCCGAAAACGCACGCGCAGCACTCTTGTACGAACGCATGGGGTTCTCCCGGTGCGACGATCCCGACGCAACCCATTTGCTGGCATTCGATGTGTGACGCATCGGGCCGGTTCGTCCAGGAATGAGTGCGCCGAGCCAAATGCGGCGTGATCCTTATGCGGCGGTTTTGTTGGCGAAGAGGAAGTCCCAGGAGTGGTCGAGGTAGAGCCAGCGGGGCGCGCCGAACCAGCTTGTGGGGAGGCTGGGCACGTGCAGCAAGGTGTGGCCGCCGAGGCAGACCATTTCGGTGCCGTTCCAACCAAGGAAGGTGCAGGAGGCGATCCCAACACGGGCGGGGTGTGTGACGCGGCGCAGGCACACGGGGCAACGCTGGCGCTGGTCGGCGACGGCCCACCGGAAGCCAAAGAGGCAAATCACAAAGCCGGCAACAAGCTGGACGAAGGGCGCCCACGGGGACGCGATGTCGATGCGGGAGTATGTGAGGTCGAGCGACGCATAACACCCGATAGCGGCAATGATGCCCAGCTTGGCGGCGAGGAACAGCCAGCGGGCGAGGCGGCGCTTGAAGCCGGGACGGAAGGTGCTGAAGCTGGATTCGCTGAGGGTGACAGAGGTGACGGCAGGCAGCGCGAGGAGCGCGAGGAAGAGGGCGAATTCAAAGGTGCTCCAGGGGTCTTCCGATTGCGGACAGAAGGACACGCCGGCGAGATCGCTGTCAGAGTCGCTGGGACCCTGGACGGTAATGGGGACGCTTTGGCCGATCATTTCGGCCTGCCCAAACGGTGTGAGGTGGGCGAGGAGGTAGCCGGGGGCGCTGGTGGTTGCGGCCGCCATTTGCGAGGAGGGTTCCAGGAGCCAGGCGTCAGGATCGTCGGGCAGCCGCCAGGGCCCCTCGGGAACGACACCGGCGATGCGACCGGTGACGTGAGCGAGGCGAAGAATGCGGCCGGCGACGCGGGGGTCGGAATGGAAGTCTCGGGCCCAGGCGTGATGGCTGAGAACGATGGCGGGCAGATCGCTGGGCATGGGCGAAGCGAGCTTCACTGGAAGGTCAAGGAGCGGGAAAAGATTGAGCGTGGCATGAGCGATGGTCCACTTCGTGGGGCGCGCGGCGGGGAGAAACGCGGTGTCGCGCAAGGTGCGGTAATAGGCGAAGGCGTCAAATGAGCGCTGGCGGGTGGCACGCCAGTCGGCGAACTGGGCGGGAGTGATGGTGGGGATGGAGGAGTCGGTGATGGCAGCGTTCTGGATCAGTATCAGGCCGGGGCGGATGTGATAGCGCGCCGACTCGAGCTCCGTTTGCACGCCGGGGAGCAGGCGAGCGAGCACAGCGCAGAGAGCCAGCAGTGTCGCCAGCCAGAGGACGCATTGCGGGGCCGAACCGTGAACGGCCGGTGAACCGCCCGAGACGTGAAAGTGGCGTCGGAGGCTCAGGGCGTCAGGGATGGCGCCGGCGCAGAAGGCGGTAACCCCGCGCTGGGCTTCCCAGGAGAAACCGCAACAAGGGAGACACTCGCGGCGCACGTGCCAGAGCTCGCTGCGCCATTCGCGAAGCCACTCCGGGCGTTGAGTTGCGGGAACAAGAAGCGACGAAGCACTTAGAACGCTGTAGTCGAGGGCTTTGAATCCGCGGGAAACAAGGGAATTCATACGGACTTGGCCTCCTCGGCGGGGATGAGGCGTTCAAGCAGCGGGTAGCGCTTGCGAGAGGCTTCGAGGGTAGTGCGGCCGTCGGCAGTGAGCTTGTAGTACTTGCGAGCGGGCCGCTGATCGGCGTCGGCAATGGACTGGTTCTCCCAGTGGGAACGGATGAGGTCGTCGCGCTCCAGGCGGCGCATGGCGGGATAGACGGTGCCGCTGGGCAGACCCGTCATTTCCATGATGCTGAAGCCGTAGACGTAACCGGAGTGAATTGCCTGAAGGATCATTGCGGCGGTGTGGGAGAGCTTGGCTTCGGCGGCCATGCAGGGAATTCTACCCTATGTAGAAAGCTACTTGACAAGGGAAATTTTCAGAGTATGTTGAATGCTACATAGGGCCAGCGTAAGAGCGGAGGATTTTCGTGCTCGAAGTGCAACATCTTTATCGGAGCTATCGCGGCACTCCGGCGGTGGAGGATGTGAGCTTTCGTATCGGAGCCGGGGAGGTGGTGGGGTTCCTCGGGCCAAACGGCGCGGGCAAGTCCACCACCGTGAAGATGATTACCGGCATGCTGCGCGCGAACGACGGCAAGGTCCTGTTCGAGGGCCGTGATATTCGCGAAGACATGGTGGGGTATCGCAGCGTGCTGGGGTATGTGCCGGAGGAGGCGCACCTCTACACCTATTTATCCGGACTCGAATATCTGCAGTTGGTGGGTCGGCTGCGCGGAATGGGCGAGGGCTTGCTGGAGGCGAAGGCCACCGGGTTGCTGCGGCTGCTGGCGTTGGAAGGATGGCAGCACACCCCGATTTCTTCGTATTCCAAAGGCATGCGTCAGCGGGTGCTGATTGCCGCTGCGCTGCTGCACGATCCCAAACTGCTGATCTTCGACGAGCCGCTGTCAGGGCTCGATGTGGTGTCAGGCCGTCTGTTCAAGGACCTGCTGGAAATGCTGGCGGCTCAGGGCAAGGCGGTGCTCTACATCTCCCACGTTCTTGAGGTGGTAGAGCAGGTGTGCAACCGCGTGATTGTGATTGCGAAAGGGCGAGTGCTGGCGGATGCGCAGCCCTCGGAGCTGACCAGCCTGATGCACTTGCCCAATCTCGAGAGCGTGTTCGCGCAACTGGTGGAGCAGCAAGACACGCGCTCGACCGCACACCAGATTGTGGAGGTGATGCAAACCGCCCATGCCTGAAGCCTTCCAGCGTCTCTTTCAACGCGCCGATTTCACGGTGCAGTCGCTCAATGTGCAGGCGGCAATGGGGCCGGTGCGGGTGCCGCGTCGAAGCCAGCAGTCGCTGCTGACGCGGCATTTTCTGGAGCGGTTCTTCAATCATGAAACCGCGTCGCCTGACGGAGACGCGAAGACGCGCATGGTGCAGATTGCGGTGGCGGCGGGCCTGCCTCCGTTTGTGGTGGCGATGTATTTGTGGCCCGTCTATCATCCCGTGATTGTGTGGCCGCCGCACCCCGCCCACATTCCAGGGCCGCCGCCTTATTGGGTGCAGGTGAATCATCACCTCTTCTTTGTGCTGTATGCATTTGTTGCCATGGGCATCGCGGCGGTGTGGGAGTGGGACCTTTTCTTTCCCGATCTGCTGGATGTGATGGTGCTGGGGACGCTGCCGGCGCCGGGTCGAAGGGTGTTTCTGGCGAGGGTGGCGGCGATTGCGGTGTTCCTGGGGGGATTTCTTGTTGATGCGAACGCGCTGGCGCCGGTCGTTCTTGTGGTGGCCACCGATCCGCCGGATGCGGGACGGTTTCTGGCAGGAGATGTCCTGGGCGTCCTGGCGAGCGGAATATTCGCGGGGTTGCTGGTGTTGGCCGTGCAAGGAGTGTTGGTGGCGGTTGCGGGTGAACGGCTCTTCAGGAAAATCTCACTCGCCGTACAAGGGCTGGCTGTCACGCTGCTGGTAATGGCGATGCTGTTGTTTCCTGTGTTGACAGGCGTTGCTCCAACGTTGCTGCAATCGAATAGTGCGTACGCGCGCTGGTTTCCGCCGTTCTGGTTCCTGGGGATGGAGCAGCGGATCATCGATGGGCCGGCGGGGCTGCCCGTGTGGGACGATATGGCGCGTCGAGGCTGGCTAGCGCTGCTGGTGGTGGCGGCGGTGGCGCTCGCAGCGTATCCACTTGCATACGTGCGTAGAGTTCGGCAGCTGATGGTGGGCGGGGCTTCGCGTGCCGTGCGGGTGGGCTTGGCACGGCCGCTGATGGGCGTGCTGCATGCGACGGTCGTGCGCGCGCCAGTTTGCCGGGCGGTGTTTCACTTTATCGGGCAGACGATGTTTCGCGTGCCGCGATACCGAATCTACTTAGTGCTTTATGGCGGCGTTGGCCTTTCCGTAGTGATTGCCACCATTCTGCGCTTCAACATTGTGGCCGGCCATGTGAAGGCGGAGGTGTCGGCGGATGGCGTTCGCGTGGCCATCGGAATCGTGGCCTTCTGGGTGATCGCCGGGTTGCGTACAGCATTTGTGTCGTCAGGAAACCAGCGCGGGAGCTGGGTGCTGCGCATCGTGCATGGACGGCCGCCGGGGCTGGATGCGGCGCTGCCGCAGTTGCGCGCGGCACAGGTTTGGGCGGCGCTTTGTGGCGTCGCGGTTACTCTGGCGGCGGTAGTCGTGCTGCGGATGATGGCTCCCGCGGAGTTGCGCACCGGGCAGGCGACGGCGGCGCAGGTCCTTGTTGCTTGCGGTGACTGCCTGCTGCTTACGGATGCGTTTTTTCTCAACGTAACCTCGGTGGCATTTACCGGCGAGGCGGGCAGCCAGGAGTCGGCTGAGGGCGCGGGAAGTGTGGCATTCACGGTGCTGCGATATTTCACATTCTTCCCGCTGGTAACCGCCGTGTCGCTGATTGCGCAGCACACGGTGGAGAGCGGCGCACGGCAGTTCGGGATTGTGGCCGTGGGAATCGTAGTAATTCACCTGTGGCTGCGGAAACGGCATCGTGATGTGGTGCGGCTCCACTGCGGTCAACTTGAACTTGAAGAGGGCGAAGAGGATTTTCCCATGAAGCTGGGTCTAAGGTATTGACCGGTTGGCCGCAGGATGACGGCTTGTCGCTGATTCTGCGCGCGAAGCCCTCACTGGGGGTCGGACCGGCATCCAACCTGGCGAAGGGAAGACTGGGCTCTCATGTCAAAGAACGGGTTTACGCGGCGCGAGTTGTTAAGGATGGGAGCCGCGGCGGGAGCGGGCTCTCTGCTGTCAGGCTGCGGGGCAGCCAACAAGCAAGCAGGGACCACGAGCAGCGGAACATGCGCCAAGGTCACGGACATCGATCATGTGGTGATCCTCATCCAGGAGAATCGATCGTTCGACCATTACTTCGGCAGCTACAAGGGCGTGCGCGGATTCGCGGACTCGGGTACGGCTTTCCAGCAGCCGTATCCGCTGAACACGTCCACTGCACCCGCGGGCGCGCTGCTTCCGTTTCACCTGGATACGATGAAGACCAACGCGGCCTGCACTCACGACATTTCCCACGACTGGGCGCCGATGCATCAAAGCTGGAACAACGGCGCGATGAATGGATTTGTGACATCGCGGCTTCCCATCAATGGGAACGACGCGGTGCTGGCTATGGGCTACTACACACGCGCCGACCTTGCTTACTACTACGCGCTCGCTGACGGATTCACGCTGTGCGACAACTATTTCTGCTCAGTGCTTGGACCCACGGATCCCAACCGGCTGTATTCGATGGCGGCATCGATCGATCCGGATGGCAAGAACGGCGGGCCACTGCTGCAGACGCTATTGACGAATCGGCCGGCGCTCCTTGGGAAGCTGACCTATACCACCATGCCGGAGCAGTTGCAGACACGGGGGATTTCCTGGAAGGTGTACGCTTCGCCGGATGACAGCATCCTGTTGACAGATAACGTGCTGCCATACTTCAAGAACTTCCAGGACCCGACGACTCAGCTTTACAAGAATGCGTTCGGGTCGCAGTTTCCGACGGACTTTATTTCCGATGCCGCAAGCGGAAACCTGCCACAGGTGTCGTGGTTGATACCTTCAGGGGTAAATTCCGAGCATCCTCCATCGCCGTCGCTGTACGGAGAGATAACGGTATCTGCGGTTCTAAACGCGCTCACGGCGAATCCCGCTGCATGGGCGAAGACAGTCCTGTTTGTAACGTACGACGAGAATGGCGGGTTCTTCGATCATGTGCCACCGATGACGGCCCCGCCCGGAACTCCAGGAGAGTACCTGACGGTGGCCGCCGTGCCGGACCCTTCGATCGAGGGTGGGATAACAGGGCCAATCGGGTTGGGATTCCGAGTGCCTATGATGATCGTTTCGCCCTTCAGCCGCGGAGGGTTTGTGTCGCCGGACATGTTCGATCACACGTCGTTGCTTCGTTTCCTGGAGACCAGGTTCGGGGCTGAGGTGCCGAACCTGTCGGCTTGGCGTCGCGCTACAGTGGGCGACATGACCAGCGCATTCAACTTCACCAAACCGGATTATTCGATTCCAAATTTGCCGTCGACGGCCGGAGAATTGTCTGCCGTTACGGCGGAGTGCACCAACGATCTGGCAGGTTTTGCGCCGTTCCAAATGCCCACGCCGCAGGCGATGCCGGCGCAGGAAACAGGCTCAGCGGTGCGGCCCAGTGGAACCTGCTAGACGAATCGCTCTATTTCTTCGGCAGGAGAAGGCCTCCGAGCCATGGAACAGGCAAAGCTCCCAGGTCGAGGGCGCGATCATGAAATTCCGCAAGCGTGAAGTCCTTTCCCTTGGCTGCTTCGTAATCATGCCGCAACCGCCACCACGCGGTGGTGCCCACGTAGTACGTGGGTAGCTGCGTGGAACTCAGCTTCGCGCGCTGCAGTTTTCCTTCCGCCTCGGCACGCGTCTGAAAGGCATCCTTCATCATGAAGTCCATGGCCTCATTGTCCGTCATGCCCATGGTTTGCATGCGCACATCGAGCACAGTGTTGCCGACCGCGCGCAGCCATATCTTGAGGTAGCTGAGGCGGTAGCGCGGATCGCCGCCCGCGAAGCCCTCTTGCATCATGACCTGCGCAATGTATTCGGCCCAGCCTTCCACATAGGCTCCGTTCCCGTAAAGCCCACGAACCAGCCGGCGCGTGAGCGGCTGAATCTCGTTGGCGTGCTCGGCCTGCACATAGTGCCCGGGCAAGGCCTCGTGGATCGTGAGCCACTTCAGCACCCAGTTGTTGTACTCGCGCAGCTTGGAGTCTGCCTTATCCTGCGGCGTCTTCGGATCGATGGGCGTGACCCAGTACTCGGCATCCCCGTTTGGGTCGAGCGGCGGCGCTGAGTGGAAGCCCGCGACAGAGAAGATCCCACGCATGAACGGCGGCGTCGCAATCACCTTCAAGTTATCCCGCGATTTGAGCGACACTATCTTCTTGTCGACGATGAACTGCCGGATCCCCGCAATGTCGTCCTTGACCGTTTGCATCAAGTCGTCGCGCTGCGGGTGATCTTCCGCGATCTTGCCGAGAACTTCGCCGATGATCTTGTTTTCACGCTCGACGCCGCTCAAACTCGCGTGTTCGTCGTGATCGGGAAAGAACTGCTTATGCAGCGGCAGCGCCAGCGAAAGCATCTCCGCGCGCGTCTTCTTCATCTCCCGTTCCGCATCGGCAAGCGCCTGGTCGGGCGTGACCGGCGTCTCCATCACCAGGCGAAATTTCTCAGCGTAGAGTTCCTTGCCCAGGCGCCACGTGCGATTGGTCTTGCGCTTGGCGAGATCGTTTCCGAGCCAGCCCGAGAAGTTCTTGATGGCATCTATCGCCGCCGGCGCAACCTGGTCGAAGCGCGCCTTCAGCTTCGCGTCGTCCTTCACAGCGTCGGCGATGGTGTTTTCAATCAGGTCGACATTGCCTTCGTTTTCCTCAATCGCCACCTTAATGAAAATTGGATCCGCATCCACCAGCACGCTGCGCGCCTGCTCGAGGAAACGCGGCGTGGCAGCGATGCGCGAGAGTATGTGCCCAAGCCGCACCTCCCGCGACGCATACTCATCGGTCAGCGGTTGAAACAGCGCCCCACCCAGCAGCTCCACATACTCCGTTGGATTGTGCCTGGAGTCCTGGATGCGGTCAATCTCGAGAAGCTGTAGGCCGATCTGATCGTCAATCAGCCGCCAGTCTGTGACATCTTCGTCATCCAGCGCGGCCACTGGCGTCTGGTTGTGGAACACCTCGCGCCAGTGAGCGTACACACTTCGCTGCTTCGCCATGCCGGCGGCGCTCACGTCGTCGAGCAGAGCGTCGAGCTCGATCGTCTTGCCGCTTTTGGCGTCGTAGTGCTTGTGATATCCGGCCTGCGACGCCGTGGCGGGCGACAGGGCCAGCGTCTCGTGGATGAAGAGCTCGCTCAATTCAGCGAACTGCGTACCGACCTCGACTGCAGCTGCGTGCGGAGCAGCGGCATGCACTACCAAGGCGGTTGAAAACAGGGCGCAGGTCAAGACGGAAATAGCTTTCATAGCGGATGATCAGTGTAACTCCGCAATCGTACAACGTGCGCCCGACGTGACGAGTGTCCATCGTAAACGTCCAGCAGTGACGAATCGGATGCAGCCTGTGCCGGTATGGGCTGTCGCATGGAGCCCGGTTGCGGCGGTACCTTAAAGTGGAAGAAGGTACACAATTTTGCAACCCTCTTCCCGCCTCGTCGATTTGAACCCTCACGCCCAACCCGAAGACCTGTCTGCGCTGCTGCGAACCGTCTTCGGGTTTGCGGCGTTTCGCGCCAACCAGGAGGAAGTCTGCCGCGCCGCGGTGGCGGGGCGAGACCTGCTGCTGGTCATGCCCACGGGTTCAGGCAAGAGCCTTTGCTATCAGCTCCC
>Ga0207104_1163_pt1 | contig 16562 bp, 9 predicted proteins | sample Alteio_BWMinHeat_79_FD_153538 | JGI IMG/M metagenome (GOLD analysis project Ga0207104, IMG submission 153538) | Enriched cells from forest soil in Barre Woods Harvard Forest LTER site, Petersham, Massachusetts, United States -... | ecosystem: Environmental > Terrestrial > Soil > Temperate forest >...
GAATAAAATCAAAGAACTTACCTCTAAAAAGGATTGGATTTCACTTATCTCAAATTATTCAATCAAAGATGTCTGTTCGTCTTTAAATTTCAGCGAAGTTATGCATGTTGTAAAACATCTTTTTTATGATGACATCCAAGATGATGAAAAGCAGCAATACGCTTTAAAGCTTGCTTTTGAAATAAAAAATCACTTTAAAAAAGAGTGGGAAAGCGATTGGAAAAATGATGTTTTCTTAGGAGGCCTTTGTGTCATGCTTTGGCTTTATGAGGAACGATATCTTTGTTATAAAAAAGCCTATGATAAGTTAGAAGATCCTCCGGTAGAGTTACTATTGCTTCTATCAGATTGTAATAGTGCGCCAGGCTCTCCACCCATTACGAATGAAGAATCTGAGTTGTATTTAAGAAAAGCTATAGAAAAAAAGGTGACTTGTGAAGCTGCTTTTACAATGAGAAGTCTTTGCAAACTTAAAGGGGATGAAGTTCAAGCGAAATATTGGGATCAAATGTACCATAAACTAGAAAGTGAAGGAGTCTATTCCGATCAACTTATTCCAGATGTTTTCAAAAAATGATTTTCTCTGTTGTGTCAAATCAAGAATCTTTCTTGCAGATGTAAATCTCAATATGTAGTAGCGAACTCATCTTTGCGTATTGAGCCCGCCTTGAGATGGTTAAATGAAAAATCCCTTGCCGATATGTCTAATATATGATACACTAAAAATGAAGGGACCATGCGCTACAAAATACTAAAAACTACAGAATACGACGATTGGTTAGCAGGCCAAAGTTTAAAATCGCAAACACAGATCGAAAAACGACTCTCCAATATTGAAACAGACGGGCATTTCGGCATCATTAATGATGTTGCCGAGGATATGTGGGAGCTAAAGTGGAAAAATGGGCGCAGGATATACTATGCTTATATGCCCGAAACAAAAATCTTACTTTTATTAGGAGGGAATAAAAATGGTCAAAGCTACGATATCGCACAGGCGGAGAAAATCCTTGAGGAGTACACTGAAAATGAGACCTAGATCTAAACTAAAACTAAAAAAAGATGCACCAGTGAGTGAATACAGCCCAACGGAAAAGTTGCTTGATGAAGATTTTATTGCAAAAGCTATCTGGGAATGCCTTAAAAATAATGATCCACAAGGAGTCATGGAAGTCATTGAAACGCACTTAGAGATTGTCAATAAAGTAAAAGCAGCGCGAACGATCGATCTATCGCGAGCAACGATGTACCACGCTTTTAAAAGCAAGAACCCTACAATAAAAACGTTAGCAAAGTTAGTAAATTGCTGCGCTTAGAGAATAAACCCATTCCCAGGCTTTGACGCGATGACGCGCAGCATTGGGGTCCAGAACCCCAATGCAACGTGTCAAAACGTCAACCCACGCCTCTTGCACCCTTCCATATCTGACTCAGCTTATGCAAGGAGCTCTTGCTCGGAAACCTCTCATAGCTGCATTGCGCCCCCCAGCGCGAGAGGGTCGCCATTTATCCAAAACTTCGCGTTATTTTTTAAAATGGATAAATTTGATATAATAAAGTTAGATAATTTAGAATATTATACTATATTATACTAAAAGAGGCAAAAATGTTCTACCCTTAGGAGCTTATGACGCAATCAGTGATCCTGACACTTTTGCTCAAGCAATCCCCATGATGGTTCTAATTGGGAAGGCGTAGGGGTTATTCCAGATCGTTTTGTCTCTGCTGATAAAGCTCTAGATTTTTTGTTGTCCCTATAGAAACTTTCCTTTCGCGCAGCGTGTGGAGCGCCCAAGAGGCTTCGCTCTTATCCGAAAAATGATTTATTTTAAAACTCTTCAATAAAATATTTATTACAAATTAAAACCAATTGCATTTTATTATCAAATTGTTTATGCTTACTTTTTAATACTAGAAAATACTAAAAACAAAGGAATAAAGCATGAAATTATTACATTTATTTACAGTTCTGAGCATTGGAATTGCTCCATTTTTAACACCAATGGCCTATGCTGATGAAGAAAATTTTTACCAAATATATCAAGAAGTAGCGATCAGTAGTGCGGCAGGGACGCCATGGAGTGCAGTGCGACATTTAGAACTCGTTCAAAAGGCTAAGGATTTGCACTCTCAGTTCAGCGAACATCTCCAAAGAAAAACATATCCAATGTCTGAAGAAGATCTTCAGCAAATTTATCAGGAAGCTCAAAGCGATACAATTTCATTCTTTACCTATAGCAGTATGATAGATATGGAAGCGGGCGCTGTTAAAGCGATCAGTCCTGAAGCTGGCGCAACACAAATGCCTGCAATTGCCTTTGGAATACAACGAACATTCAACCGAGAAATGGCTGCTGCAACTGTAGAAGGAGGATGGGGAGCGCTTAAGCGACCGAACGATCTTGCTATCCTTAATGTGTTTGAAAAAGAGGATGCTGTGCTCAATGGTGTAGTATTTCAATTACCTCTTTCTGATCTACTTATTTTGTCTAAGAGAGAAGTTGGCTATGACCTTATCCCGGTAGTGGCAATGCGCTGGCATGATGCCATCGATGAAAAAAAAGAGCCTGAAATCTTCATTGCGTATACTTTTCAAGCTCCGAAATATAATGGAGAAGGAGTTCGTTATACCAATGCAAATATCAACCCGATTCCAGGTTATTTCAATTTTCTACAAAAAGGTTTAAACCTTGTTGGGGATGATTTCAAAGCTGTGTGGTGGGCAACTACTTACCTTGCAGACCAGAAAACTGTGGTTAATGAGCTTCCTTATCGGATTATAGACCTCAAAGCTCATGAAGTGCACTAGAGAGGCTCTGCTGAAACGATTGCCTTCTTGCGCCCCTTTTTAGGCCTGGGTAAAACAAAAAAAGGTTGAGTCCTGTAAGGACGATATAAAAAAGCGTTACCCATTTGCGCTCATTCTTGAACCATGCCGATTTATTTGGTTTTTTTTAATGACCTCTTTTTCATTGCATAGGCGACCTTAACTTTAATTCGAAGAAAATCAGCTTGGGGTTTACCTCCTAATTTTGGCGCCGTTTTTCCACGCCAGTGGGTGGTAGGGACGATGGGGACTCAAGCGACCTTAGGGACCTTGGAGACAGGGACAAACAACCTGATTGTCCCTGTCTCTAAGGTCCCTAAGGTCGCTTAAGTCCCCATCGTCCCTACCACCCACTGGCGTGGAAAAACGGCGCCAAAATTAGGGGGATAAAACCGGACTGAATTTTGAAGATACTCAACCATTCGTTTCAGCCCAGGTCAGGCCCCAATGCGGCTATGAAGATTTTCCTTTTACAGGTATTCTCCATTGGTGCATGTGTGAGAGCCTATCAAAAGCAGGTTCTCCATAACGTTTCGTCAACAGCAATAAAAGTCGTTCATTAACGATTTGCGCTTGAATGAGAAGCGTATTTGCATTATTGTCCGCCGCCAATTTCAACAGATGCGGAATGGGATTGCCAAGAGACTCTCCTTTACTCACGTTTGTCCAACCGAATTCGAGCTTTAACGTTTCACCTTCTTTGCTAATATATGCGTCATTGAGGGCATTAAGAGGCCTTCCCTCAAAACCCTTTTTCTTAAAAAAAGATTTTGATGTAATACCCAAATCTTCCGGCACAAGCGGCCTGCATCCCTTGACTACTTTTGAATATCCAACAGGATATGTGACAACCTTTTTAAATTCTGTAGTTTTCTTTAGCGGTCCAATAGGAGGTAAATCACGTGAAGCTTCAAGGAGTAAGTCAATGCGGCGCGAATCTTCACGGTTTAATTCACTGATTTTCAATTTTTTAAAAAAACCGACAACCTTTGCAATGCCTCCGATTGCAATGGCGCCTAATCCAGCCGTTCCAATTTTCAATATGTCCTGATGAAATTGTTCTGTGGTTTCTCTTGGAATCCCCAGCCGCTGTTCATTATAAAGCGTTTCATTTGCAGCGTAAGTTCTTATATAATCATTCAATCGGACGACTGTCTCCTTAACTTTTGGATGGATTAAACTCATTACAAAATCGCCTTTTTCTCTTAAACTGTCGCCAATTTCATTGCACTGCCTGCGTATTAAAGGACGACTATTGCAGACGCTTTCACCGGCGAATTCCACCGCAGAGACCACTCCAAAGATAGGTAAAGAAAGGATCTCTAAAGCAAAAGCGATTGAGCGCGCATTTGACATTTGTCTGATCTTAATCAGGCGATTCCATGCATCCAAACCTGAACGCTCGTCTACAATGTCAGGAAGAGGCTTGCCTGTCGGCAGAGGCATCTCAAGCGCAATTTCAAGCGGTTCATTATTTGAGGCGGGTTTCTGTATGGGCGACGGTTTTTTTATCTTTTTCTGTGCTTTCTTGGGAGAAGACGCAAATGGCACAGGCTCTTGCCCTGGCGCAAGCCTAGGTGTCATTTTACGATTATTGTCGATGGCTTGTTGCATTTCATCCAGATCCATTTGCAATCGTTTCTTGTTAAATGCGATAATGGGGATTCCGATACCCTGGTTTTTCGTCTTGCCCTTTTCTTGCGCGCCGCTAAGAGCATGCGTCACCCCATTTTGCTGTTTCTTCGTATGAATCACAGTTCCTAACAAAGACGCCCCTGAAGAGGAATTTCCTGCGGCCGCATTATAGATTTTCTTAACATTGGCGGAGGCGGAAAAGGACTCATTGGATTCACATTCTTGGACATCCTTCATTTGTATATGTTCGGCGTCGATAGCGATATTTTTTTGGACGGCTCCTCCTATAAGGTTCAGTTGATTGACTTGCAGGCTGCCATGGGAGTCCGCATGCAATCCTGAAACTTCATCGACTTGCTCGCTGCGGCTGCTTCCCTGAGAAAAACTCATGCTTCCTGAAGTATTGGCGGATGCCGACCAACGCTTCTGATGATAAGTATCGACAAGAGATTCGATTTCACACTCATTAGCTCGGACATCTACGATATCCCCTTTTAATGTCGCTCCCCGCAAAGAGAGTTTATCCGCCTTCACCGTTAAACGCTTGCCTGCACTCACATGAACATTGGAATATTGCGTGGCTGACGAACTCGATTCGGCATGGTTGACGCCCAATCCAATGCCATTTGGCCCGACGCCTATACTGAATCCACCGCTTGAGCTTTCCTGAGTGATGTTTTTGACTTTAGCGTTCCATTCAATGTCCTTTCCGATAAATGTCGCATCGCCTTCCACGTCCATGGATAAGCGATGACGCTGTTTATCGGCTTTGAAGGATAAGTTTCCTCCAACGGAAAAGTTGGAATCAAACAACAAGGTCTTGCGCTTCTCTTTATCAAACGCTCCCAAATGCAGGGTCGCTTCCGGATTAAAACGCCCATCGCGATCGGTGATTCCCAGATGTTCGCCAACGCTCTCCGCCAAACGGCCCCTATTTTTTGCGCGAGCAAGCTCCCCTGCTTCATTCCACGAATGCACAGCCGCTGTCAATCCATGCATTGCATATTCATAACCATGCTTTGCAGAAGCTAAATTGAACAGACTGTTGACAGCAGGATCTTCCCTCAATAACGCTTCCACTGTGGCGCCTAAGGACTTATTTCCTGCAATCGCTTCAACAGCGTCTGAACCGAAGAAATCGACTCTCATAGAAAATCCGTCGGTTCTTTGATGGAGCTCTACAACATGTTGTTGCGTGTGGATCTCTTTGGCTTCAGCGTCTAAGTCCCCTTGAATATTCACTTGCAATTCTTCTGCAACAATGTTTTCTTTTGCCATAAGGGTGGTGTTTTTTCCTGAAAAAAGAAAAGGGAGACTGGTCTTTACGGCATTAGAAGTTGTTATTTGGCTTGTGAGGGTAGTCGGAGTCACTGTCGTTGTATGTTCTTTGTTGTCTACGCTCATTGTTTCGGCTGAAAAATGGAGATGACGCGCCGATTCAATGTCCACATTGCCCAAATAGCTGCCGACTACTCCCTTTATCCTGACATCGCCTTTCGTGGATCTTAACCGCACGTCGGCCATGCCGCGGATGCTTGCATCGCGCATGATGATAGTATGCAAATCTTTACCGCTCATGAATCCGCGCTTGGATGTCGAAAGATGAGAGCTGAATTCCGGAGATTGAAGGATCTCTCCGGCCTGGACGGATAAATCACCCCATGCCATGACATCGGAGGCGTTATTGAAAAATTGATCGCGTAATTTTATCTCAAGCGGGCCTCCAGAATTAATAAGAGCTCCCATAAAGTGAGTCGGCACGCTATAAGCTTTTTTAGTGTTCCAAGGAGCTAGGTTTCCTGGATTCAAATGCAGAACGCTGCGTAAGCGCAGGGGTTTATTGAGGAATTCTCCTCCCACAATGAATGTCGCTTTAGCGCCTTCGATGATTCCGCCTTGATTATGCCCCGCTTCTGCGCTAAGGAAGAGTTCATCGCCGCTTATCTTGCCGCCTGGATTGAGAACGTCTATTTCTATATTATTTTTAGAATGTCGACCCCAGGTTTTAACCTTTACACCTTGTTGCATTTCGTGGGTGATAGGTCTTTCATTTCGAAGCTCGTGAGCGTGAATGAATGATTTCTTGCCTGCTGTAATGAAGCCGCGATTGTGCAGGAGGCCATCTATTTTAAGTTGCATTCCATCTGCAGCGCGAATCTCCCCGCCCGGCATAAATCCAGATAAAGAAATCGCCGGCATGCGTCCCCGATTGGCGGCGATTCCATTGCTCAGGTTTCCCACTCTTCCCTGAATGCTTCCTGCATTGACAACGCCCTCATTTCTGAATGTCCCAGCAAGGTTGATGTCGAATATTTTGCGGATTTGAATATTGGGTTCTCCATCAATGTAGAGATGTTCCTGGAAGGCATAGACGGACGTAGACCCATATTTGACGCCGCAGAATTTTTTTGCGACGCTTCCTGTTTTCACTTTAGATTGATGAATGTGCGTATGACTGATGTTTTCCAGCTCTCCATTTCCATCACAGACAAAATTTCCAAATACAAACAAGTTGCTGGCGTCATTTACGATTTTCGCTTTGGCGTTGAGATAGAGGTCTCCATGGTGGATAAAGTTGGAAGGGATATGCGTGTAGCGACGCGCAGTATTGTTGCGCAGGCTTTCTGTTTCCGATTTCAGCAGAAATTTCTTACACATGATCCGCGAGGCGCCGATCATATTGATCGTACTGACGTCGCTTAAAAATTCGCCGACATCCGCATCTACGCCGTCTCCAAAAAAAGCTTCCGTACGATTGAAATGAATCTTTCCAGCATGAAAAACACCTCTCCCAGAAACATGGACAGGTTTTTGAAACTCAATGCCATTTCCCTGTATAACAAGATCTCCGCCTATGGTTAAAGGCGCCTTTGTTTTGACATGCGAATCGCTGCTGATTGTTAATCCACCTGGCATGGGAGGAGGGTTCTGGATGACGATGGCGTTGACGCTTGAAAGAATCAAGTTTTCACGGGCGATGACATTGATTGGATCGCGGTATTGTCTTTGACTAATCGCTAAAGAGCCTCCTGATGTGATTAGGCTATTATTGAGCAATTGATCTCCTGCAAACATTCCCTGTTCATAAATATGTATGGGCGCATTGTTGGTGATGGATTGAACCGCATCGAAAATCACCCTTCTAGCCTCCACCGGATGATTAAGGGTCATGCCGCCGCTTCCCTGCACTTCGAATGAATCTCCTAAATGCACTGCGCCATTTCCTACATAATCATACACGCCTTTAACGGTGAAGCTTCCTCGACCATGGATGCGGCTTTGCATATCGGTGTAAACGTATTTGTTGCGCAGGGATGAGGTTCCTTCTCCTATTTCCAGGTTCCCATTGCGATTGTCAAAATAGTCAGCTTCCATGAGATGTCGATTTGCAGCGCTCGCAGCGTTGGAATGGTTGATGGTAAAACCGGCATTCCTGACAATCTCATTTTGCGCTCGTGTATAAGAGCCTTCCAAATTAATGCTTCCTGATCGCGCCTGTTGATTCATCTCTTGCACTTGAACGCTGCCGCCCATCGCTGAAATTCCGTGTGTTCCAGACTCCACAAGCGAACGAGCCTTAATTTGCGCATGATCGACGCTGAGCCGATCTCCTGTTATCACAAGCGCATCATCCGGCGCATGCAATTGACTATGCGAAAGATAGACATGCTCGCTGGCTGTCAATTGAGACGAACTCTTGCTTTGCAGCTGCATCCCGGGACTGTAAATATTTTTCGCTTTGACATGCAGGCCATTATCCACATCCGCCTTCATCCCATAGCCCCAAAGATCTCCACTCGACTGAAGATTGACTATGCTTCCTTGCAATTTGGCCGCAGTGGTTAAAATGTCTCCACCGCTGTTTGCATCCACTGATCCATTTATTGTTGCACCCGTCAAATTTAATGCGGCGGATTGATTTGTGAACGTATTTTTTCCTTCAAGTTTGCTGAACGGAACAAAAATCTCTTCGACAGCCTGCATGTTCGTTGTTTGAGTGACAGCTATGGTCTCCGGAAGTCGTATGGCTCCCCCTTGAACATGCCAATGTTCCGCACTGAAACGATTCTGAGAACCTTGAATGATCTCACCTTGCAGTGTCACTGAAGGAGCGATTTCTGTGTTTTGATGCAAGAGGGTCTGTTTTGCCGTTTGTTCAATTTTTTTTAAGGCGATCTTCTCATGTTGGCTTGTAAACAACACATTTTCCGCGCGCTCGACGATTTGATTTGCATGATCGCTTCCTTTCAATTGGGCGATGTTGTCCGCTGTTCGTTCGATCGTTCCATTGGCTGTCGCATGACTCTCAACAGACAAAATCTCAACAGCCTGTTCTTGAATCGTTGTCGCCTGAAAATGACTTTGGTCCGCATGAATTGTCTTTCCATACATCGACAAGGGACCCGCTTCCACTTTAACTTGCGATGTTTCGAATCTTAAATCTTCGCCAGTCGCATCTATCTGTCGCTGAGCATGCGCTATGCTGTTGGAGACATTGTGACTTCCTTTAATCTGGATTTTATCCGCCTGAGTTCTGCACTTATTGATTAACCCCGCTCCATCTGTAAGGATGTCCATATTTTGACCCGCCAGCAAATTGGATTGATCGATTGCATGAGTTTCTTTTCCTTTAACGGAGATGTTCTGCGCTGCGAGCATGAAATGGCGAATTCTTGTTTGCGCGGCGTCTAATGAAGCGTTTCCTTTCGATTTAATATCTCCCTCTTCGAAAACAACTTCTTTGCCTACGCTGGAAATACGTTCCACCTCTCCTTCATTGCGCAGAAAACGGGTCGCTCCAAGAGAAGTCGTTATCTCTAAAGAACCGATTTCCAGCAAAGCGTTGTTTTGGATATCGGCGTCTCCTTCGGCGCTTTTAATTGCAATATCTCCTTTATGCAAAATATTGTTTGCAACATGTTGATGTTGTTTCGATGTCAACTCGAGTAGGCCTTGAGAGGCGTTATTTGTATATGCAAGATCGTTTCCAGCGCTGTAACGGCTATTGCCCTTAATTTTACTATTGTTGACAGAAAGCGATTTCTTCTTGGCTTTTATTGAAAGGGAATGTCCCTCAGCATGTAATTCATGAATATGCACAGCCTGTTCACTTTGAATGCGCAAGTTTTCAAAATGCATATGAGCCTTATCAAGCCAAAAGTCATGCACCTCCATGGAAATTTCTTTTGCTGTTAAACGATTATTTCTAAATAGGGCTTGTTCGCCTGAGAAACATGAAAGGTTTTTAGCTTCCGCCTGATACGCAATCTGCGACAATGTGTTTTCAGCGCGATTCGTTATTTTTTCAGCCTCATCGTCGCTTGCCTGCAGGTGGATGTCTGATCCTCTTCTTGTAATCTGATTAGCAACGGTCTCTTGCCTGACGCCTAAAATCCACTCTTGTGAAGTCTCATTAACTTGACCAGAAGCCTGAATCGTTCCTTCGGCGACATTGATGGACTTCAAACTATGTATGTTGATGTCCCCTTTAACACGAATCCCTGTATTGCGCATCTTAAAACGCTGACCATCAAAGACGAATTCCTTTTCAGCATCGATTTGACTGGCCTCAAAATGTCCAAATTCGCTCAAAATCGTCATGCGATCCACATTGCTGACATTGCTTTCAAGAGCGACATACCCATTCTCGGCGCTGCAAGTCATATCATGGGTCGCCAAATCTGTTTGTTGCGCATCAATCCAACCTGTTTCGCTCTTAATGGAGATGATTTCTTGAGTATGGATCTTGGCGCGCGTCAGATGCACTTGTTCATGCGCGGACGCTTCAAGCGCTCCACCTTCAAGCGTCAGGCCTGCGAGACTTAAATACTGCTTTGAAGAACTAATCGCAATTTTCCCATTTGGCGTGAAGAGAGTTCCATCCGTTGCCCATACAATGCCTTCTTGGGACAAAAGCATGATTCCTGTTGCGGCGTCCACCCTCCCATAGTGTTGTTGGTTGTCTTTTGTGAGAATTTGCAAATCGCCATTTGGAGAAAAAAGATGTCCCCCTTTAAAATTAGCAAACTGTATCGATTGAATATTAATGCCTTCCACGCCTTTTATGAGGCCATTGGAATTCGACCAATCTCCATCTACTCCAAGAAATTTCCCTCCGCAGTCTATAAGCCCGTGATCATTGTCAAAGGCGTTGCAGACTGTTATTTTGCTGTTTTGAACAATAAATAATTCGCCATAGGAATTGTCGAAATGACGAGTCTGAATATCGGCGGTCGTCGCCTTGAGGAGTCCTTTCGTATTATCAATGCGGTCATAATCCACCGAGAGAGAGCCATCGCCCGCTAGGAGTTTTCCATGTTCATTGAGGAGAACTCTTTGCTTGTGGGCGACAATTCCCTTCTGACCGGAAATCACCCCGCCGCGGTTGTCTAAATCAGCTTGATGTTTCGATGCATGACTAAATTCCCCCTGAGTCAGAATTTGGCCCCTATTTGTAATTTTGCGCGCCTTGATCACAATGCCGTCAACAGCGGCGAAAGTGGCGTTCGAATGGTTGATGAAGGAGTTTGTTTTGACAACAACACGTCCATTAAAGCCAATGTGATGGAAATTTTCATAGGCTTTTACTTGCAAAAACACTTCTGTCAGCGCCTCAAAAGAGGATCTAATATGATTCCAAATAGGGCTGCGCATTATTTGAATTTCACGGCTGTCTGCTTTGTGATGTTCATCAACGCGTACGGCGGGACAAATCGGCGATGAACGGATCATATCAAAAGATGTGGACATAGCGATCTCCTGTTGAATGGAGTGAAGATAATGTACGAAAAAAAGGAAAATCGCAATATTAATTAATTTCTAATAATTGCGATTAATTTTGCTGATGTGTACAATCCATCTTCAAATAATAAACTAATAAGGAAAAGGAATGAGTATGGTAAATGATTATTCGTTTTATTCGAAGTTTGAAGGACCACACATAGCAAGCGTTCTTGATGACAATATCGTTAGGCTTCCAGGTGTAGGTGATATGACGCTGCAGGAGGCCGTCACAGGCAACTTTAATCCATCAATACAGGCGGGCATCCTGAAATGGTATGGTTATAAAACTATGGACACAGTTCGAGATGCAACATTGTCAAGAGTTTACAGAAATCTGTCTGCAACCTTGGCTAAGTCGTACATTGTATTACGCGATAAAACAAATGTACAGGAACAAACTCACAAAAATACGATTGCCGCATTGCAGCAGCGCTGCACCGCCTTGCAAACAACTCTTTCCGCAAATGAACTTGATAAGCAGACGCAAGCTATGAAATGCATCAACATCGAAAGGTTGCACCAAGAACTTAAGCAAAAAAATCTTCTTCTTGAACAAGCTCAAGCTAATGTTTTAAAATCCCTTGAACAGGCCAAGCAAGCGTTGGAAAAAGAAAGACACGGACTCAACAGCTGTCAAACCGAGTTATTGGTCGAAAAAAAAGACAATGAACGAAGTAAACGCACAGTTGAAGAGCAAAATGATGAAATTTCAGCCCTTAAACAGGCTCTGGCTACAGCGCAGCGGCAAAATGCACAATTGCAGCAGCGGCATAACGGGGAAGTAAACGACTTAAAAGCCAAGCACAAGGTTGAACTGTCGGATGAACGCAATCGCTTAGAAGCTCTCTTTAAAGAAACTAGTTTTTCGACGCCATCATCGCCGAGACCTGCTTTAACTATGTCTGATGATGAAGCAATTATTTGACGCTTTGACACGTTGCATTGGGGTCAGGCCTAAGGGCATGATCTGGGCTGAAACAAATGACCGATTTTCGAAGAAAATCAGCTTGGGGTTTACCCCCTAATTTTGAAGCCAACAGTAGCCGGGCTTTTTTATGTCGTCCTTACAGGACTCAACCCCTCGCTGGCATAACCCAGGCCTTCGCTTCGCTGCGACCTGGGCTGTAACATTCCGGTCCTTCGGACCTCTCTAAACCATTCCTAAAGGTCCAAAGGACCGGAATGTTACAGCCCAGGTCGCAGCGAAGCGAAGGCCTGGGTAAAACAAAAAAAAGGTTGAGTCCTGTAAGGACGACATGAAAAAGTCTGGCTGCCGTTGGCGCGAAAATTAGGGGGATAAAATATGGCTAATTTTTTTCGCGAATCACAAGTGTAAAGACGACATAGAAAGTGTTACCCTGGTTTAAACCATGCCGATTTATTTGGTTTTTTTTAATGACCTCTTTTTCATTATTTTTTTAACAGATTTCTCATCCCGAAGTTTATTCCAATTATCCATGAGCTCTTAATATTTATATAATAATTTCATTCCATTTGTATTATTGATGCCTTTATGAATATATTATTTAATATTGAAATAGGCTAAAATACACATTGTAATAAAATAGTTATTTGTATTAAAATCGTATTTAATGCCGTAAAAAAAGGATAATGCTTATGAATAAGTTCCTAATTACAGTTCTACTTGGTATAAGTATTTCCTTTAGCACGGTTGGCGCTCTAGAAATCGAACCTTTAAGTGTCATCCTTCAGAATAAAATTGAAAACTCTCCAATCCACTTCGCGATACTTCATGCACATGAAACGAACGATTTAGTTCCTTTAACTTATGCACTCGAACATGAGTATATTGAAACTCAAACAGAAAGAACCGAGATCAAATCCTGGGAGTTTGACTGTTCCATTGATAGGCGGGTATTGGAGCATTATGTTTGGGAAGACGGCATCACACCTTTAGAATATGCGATTCGTTTGCAAAATCCTATTTTAGTTAAGATGCTTATTTCTTACGGCGCTAAGTGCGATTCCATTAGGGTTGTTTATAAAACCTGGGATGATAACGGAGAAAAAATAAGCTGGAGTTTCCCAGACTGGCGCTATTCACACACACCTCTCTATGTAGCGCTGATGCTTGGCAATGCAGAAATTATAAAGCTGCTGCTTGATGGAGGAGCTAATCCACAAGAAATTTTAAAAAAAACAATTATATCTGAATATCATGGATGGTGCAATATGGAGCCTTTATATTCTGATATAATTTATTCAGCTCAAATGGTCGCAGCTTATCTGAATAATGATGAACTATCCTCTCTTCTCGGGGTAGACTAGGATTCGCGCAGGCCTGACCTCAATGCTGCGCGAATTCAGGTCACTTAAGATTTTCAACACAATATCGATAGAATGAAAGCAAAAAATCCAGGCGCTGTTTAGCTCGAGTGTATTTCGCAGGAACGCTGTTCTTGGCATATGCTTCCGGACGATACATATTTCCTCCTCCGATCGCCTCCTGCCTTTGCATAATTGCCTGAGCCGTCAAATGATGACTGTTATGCATCATGTCAAACATCGTCATCAATGTCGTCGCCCTGCCCTCCCCTGCAGCGCAGTGGAAATGCAGCCAAGCATTGGGGGGAAGCGTTTTGACTAATGCAATAAACTCATCCACTTCTGCAGCCAAAGGGTGTTGATGGTCCGCAATAGGGAGACGAATATACCGAATCCCCAACTGATTGCATAACTGACGCTCTGTCATGACTGTTTTGGGAACAAAAGTCATCATCGTCCCATCATCCGTCATTCCAGAAAAAGCGCCCTTTTGGAGAATCTCGTCGAGGAGTGATCGCTCTCGATTTTCAATCTGATCGGCGCTTACTCCCACATTATATTCATAAGATTGACCGTGGATTTTTTGCTTTAGCTTCCAACTGATCGCACAACCATTGACAAAGCCATGACATTCCCTTCTTAGATCCACAATAATCAAATTCGGAACGGCAAGTTCAGAAATGACGCGTTCCAAACTTTTTTCTGAAAATTGACCGCTGGCGGAAGCTCTGAGTTGATCGAGTCCTTCTCGAGAGATGGAACTATTAAACTTATGAATATAAGGAGAATTAGACTTCCGGAAATTGACAGGAAAGACGTTTTCATTTTGAGGCCGCACTCTCGGGTAAAGAATTTCCTCGTCCGCCCCATATAAAAACATAAGAGGCAGTAGACAAACGATGGAAACGATAATTTTTTTCAGCATAATATCCTACAAGTTTATTTCGTTTTATTGTGTATAAAATAATTTTTTGATTTAATACAGTATATGAATAAGATCCTTGGTTTTTCTTCATTTCTCATTGCGGCAATCCTAATCGGCGCTGCGACTATCCTCCTTCTACCATTTTTTGGGGTTAGAGAATCCGAAAACTTCGACCTATCCCCTTCCGAACGCGCCATTAACCGTAAACTAAAAATTGAATCACGCGGCGAGCAGGCGCTGAATTTCAACCTAGTCGACCCTCAACAAGCGCCTCCTCAAATACATGAAGCCGTACGCCTTGGCTATCACCTCATTTTGAATACGCCAAAATACGCTTCTCAGTACGTGGGAGATCGATTAAGCTGCACGAACTGCCATTTTGCCGGAGGAAATACAACGGGAGGCAAAGGAGGAAGCGTTTCTTTGGCCGGGATAGCGGCTGTTTATCCCACCTACAACTCTCGAAAAGGCATTGTAGAGGATTTGCCCATGCGGATCAATAGTTGTTTTGAACGCAGCATGAATGGCAAGCCATTGCCGCCAGACAGTCCAGAAATGGTTGCAATCGTGACGTATCTGCATTGGATTTCTAAAGACATGCCGATTTACCAGAAAATATCTTGGCGCGGCCTGCCTGATTTAAAGACCACTCACAAGCCCGATCCAGAACAGGGCAAACACGTTTATGAAGTATACTGCGCCATGTGCCATGGAACGGATGGCCTCGGCGAAATCGATAATCACATCCCACCCTTATGGGGGCCGCATTCATTCAATGACGGAGCCGGAATGAATATCGAAAGTGTTCTTGCAGCCTTTATTTACAACAACATGCCCTATCCAGACGCCGGCCTGTCGGCGGAACAGGCGCAAGATGTCGCAGCGTTCATAAGCCATCAGCCAAGGCCCCATTTTTCGTCTCAAAAATAACAAACGTTCGCGATATGGTTATAAAACCGTGGACGCAGTTCCGGAGGAAATTTGGGTTAAGATTTGACGCTTTGACACGTTGCATTGGGGTCAGGCCTGGGCTGAAACGAATGACCGATTTTCGAAGAAAATCAGCTTGGGGTTTACCCCCTAATTTTGGCGCCGTTTTTCCACGCCAGTGGGTGGTAGGGACGATGGGGACTCAAGCGACCTTAGGGACCTTGGAGACAGGGACAAACAACCTGATTGTCCCTGTCTCTAATGTCCCTAAAGTCGCTTGAGTCCCCATCGTCCCTACCACTCACACTGGCGTCGAAAAACGGCGCCAAAATTAGGGGGTAAACCCCAAGCTGGTTTTCTTCGAAAATCGGTCATTCGTTTCAGCCCAGGCCTGACCCCAATCCTGATGTCTTATTCATTTTTGCATCATTTTTTTTCTCATTATGTAGGCCATACTGAGGTTCCGCTCGCTAGGGCTCGCTACACCTTCACAAAGATCACAAACACATAAGGAGATGAGAGAGAATTCTCTTAAATGACCGAATATATGACCTCTACGGATACGGACAAAAATATTTTCATGTTATTGATTTTAAAACGGTTATAGGTATTATTGTACTATAAAATATTTTATTTATTAGCTAAAAAAAAAGAAAATAGATAGGATTTACTTTTTAAATTAAAAACAGGAGTTTGTATGGGCTGGTCTAGTGATGGGAAAGAAGGTGGATCCGATGGAAAGGAAGGGTGTAAAGATGGAGGTAGTGATGGAGGATTCGTTATTGACCATGAGTTGGTCTTAATGAATAATCAAAACGACGAGGTATTCATTTTTTAAATGAAAAAGCATTCATTCATACCAAAATCTCATCGACCATGTGTTCCTGGCTCAACATTGCAGGAACCACTTGGGAATGAGATGTGCTTTTTAACCGAAAAGAAAATATTTCTGAATGCCATTTTGTTGATTTCAGCTAAAGAGGATATTGTTCCTAATGCTTTTTTAAAAGATATTAAAGTGAATGATAAACTAGTACGGTTTTTTTATGATGAATTAGGGGTTGTTTGGGATTTTTCGTTTTGCAATAGTGTACTAAAATTTTACACAAAAGAATGTATAATAATTCCTATGTCTATTTATCATAGACATCCAGGTATTCCAAAAAAGCATAGATT
>Ga0207104_1164_pt1 | contig 16419 bp, 7 predicted proteins | sample Alteio_BWMinHeat_79_FD_153538 | JGI IMG/M metagenome (GOLD analysis project Ga0207104, IMG submission 153538) | Enriched cells from forest soil in Barre Woods Harvard Forest LTER site, Petersham, Massachusetts, United States -... | ecosystem: Environmental > Terrestrial > Soil > Temperate forest >...
ATTAAGAGAACTTATGACTGAAATCAATGCTCATCCTGCCAGCGACAAAAACCCAGGATTTCTTTTGTGGCAAGTCAGCACGCTATGGAGCAGCTCCACTGCAGCTGTTTTAAAACCATTTGGACTCAGCCATCCACAGTTTGTCATTCTCGCAACCATAGATTGGTTGAAAAATCAAGAGGCTAGCCTAGAGGCGATTGCAAGGCACATTATACTAGATCCCAAGCCTACCTCGCATCTCCTGCGCAGTCTGCAAATAAAGGGGTTGATCGAACATTCGCCCATTACCGACAAAAAAAGCAAATATTCGCTCACAATTGTTGGAGCTGAAATGTTGGCAAAAGTCTTGCCAATAGTAGAGAGCGCCGATGCAGACTTTTTTGCGTCCATTGATTTAAAAAATTCGAAAATGATCGGCACATTGCAAATACTTGCACGCGCCAATCTTTCAAAAAAAGATGCACAATAATTGGAGTAATAATCTATGCGAGTTTGGTTCTTCTCCATTCTTCTTTTCAATTGTATTAGCAACAATGCATTTATCCTACTTCATGCCGGGGAAATCTCGAGAAATCAATATCTTGAATTAGTAGAAAGCTCTCCGAAGTTAATCGATTTTCAAGGAGATTATACTAAAGGTGAAATTCAAATTGTCATAGACCCACAAGAAATGGCTGTTATTGAGAAAGAGACTGCAAGAGATGTTGGGATTGTGATGAGAGATAAATACTGGCTGTGGGTCAATGACGCTTGTATATTTCCTAATGGCGCCAAAGGGGTGTATGGAAGAATTTTGTGGGCGAAGTCATTAGAGGGGGTTGCTGGAGTTGCAGTGATGCCCGTTACAGCTGATGGTAAAGTTATTTTAAACTGTAATTTTCGTCATGCGACTCGTTCTTGGGAAATTGAGCTTCCGCGAGGTTGTATAAATGTTGGAGAAGGACCTGAAGCTGCAGCCAGAAGAGAGACCGTCGAAGAAACCGGAATGCTGGTTAGCGACCTTGTTTGTTTAGGAAAAATGCCTCCGGACACTGGTTTAACTAATACTATCGTTCCAATTTACATGGCGAGAGTGATTGGAAAGCAGGATTCTCAAACAGAAGACTCTGAAGCGATTGAAGAAATTTTATGCCTAACGATAGCTGAAATAAAACAAGCTTTTCTAAAAGGTCACTATGAACATAAGATTAGAGGGGTGCAACAACAAATTCCATTTAGAGATCCCTTCCTTGCTTATGCAATTCTAATTTATGAATCTAAACAAGCCAATATTCAATAGACAACACTACCTTAGGAAGCCAAATTTATATAGGAGCCCAACTCCGACAGAGTGGTTATAGAAATGACAACCCCCCTGATGGAATTTGTATTCCAAAGTAATCTCTGTATTGCGGAAGATCGGATAGGCTAACCCAGCCATCGCCTGCCAAGAAAAATGGTTCCACTTTTGCTTAAAAACAATACGAGAATTTGAGGAATGCATTTGTTGGGAATCATAGCCTATGCCAGCTCCAATAAAAGGTTGGATATTCCAAAATGCACACCCCCACCCCCATGAAGATAAAGGCACATCCCATAATAAGTTGGCCATATACGAGGAAGTTTGGAAATGTCCATGCTTGGAAAAACCTTCTCCAAAGAAATGGATTTTTCTTATAGCGTTTCTTCTAAAAGCATATTCAGCTTCCAAACGCAAGCCATAACGCCAGCAACAACCCAACGAACCGGCAATAATATACCCTGTCTCATATGTGGATTTGTTTCCTTCGATTGCAATGTCTTGCAAGAAATTAGCGCCGCTCAAAATCTTAGCATAGCAATTCGTCTTATCAGTACAGCAGTTGTTTTCATAACAGCAGGGGTCTTTATCATGCCATTCTTGAGCTTGTGCATCAGCTGTCATGAGAAATAAGAGTGACATTAAAAAAAGCGGAATATTTTTTTTCATGTTGATGATCTCATTGTGATTTTTTATTTGTGCAAGACCTGTTTCAGGATTTCGCTGCTCCGTAATCCGATCATCATAGCCGCTCCTGCCGTATTGATATCGGGAATCACCGGACAGATGGAGTCGTCCGCCACAAAAACGTTCTTTGCACCATAAACACGTGTGTCGCCATCCACAACGCCTCCGGCGTTCAGAGGAGCCATTTTACAGTGCGATGTAAAGTGGTGTACATCCAGTGAAAGATTGCTGTTGTTTTTCACGTACGCCTCAACCACTGCGTCGTCATAACCTGAAAGGATGACTGCGTTGATCGGGTCTCCTGGAATGGGTTGATAGTAAGGCGGGTCAATGAAGGCTAGTTGCTGTAGTAGATTACGAATGTAGACCTTGACGGCATTCTTCATATTTTCCAGGTCTACAGGATTTTGGTAAAAGGCGTCGTCCGCTGCGGCTATCTGAAATGAGTTGTCACTTTGAATTGTGACACTACCCTCGCTCAGTGGATTCAAAAGCTCAAATCCAATGGTTACTAGCGGAAATGGCGTCAGTGGGTTAGCTGGGAAGTATTCGAACAAAATCTGCAGCATTCGTGGATCGCTGGAACTGCCGCCCACTACTGGCAAGTAGACATTATTGATAGTAAATGCATACGGCGCTCCAGGAGGTATGCCATTATCTGCGGGATCCGCCAGCAACGTAATGAAGATGAGCGGATGATTTTGGAGATGTTTTCCTACGTTCTCATTGATGAAAACGGGCTTGATCCCTGCATTTTTTAGCGCCGCCGACGGACCTATGCCCGAAAGCTGCAGCAACTTGCTGCTGTTGATGCCGCCCGCCAAAACAACGGCTTTCCGAGCTCGCGCTTCCAAGAGTTGACCGTCCTTTACGTATCTTACTTTTTTGGCGCGCCCATGTTTATCAATTATTATTTTCACAGCTACTGAGTCGAAGAGCACAAACAGTTTGTGTCCATTAACTCCTTGACCTCCTGGCGTCATAACCGTGCTATTTAAATACGCTGTCGCGCTGCTCACTCGTTTGCTGCCTGTAGGATCAATAAACCACTGAGCGCGAGTGTCTATGCAATTCTCCACACTCGGATCATTATAGTCCGTCACAATTGGAATTCCAGGAAACGCCGCCTGCGACGCGGGCAATAGTCTTTGCAATGTTATCTGCGACACAGTAGGTGTTTGCAGCACATTGACAGGACCGTTGTTTCCTCGCGCTCCTGGCGTGATCGTCAATCCTTGGTAGTTCTCAAGAGCGTTGAAGGTTGCCAGAATATTGTCCAGACTCCAATTGCCGCTTCCAGAAACCGCTTCCCAACGCGAGTACACGGCGTTCGAGCCACGGCCATAGTATAATCCGTTAATTGATGAGCCGCCGCCCAACAGCATTCCTGTTGTCCAATCACTTGTTCGTCCATTGAGCCCTGGCATTGGTACGGTTTGATTCCATCCCGGCCAAAAGTACTTGTACTTTCCTGTCCCAGCCAATAGAAACGCTGGGAGACCCACAGCCTCTATCGCTGGATCATTTGTTAAATTTGGCCCCCCTTCTATTCCTAATACTGAAAAGCGACCTTTCTCTGATAGCTGGCTCATCAATATGCAACCTGCCGCTCCGCCACCCACTACTATGACATCCGCCTCTAGTTCATTTCCCGACATTTTGCATCGATAAGGAGAAGATGGATCGCCAAAAAGGTTGACTGCAGCAGATACTAAAGCGAGGGTAATAAATTTGATTTTCATAGTTGGTTCCTCCGTGACACACTATCAATAACAAAATTGTTGTTGTCAAGAAAATAGCGCCAGAATCAGTTGTAGCGTAGACTTTAGTCTGCGCTTGTTTGCGCAGGTTTTAACCTGCGCTTGTTTTTGCGGGTTTTAACCCGCAAGTCACGCTTGCGGCAGCTTCGTTGAAAATTTTGATCATCTCATACGTGATGACCTTGGAATGCATGAAAAGTAGGAATACGTAAAGGAGAATTCCGTTGAAGCAAGGTTAGTGGACAAGGCCGAGGGCGTACCCCTTACAATGGTTTTTATGCGCCACCCTGACTTTGCGGGTTAAAACCCGCAAAAACAAGCGCAGGTTAAAACCTGCGCAAACAAGCGCAGACTGAAGTCTACGCTACTGTGTTAAATTTTAATTTTACATAAATCAAATTTAATAGAAGATGGGGATATGAAAGCCTTGCATCTGTTCGTCATTTTCATACCCTTTGCAATAGGATGGCCGGTACTAGCTGAAAGCATTGCTGTTGAACAGCAAGCGTCGCAGTCGCCGGAACAAGCCCTATTAGCTCAAGAACCTGAAAAACTTGTCGTCCCCCTTGGCCTTTCACCGGTTCCATGGCCGGCGGACAACCCTTACAATCAGAAAAAGGCGGAATTAGGCCGGCTGCTCTATTTTGACAAACGCCTGTCGGCTGACGGCTCTATTTCTTGCGCAACATGTCATCAAACTCGGTTGGCCTTTACGGATCATAAATCAGTGTCCGAAGGGATCGGCGGTCAAAAAGGAACGCGGAATTCTCCCACAGTCATTAATGCAGGCTACGAGAGTCATTTATTTTGGGATGGAAGGGCGCCTTCGCTGGAAGAGCAAGCCAAAGGGCCCATCGCTAATATTAAAGAGATGGCGTTGACGGATGATGCGCATAAAGCTCATTTTCAATGCCACGAACGCGTTAAGAAGGTTTCGGGTTATCGAGAGCTTTTTAAATTGGTGTTTGGCGGAGATGAATGCAGCATGGATGATATCGCGAAAGCTTTAGCTACCTTTGAACGCACCGTGCTTTCGGGCAATTCGGCTTATGATCGTTATGCAGCTGGAGACAAAACCGCGATGAACGAAGAACAGATTCATGGCTATCAAGTATTTAAACGCAGTGGATGCGCCAATTGTCATTTCGGACCTACATTTACGGATGGTCGATTTATCAATATTGGAATCGGGATGAATGCCCCAAAGCCGGATCTTGGACGATATGAAATCACTAAAGATAAAAAAGATTGGGGGGCGTTTAAAACGCCGACGCTTCGTGAAGTCGCGCACACCTATCCCTATATGCACGATGGCAGTTTACATACATTGGAAGAAGTTATTGATTATTATGATAAAGGTGGAAACGCCAATCCAAATCTCCATCCTTTGATGAAGCCTTTACATCTATCTGAAAAGGAAAAAAAAGATCTGATTAGTTTTCTAAAAGCCCTAAACGGAGAGGGTTGGCGGCATTTCACTGAACCTGAAAAATTTCCCTACTGAGAAAAGGATTCGGCGATGAGAAAATGGAACACGGCTCTTGGTTTCTATCAAAACTTCTCCATTGCCAATAGCGTGCTTGATGCGCTTCAGCGGGGAGGGTTTCGGCGTTTGGCTTATATTCATCATACAAAAGAAAACGGGCTTGTTGTCAAAAGGCTGTACCCGACAGGTGTTTTTTTTGGAGCTGTTGTCGCTGCATTTGTTTTCCTTGCTGTTTTACTTTTTCAAGATTACTTGGTTGGGTTTAATTGGCTTTTAAACTTAGGCGTCGCCACCATCCTACTGGTTATATGCGGCGGTTTTGTCCTTTGGCATTGGCTTTCGGTCATTGATAAGAAAGTTGTTGATCGTTTCAAATCGCATGTCGTCTTGGATGAAATATTAGTGATCGCTCAAATTCCCTCCAAGGGGGTGCGTGAAGCTTTAGCCATATTGCGGCAAGTTGAAAGCGGTCATCCGCTCTCATTTCTATTGCGTCCCGAACTCGATATAGAAGAAAAAGATTTAGACCTGCCTAAGGAACCGCTGACAAGTGAACAGCTGCGCCGGCATGGGATTTCTGTTGCAACCGACCTAAGTCAAAAACGTTTGAAATGGACTTACGCACAGACGTTGTTGAAGCGCCTTAAGCAAAGTGAACGAACGCTTCAATTTCTTCGTCATGATGTCGCTGAAGCGGAGCATATTGAACAAACCATGACGGTGTCTGCAGAGTGGTTGTTGGACAATATGTATGTCATTGAAGGCAGCATCGACGAAATACAGCGGAATTTGCCCAAAAAATACTATCGGGAACTCCCTAAAATAGCCGAGGGACAACTTGCAGGATTGCCAAGGATATACGCAATCGCCAGCGAAATAATAAATGGAACCGCAGGCAGGCTTAACCGAGAAAACATCACCGATTTTTTAAATAGTTATCAGACTGTGCAACCTCTAACAATTGGGGAGCTTTGGGCCCTTTCTTTGATGCTGCGCCTTCGATTGATTGAGTGGGTGCAATCTTTAACAATTCATGTCGATAGGCGTATGCGTGAAGGGGAATTAGCTGGTTTTTGGGGAAATCGTCTTTTATGCGCAGCGCGTAGAGACCCCGATCGCTTGCCTTTGGTTTTGTCTGACTTAGTCAAAGAACAATCAACGCCGTCTTCTCATTTCGCTGAAGAATTGCTAGATCATTTATTTGACGAAGAGGCGGTTCTTCCTCCAGTCAAAAAATGGTTGGAAGAATATTTTTCCATTTCCACGGCGGAAATCATCCATCGGGAACAGATGGAGGAAACCGCTGAACAAGTCGTGTTTTCCAATTCCATCATCAGCCTTATCACATTATCGCAGCTTTCCTGGCAGGAGATTTTCGAAGATGTCAGTCCGGTGGATCGCATATTAAAAAACGATCCTGCAGGCGCCTATGCCGGCATGGATTTTACGACGCGAAACTCCTACCGCAAATCGGTTGAAAGAATTGCGCGTTATTCACATCGATCCGAAGTGGACGTGGCCGAACGTGCTTTGGAACGCGCCAGTAAGGGATCAAGTGAATTTGAACGGCATGTGGGATATCACCTTATTGATAAAGGCCGAGTCGCCTTAGAAAAAAGCGTGGGGTATTCGCCTTCGCTTAAACAACGCATTAGACGCTGGATGGTTTCTTACCCGACTGCGGTGTATTTGGGGGGAATCGGATTTTTTACATTATTTTTCGAAGCCGGGATAGTCCATTTGTCCATAAATTTAAACCTGGGCCTGTTGGAAACGTCTCTTCTTGCATTTTTTTCATTAATTCCTTTGAGCGAAGTAAGCTGTCAACTCATCAATTTCTTACTCACGCAAATTCTGCCGCCCACAGCCCTGCCAAAAATGTCTTTCGAAAAAGGGATTCCCCCTGAATGCAAAACGCTAGTCGTAGTGCCTTCAATGCTGTCGAATCCGGAAGCGATCCAAGAGGAAGTTCATCGTTTGGAAATTCGATATTTAGCCAACCCGGACCCTTCTTTGCTGTTCGCATTATTTTGCGACTTTTCCGACGCCCCTCAACAGCATATGAAAGAGGACGCTGCATTGCTTGAAACCGTTTTAATGCAACTGAAGGCGTTGGAGAGCAAATATGGAGCGGGTAAGTTTTTCCTTTTTCACCGACAAAGGTTATGGTCCAACGGAGAAGACGCGTGGATAGGATGGGAGCGCAAACGTGGAAAGTTGGAATATTTGAACCGCTTTTTATGTGGAGAAACATTGCCTGAAAATATTCTCTATTTAGGCGACCCTATAAATTTGAAGGGGATACGATATGTCATTACTTTAGATTCGGACACGCAACTGCCAAAAAATAAAGCAAATGAAATGATTGAGGTGATCACACACCCATTGAATGCGCCTTACCTGACCCCCGATGGAAAAGGCGTCTTACGAGGATATTCCATCATTCAACCTCGGGTATGCACGGATTTTTCACATACGAAGATCTCTTTATTTTCGAAAATCTTTTCAGAGCCGGCTGCAGTTGATCCTTACACTCAAGCCATTTCCAATGTTTATCAAGACCTTGCGGGGGAAGGAACATATCATGGAAAAGGAATTTACGATTTAAAAGCATTTCACAGCGTGTTGTCAGGGTGTTTTCCTGAAGGACATCTTCTTAGCCACGATCTCCTTGAAGGCGTTTATGTGCGAGTTGGATTTGCGAGCGATATCTGCTTGTTCGATTTATTTCCCGAAGATTACTTATCGTGGGCCAATCGCCAGCACCGTTGGATGCGGGGCGACTTTCAAATTATGGATTGGACGCTTCCACGAATTCCCTTATCGAAAGGACGATATGGAGCAAACCCTCTTTCATTGCTTAATAGATGGAAAATTTTCGACAATTTGCGTCGCGCTTTCGTTCCCATTTCGCTATTGGCGCTTCTTCTCTTCGCTTGGACCCTTCCCTTTTCAATCGCCGCAGTATTGAGCGGAATCGCGACATCGGCGCTGTTTTCTTCTACGATTATTCTGCTCATCACCAAATTTTTTCATCTCTCTTTTCCCTCTATCCTATTGTCTTGGAATGAGATGATCTTTGGAATGATAAGATCGGTCATCACTATCGCTTTGCTGCCATATGAATCTTTATTAGGGGTGGACGCCTTATGCCGCGTCATTTATCGACGATGGATTTCGCATCGCCGCCTATTGCAGTGGATCTCTTCAGGGTATGGGAATCATTCCTCGGAACATATTCACCGTAGCTTTTTGATTAGATCCGGATGGATCTCTTTTTTCGCTATTTTGATTTTCACTTTAGTCGCTTACCTGAATCCGGGCGTGGAGGCAATCGCGGTTCCTTTTTGTTTGCTTTGGGCGGCTGCGCCTTTCATTGTATACATAATCGATAAGCCTTTAGCGGAACGCACAGATGAAAAGCTTTCCGAGGCGGAACGGGAATCATTAAGACGCTTAGCCCGCAGAACCTGGCGTTATTTCGATGATTTCGTGGGGCCGCAAACTCATTGGCTGCCCCCTGACAACTATCAGGCGGCATTGAAAATTGAAGTCGCCCCTCGGACATCGCCAACTAATATAGGCTTGTGGCTATTGGCTGTAATGAGCGCATATGATTTTAAATACATCACGAGCGATGATGTGATCGAAAAAATCTTGGCCACGCTTCAGGAGTTGCAAAAACTGGAACGCTATGAAGGACATTTTTTGAACTGGTATGACACTCAATCATTAAATCCTCTCTATCCGCGTTATATCTCCACTGTAGACAGCGGCAATTTATTAGCTTGCATGTGGACGCTGGAACAGGGGGTCGCCGAAATGATCTCTTCCCCTCTTCTATCTGAAGCCGCTCTCATTGGCGTCGAAGACGCTTATGATATTTTTACTTCTCATCAAGCGAAAAATAAGCTGCAAAATTTGTCCGTTGTTCTTCGTTCGGGCTCCAATAACCCTTTGAGGCTTATCACAGTCATTCAGGATGCCCTTCAAATTGTTCAAAAAATGGTCGGAGAAGAAGATCAGCAAAACGCCCAAAATCAATATTGGCTCAGGCAGGTCGAAAAACAGTTGAGTGGATGGGACTCGATCGCTTCCCGTTATTTTAGCTGGATAAGCGTCCTCAAAGGCTTGTCTGAGGAACAATTGAATCTTATTGATCCTAGCGCATCCATATGGATGAATCAAAGTTTGTCATACAATCCTTCCCTAGATCTATTGGCGCTGGGGGAATTTCCTCAAGCTCTGCATCAATTGCAAAATGGTTCACAGAAGGAAGGGCTTCCTATTGAAATTATAGGTTGGGGAAAACAGCTCAAAGAAGCAATGTCGAAGGCCCAATGGTTTGCAGGAGAAAAAAAACAACAGGCAAAGGAACTGATCAAAAATTTGCAACAATTTTCTGAAGAGATGAACTTGAAGTGTTTGTATAACGATGATAGAAAACTGTTCGCCATTGGGTACAATGTAGACGAACGGAGATTGGATTCCTCCTACTACGATCTTCTTGCCAGCGAAGCTCGAATTTCAAGTCTGATCGCCATTGCCAAGGAGAACATTCCTTTAGAACATTGGTGGGCATTGGGAAGACCCTATAACATTGTGCAAGGCAAGCGCATATTGCTCTCATGGGGCGGCACAATGTTTGAATATTTAATGCCTTTGATATTCAATAAACACTATTCCGATTCTTTATTAGGAGAAGCCTGTAAAAATGTAGTGGCTTGTCAAATTAAATACGGCCAAAAACGAGGAATTCCTTGGGGAATTTCAGAAGCGGCCTTCAGCGCCATCGACGCGCATAGGATTTATCAATATCGAAGTTTTGGCGTCCCCGGCGTCGGATTAAAACGCGGTCTAGAAAAGGACCTTGTCGTCAGCCCCTATTCCACGGCGCTTGCTTTAGCGGTTCAGCCTCTTGCGGCGATTAAAAACTTAAAAAAAATGGCTGAAGGAAACCAGAACTTATTAGGTTCTTACGGATACTATGAATCGATCGATTTTACGCGTCAAAGCGATCCTGGCGGAGAACGCGGAGTGATTGTTTATGCTTATATGGCTCACCATCAAGGAATGATTCTTGCATCAATCAATAACATTTTAAACAACAACATCATGCCCAATCGATTTCATGCAGACCCCCGCATTTGCGGAGTGGAATCTCTGCTTTATGAACGCATCCCTTCCTCAAGGCCCGTGAAAATCAGCGGTTTTAGACAAGAAGTCCCTACAACGAGGCTAAAGCCATTTTCTGTAAACCCTATTATGGGAGTTGTGGAAACCGCTCACAGCATAACTCCAAAGGTTAATCTGCTTTCAAATGGCAAATATTCAGTGATGATTACGAACGCCGGCGGGGGCTACAGCCGCTGGCGCGATATCGACATCACAAGATGGCGCGCAGATGCAACGAAGGATTCATGGGGAAGTTTTTATTATATTAAAGATCAAGAGTCCGGAGAATTTTGGTCGTCCGCTTATCATCCGACCCGAAGCAGCGGTCGTCAATACTCCGTCAGTTCTAAAGCCGATAAATCGGAATTTAAACGCAGAGACAGCCAAATTGAAACATTGACGGAAATCGTGGTCTCTCCAGAGGATGATGCTGAGATACGCATGATCACATTAGTCAACCATTCTGCAAAAATCCGCTATCTTGAACTGACGAGTTATGTCGAATTAGCGCTGGCCCCTCATGCTACGGATAGGGCCCATCCTTGTTTTAATAAATTATTTATCGAAACAGAGGCTCTTCCCGAACTTTCCGGATTGCTTGCATTTCGACGGTTGCGCTCCCCGGAAGACGCCCCCGTTTGGGCCGCTCATGTGGTTTCAACGAGCCAACCATGCAATGGAGATATTCAATATGAAACGGATAGAAGTCGCTTTATCGGACGCGGCTGTTCTCTCCAACACCCGACCGCGCTTATGGGCGACTTATCAAATACTTCAGGAACTGTTTTAGATCCTATTTTTAGTCTGCGCCGATCTGTTGTCATTGAACCTGGGCGAAGAGTGCAACTCTCTTTCACAACAGCCATCGCCGATACTCGAAGCGCAGCCTTAGGGCTGATGAAAAAATATCAAGATTTTGCGGCTAGCGTTCGCGCCATGGAGCTTGCATGGACTTACGCTCAATTGGAATTGCGTCACCTGCGCATTCATCAAGAAGAGGTTCAGCTGTTTCAAAAACTTGCGGGTCGGATTCTATATCCGCATGCCCAGCTTCGTTCCGCTGAAGAACGTCTGCGCAACAACCTATTAGGGCAATCTTGTTTGTGGGCTCATGGAATCTCAGGCGATTTGCCCATTGTTGTTGTCACGGTTGGAGACATCTATGATGTTGATTTGGTCAAGCAAGTGTTGATTGCGCATGCCTTTTGGACTCTGCGAGGTCTAAAAAGCGACCTCATTATTTTAAACGAAGAGTCGTCCGGCTATGAACAGCCCTTATTTGAACAATTGCAACGCATGATTCAAGCGTTTGCCGATCGAAGTCCAATTGAAGCTCCAGGAGGCGTCTTTTTACGAAGCAGCGATAAAATCCCGCCTAATGAATTAAATCTTATTTTAGTTGTCGCGCGCGCCGTTTTAGTGGCGGCAAGAGGATCTCTACGGCAGCAGCTCGTTTCGCCATTGCCCGCCGCGTCATACCCCGCAAGACTTATCGTTGATAAAAAAATAAAAGAAGAACCTTCTAGGTCTCTTCCATTTCTTCAACTTCCTTATTTTAATGGCGTCGGCGGCTTTGCCGTCGATGGACGCACATATTCAATCTATTTAGACGCCAAGCTTCACACGCCGGCTCCATGGATTAATGTGATCGCAAACCCTCAGTTTGGAACGCTGGTTTCAGAGGCGGGAGTGGGCTGTACATGGTATGGGAACAGCCAAACTAATCGTTTGACTCCATGGTCCAATGACCCTGTCCTGGATCCTCTTTCAGATGTGATTTATATTCGAGATGAGGAAACGGGGACAGTCTGGACTCCCACTCCGTCTCCCATTCGTGAACTGGACGCTTACCGCGTCAATCATAGTCAAGGCTGCACGCGTTTTGAACACAATAGTCATGGCGTTGAACAAGAGCTTCTTGTTTTTGTTCCCATAAACGATGCCGGGGGGCTTCCATTGCGCATTCAACGGCTTCGCTTATCAAATAACTCCTCGCAACATCGTCGTCTCACAGTTACAGGCTATTCTGAATGGGTCCTAGGAACAAATAAAGAGGAAACCCAAACATATGTAATCACGGATTGGGATCCCGAAAGCCAGGCGCTTTTCGCTTATAATCGATATAATCCCGATTTCAGCGGTCATGTCGCATTTTCTTATTCGCTTCCTCCAGCCGCTTCTTTCACCGCCGATCGCGCCGAATTTTTAGGCCGCAACAGTTCTGTCTCTTCACCTGCTTCTCTAAAACGAAAGGGCCTTTCAGGACGAACAGGAGCCGCCTTGGATCCTTGTTCAGCTCAACAGATACTGGTGAAGCTCGCCCCAGGAGACAAAGCGGAGGTCATATTCGTTTTGGGTTACGCCGCCGACACCGTCGCAGCTCGTAAATTGATGTTGCAATGTCAAAATAGCGGAATAATTGACCAATTATTTTCCGAATCACAAGCCTATTGGAATAAAATACTCGGAACCATTCAAGTGGAAACTCCTGATCTAGCCGTCAATTTCGCCGTCAACCGCTGGCTGCTCTATCAAAGTCTCAGCTGCCGCCTATGGGGAAGGTCGGGCTTTTATCAGTCAAGCGGCGCCTACGGATTTCGAGATCAACTCCAAGATGTGATGGCCTTGGTGTATTCGCTCCCGTCCACCGCTCGCGAATACATCCTATACGCTGCCTCTAGGCAGTTTGTCGAGGGCGATGTGCAACATTGGTGGCATCCTCAATCCGGGGGCGGCGTTCGCACACGCATTTCCGATGATCGTCTCTGGCTTCCTTTTGTCACGGCGCATTACGTCAGGACGACAGGAGACGCCTCAATTCTAGACGAAAAAATTCCTTTTCTTGAAGCGCCTTCCTTAGAAGAAAATCAGCATGAAGCTTATCAGGTTCCCACTCCCACTCAGGAAACCGAAACGCTATTGGAACACTGTCGGCGTGCAATTAATAGAAGCATGGGAACAGGGCCGCACGGTTTGCCCTTGATTGGAGGCGGAGACTGGAACGATGGAATGAATCGAGTCGGCATCGAGGGTAAAGGCGAGAGCGTCTGGTTGGCCTGGTTTTTGATTCATGTCATGCACGATTTTGCGGATTTATTGACATATAGCGGGCGTCAAGAGTCTGGAGAAGGATTTAAAATCCAAGCCAAGCGCCTTGCGGAAGTTGTGGAGGAAACGGGATGGGATGGCGGTTGGTATCGCCGCGCGTATTTTGATGACGGCGTTCCATTGGGTTCGACAGACAATTCTGAATGCATTATTGACTCCTTAGCGCAATCTTGGGCTGTTATCTGCGGTTTAGGGAATCCTCAAAGGACGGCTCAAGCCATGCAGGCAGCCGACGCGTCGCTTGTCGATCGTCAAAACAATATCGTTCGCTTGCTCACCCCTCCTTTTGATCACTCTTCTCTTGATCCAGGTTATATCAAGGGCTATCCTCCGGGCGTGAGGGAAAACGGGGGACAATACACGCACGGTTCACTATGGCTGGCCATGGCTTATGCAAGAATGGGAGATGGCGATAAAGCCGTCTCACTCCTGCGGATGATGCATCCGGTCACTCATGCTCCAACAAAGGAAGCAAGCGATCACTATAAGGTGGAGCCTTATGTGGTGGCGGCCGATATTTATGACTTGGCGGGTCAAGTTGGCCGCGGCGGTTGGACCTGGTATACAGGCTCTTCAAGTTGGATGTATCGCATTTGGCTGGAGGAGGTTCTGGGCTTTAAATTGCGCGGGAACATATTGAAAATAGAGTGTGTAATCCCCGCGCAATGGGAGCGATTTAAAATCCGTTATCAATATCAAACGTCTTTGTATGAAATCACGGTTGAAAACCCCCACCGCATCTGCCGAGGGTTATCTTCGATCACGCTGGACGGCATCGCCATTTCAGCTCAAGAAATCCCATTAGTGAATGATGGTCAAGGCCATATTGTGAACATTGTAATGGAAAAAAAAGCATAAAAGCAGATGACGCTATACGATGTGAATTTTGGACAAACAATTGCCTTCTCGCGCCCCTGCCGGGGCGCAACGCTGAATATTGTTCACCCCGGGTTCCGCTTCGCTGCACCCGGGGCTAATCACGCTACCCCCTTCCGGGGGAATGAGAGGATGAAGCAAAATTAAACTAGACCTGTTGCCTTTCCCCCGGGAGGGGGTAGCGTGATTAGCCCCGGGTGAAGCGACAGCGGAACCCGGGGTGAACAATATTCAGCGTTGCGCCCCGGCAGGGGCGCGAGAAGGCAATCGTTTATTCAAAACTCGCATTGAGAAAGATTGTGTTTTTTTTTAACGTATAGATGAGCAACGCAGGTATAAATATATGGCAATAAATATGGGTTTTTTGCAATATAAAAGTATGGCTAATAATCCGTATTTTTGGTGCAGGTTATTGGAGAAAGGGGAAGAAAATCTATGAAAAAGCGCAAAACTAAATATACCGATGAGCCCATTGGGAAAATTAAAATAGTTGATGATTTTTTACCTAAACCCAAAGACTTGGTGTTAAAAGAAGAGACAGTAAAAATTACTATATCCTTATCGAAATCAAGCGTCGCTTTCTTTAAGAATGAGGCTGTAAAATATCATACTCCCTATCAGGCAATGATCAGAGCGTTAATTGATCAGTATGCTTCTCATTATATTTAAAATGCTGGTTCTTTTGTTAATATGTTTTTTATATGTGTTTCTTTTTGTTCACAGTCATGCATGCCTGTAGGGATAATTTGAAGGCCATATGGCGTCTCATTCACTTGATAAACGCCATCACGAGTAATGACATATTGAATGCCGTGAGAACCCTCTAATGTTACAGATTGATTATTTAGCATGCCAGTCACACGCACTGCATTTGTATAGGAAAGACCGCACTTTGAACAAAGAATGACAAGACCTTGAGCATGAGTCTTGGAGGTTGTAATGGTTGAAGATTGCTTTAATGCAGACAAATTTTTATCGACTTCTTCTTGGGTTTCGGGCAAACAGACGATCAATTCTTGAGCGGACGAGTTCATGACGCGGAAAGGCTCGCGCAATTCAGACTGATATCCGAGATTTTGAATCTCCTTTAAGACTAAGGCTTGCGCATGCTCTGAAATATCCTGTACATTAAAACTCCATGTTCTTAAACAGGGAGCCTCACTGGCGATAAATTCTAATTCTTTAGAAATTTCCATAAGTTTTTGTTTAGCTGAATCACTTGCACTTAGAGTATAAGAAGACTTTTCCCAAGAACTACTTTGAGAAAAATCTCTCCTGGTGATTAAAAGATTTTTAGCCGAAAATTCAGATTTGTATGTCGGGTGTTCTTCATAAGTTGCATTTGGCTCGAGAGTTGTCGAAACGAACTGCGCTCTGATTCGTTCTATGCAGACTAGGCGTCGATTGCCATCTTCTAATTCGACGCTTCCTTGAGGTTGTTCAAGAGCCGATTTCAGACCTTTTTTTGTGAGGAGATCAATAATCTCCGCTCGTGTTTTTGGTCCAATCCCCTTGACGCCAAATTTCCAAGTAGTGGTCAGGGGGATTGATGAATCTTTCATATCCTTCATCATTCGGCCTCTGATTCCGCTCATATTCGCATCGTTCAATTCCCACACGCGTTCAAGGGATTCATTATTCAGATGGATGCAATAGATTTTTGGAGTGTCAGTATCCATTGCCTTATCAGAATAAAGATCATATTTTCGGTCTTTTTGGATATTATCCGTCACCAGAATATGCAATGGTTTAGGCAGGTTTTTCTGAAGAATTAATTCATTCGCCAATTTGCATAAGACTTTGTAATGGACGTCGATACTCACTCCATAAGAAGAACAGCTCGAAAGCGCTCCCAAATGGGAAGAGAATTTTTCCGTTAGTATTGGCACATAACGACTTGTTAGAGTTGTGAGAGCTTCTTGTTCTTTTTGTAAATAACCAGTTGCGCTTAAGGGACTTGATGTAGAGATATCCATATTTCTCCTTGATGTAACTAAATAAGCGCCAGAGTTTGCAGTATTTAGCGCTTCAAGTCAATAAAAACTCAG
>Ga0207104_1166_pt1 | contig 16367 bp, 26 predicted proteins | sample Alteio_BWMinHeat_79_FD_153538 | JGI IMG/M metagenome (GOLD analysis project Ga0207104, IMG submission 153538) | Enriched cells from forest soil in Barre Woods Harvard Forest LTER site, Petersham, Massachusetts, United States -... | ecosystem: Environmental > Terrestrial > Soil > Temperate forest >...
CAATGAGAGCGGCAATCGAACACCCAAATGCCAGCAAGTTTAGGGGTGCCCGGGGATCCTGCACCAAGGCCGCCCCCGCCAACCCCGTGGCCACAATCGGAGCCACCAAGGCAACCGCAAACGCAATGAGAATGACCATACCGATACCCGGAATGCCCCTATAGTCGAGCGGCGAGAGGCGCATCAACAAAAACAGGAGCCAGATCGCCGCCCAAAGCGCAAGACAGTAAATTGACGCGGTTCGCAACGACGACTTAGGCGTAGGCATCGCGTTACCCCCAAAAGCACGCGTGCGCGTCTTCATCCACGACCGCCAGGAAATCCTCGACGGCCTTTACCTCAGAGGCCGGCTCATACCCGTGCCATTTCAAATCAGCACGCATCCAAAAGATCCGCCACCGATCGATCGTACGCACATAGGTTGCTTTTGCCACCCGCCCCTCGTGCTTTTCGCCGGGTTTACCCCTCCAAACCGGGCGAATCTCAAATATCTCAATGCTTTGGCCGATGACACGAAAGCCTAAATCAAGTTTCGGCCTTATGTGCGGAGCCGGCCGCCGAGATTCAATGAAGGCGCCGACAAGCTTTTTGATTTTCGCCGCTTCAATCTCGGAAAAAGCCATTACTTCGATGCCTAAGGATCAGGTTGAGCGACGTGCGCTGACAGGAAACGACGCTGATGTATCCCGATCATCGATTCATTCCTTGGCTCACCGAAGACCTGATCCGCCATCGATCGGACCGTTCGTCAGACACTGTGCGAATCATAAATTTGGCTTGAGGACCATGAGGACCAGCGCTCCTAGCGGAGCAAGGAGCGCCGCGCCACCCCAAAGCTCCCAGCGAACAGCGTGCGCGTGATAGCCCGCATAGTCGAATGTGCCGGATTGAACTGCGGCGCTTGCCAAGGCGCGCAGCTGCCGTCGAAGGGGCGCCACCCGGAGCGCAAAGATCAGCCCCGAGACGCTAAAGAGGACTATCGCCCAGAATATCCAGCCGGTCCGCAGGATCGGAAGATTGCCGAGTATCGCTGCGGCGAACCCAGTGGCGACGATCGCGATGACGCCAGGGACCGTGAAAATTCGATCGCTGCGGATGATCCCGTCTAGGACGTGGCTGAGGAGCACAGGATCACGCTTTCGAGCGGCGTGGGTATGCCAAAAGAGCCCGGTAGTGATGTTGCCGAGAAAGGCGATCACTGCGGCAATGTGTAGAAGCTTGACGAACAGATACACGCGCATGGACTCCGGCGAGGTTTTCAACGAAGAGGACAAGTGATGTGCGGTGACATTACCCGAAGGAAGTTTATTTCAATCGTCGACTCCATTCCATGGCTCCCCCGAAGCTGCAGTCTGGTCGCTCCGACGGATTGTCAGACGGCGCTGTCACGCGGCGAAACACACATTTACGATGGGACCTCGCAGCACCAACATTGGAATAACCAACAACACACAGCGTAGGAGTGCGCGCATCACGGCAATTCTAGGTGCTGCGGGAGCGAGTCAGTGATGTCGTACCAGGGAGCTTTTGAACCTACGTAGATGTGCGCCGTTGGGGTCAATGTGGGGGCGTCGGCGAGAGCCCCGAGGTTGATGTGAACATAATTGCCGTCGCGCACCAGTGAGTACAAATACGACCCGCAAATTGAACATCGTGCGTCGTGGTTGTTGGTGTCGCCGTATCGGAGCAGGTTGCCAGAACCATCGGTTACGGTAAGTTTCGCGGACTCAATGCCGGCAAATGGCTTGAAGGCTGATCCTGTAGCGCGGCGGCACTGCGAGCAGTGGCAGTTAAGAGCGTAGCGAAACTCGTCGAGTACCTGAAACTTGACGGCCTCGCAGAGGCATCGGCCAGTGAGAATACGCGCCATGGCGAAAGTGTAGTTGCGCCGCCTAAGGATGAAGTTGAGCGACGCGGGGTTGCGGCAACTCAAAACAAAGGCAGTTTATCCCGATCATCGACTCACTCCCTAGCTTACCGAAGACGCAACTCCGGGGACCGCTCGAACCGACTGTTAGGCGCTGCCCAATCTGGCCGTATTTCAATGTTCATCAACATTGCGCGCTCTGGCCATATTTTCAAGGGTGGTTTTTCGCCCGCCGGCAAGCCAGGCCAACGCCAGACAGATCGAAATAATCAGATTTGACACCGTGGGCACCACAAAGAACAGGGCCCAGTCGAGGGCGGTGGCCCCTGCACTTGCCGCGAAAAATGTTGCCACCATAGGACGCACCCTCGCGTCGGGCAAAGATGCCAGTGACGCCAATTGCCAGAGCAACAGACCCTGAGCAAACAAATACAGAGAGATGATATAGCCAAAGCCCAGGTAGAAATCGAGGTAGCTGCGATTCGAGCCGAGCGCGTCAAACCGAAATGTGCCCATGGATCGCAGCACCTCTGTCTCGCCGGGCGGGGACCAGTGCTGGAGGCCGCCCGAAGTATGACCCAGCGCGAGCAACACCGAAAGAACAGCTGCCCCTCGCAGCCAAGTTGCTATCCTCATTTTCAGGTTTCCTTGCTGTGAACCGCCCCGCCTGGGTCGCAAAGGTGTGCGCCAATCGCTACGACCGCGCGATTGAGCATGCGCCTAGCAATGAGGTTGAGCGACGGGCGCTGACAGCAAACGAAGATGATTTATCCCAATCATCGAATCACTCCTGAGCTTACCGAAGCTGGGCGGTCGCTCGAACCGATTGTTTTGCGGCGGGAATTCTGACTACTTCGCTTTTCGAAGTGGGTGGTGGCACAATTTCGCCCGCCTCGCGCATTGCCTCAATATGTAGTGCAATTCCTTCGCGGATGAGCTTCAGTACTTTGGGGCGAGTTTCGCCGATCGCAACGCAGCCAGGGAGATCCGGAACGTAAGCACCGTAACTCGATTCGCCTTTTTCAATAACCACAAGATATTCCACGATAATGCTCCTACTGCCGCTTGAGCCCGGCTTGCTTGAGGATACTATTGAGCGTCCCGGTTGGCACGTCCAACCCGCCTTTTCCTGCTACCGCGACCGTGCCGGGCTTAACAGAATGCCTAAACTGACGGCGACTGCTTTTGGTGCGAACGTGATGCCACCCATCGTGTTCGAGAAGGTAAATTACCTCGCGGACCTTCACGTCAACGTGCTACCTAAAACATCGCCTAACGATGAGGTTGATCGACGTGCGCTGACGGAAAACGAAGATGCTTTATCCCGACCATTCGACTACCTCCTGACCTCACCGAAGTTGCGTTGTCGCTCCAACCGATTGTTAGACGGCATGTTCATTGGTGGTAGTAAGTGCAGGTGCGAGATCGTTTCTCAGGGCCGACGCTCGAAGACTAAATGGAGAGTCCAAGGTTTGCCATTCTCGTCGTAGCCACTGTCCGTATCCCACCATGTGTTCCCGTTCGTGGAGACAACGTAGTGCTCACGCTCAACAACTTTATTTTCCCTCAATAAGACTGAGCGGAACTTACGCGGGCCGAGTTGCTCGTATTTCACTGCATCAAAGTCGGAGCTGCCTTGTATCGGACGTACCTTGCCGTCACAGGCGGTTAAATAATCGACGTGACCGGGTGTGCCGTCCGACTCGACCCAGTCAATAATCATACGAAGCAAGCCACCCGGCTCAGCCGTTACGGTCCACGTCTCGCTCATTAAGGGCGGCAGACCTTCAAACTTCGATTTCTCGAGATTCAAGGCCCAAGAGCCGACGAATGGATGCGTCCTCTGCGCAAAGGACACGCTGCCCAACATTGCGAGTATCGCAACACCCGAAGCGAAGATTAATCTACGGTTCGCCATAAGCACCTTCTGTGATCTGATTCCGTCTAACGACGAGGTTGTGCGACGTGCACTGTCGGAAAACGAAGGTACTTTATCTCAAGTATTCGACTCATTTTCTCATTGGACCCGCGGCCGGGAGCTCGATTGCTAGAGCGCAGGTTACTGAGCAAGCCACTCTGCTGGTGAATGTGCATAGTTCTGCGATCGCCACGATGAGGCGATGCCGATATCGTATCCGTATGTGAGGGTCACTTGGATGGCGTCGAGGCCACCGGCAGAGCTATCTGCCAACAGTGCCAAATTGGCCAACCGCTTTGCACGCGCGACATTCTCTATGTCCCGGTCTTTAGAGAAGGCGGTGACGCCCAAGTAAGTCGTTGTACTATTACCCTTGCCAGTCGTCGCCGTGAATGTCTTTCCCTTGTTAATCCGTACATGGACGACCCACGGTTCAGAGCTCACGGCGCGGCCGACATTCATCAATGAAGCAATAGGCTCATTCACGGCGAGGTTCTTGGTGAAATATGGTGCGACGCCAGCTGCCGCCAACAAGAGGGCAGTTACGGCGAGGTGCACTCGCCAGGGGGCGGTCGATGCGACAGGACCCGTTGCTCCGGCTGGCACGACATAAGAATCGACTAGAAGGTCGTGTAGGGATTGGCGCGATTTGCGGTTGAACACATACAAATAGACAATAGAAAGTCCGAGACCGAAAACCAATATCGAGAGCACGTAAAGCCAAAATGAGAAAAGCACCGATTCAGGGAACTGCGCATTGTTCAGAAACCATGGAGCACCTAACGGTATAAAGCGCAGAAAAGACTTTTGAACAGTAAGCGGTGTGCCGTCCTTTGCCACAACCTTGATATTGAGCAACCTCTTTCCAACCGACTGGCCGCCCGTGAGTCTACTATTAAAAATCCCGAAATAAGCGATCGCCACGGAAAAACCTAGTAGACGGCCCCAGGGGCCTAAACGCACGAACTCGTCGATAAGGAAGAAGCCGGCGGTGACTCCGATGGCGCCCAGTAACAGACAGTCCAAGAAAAACGCGCCTAAGCGCCGCCAGAAGCCGGCGATTGTTCGGACACCGCTCGATTGGTCGGTCGACATACTCAATTCTTGCGGACTAACGATGAGGTTGGGCGACGGCAGGTGACGTCAAGCTAAGGTGGTTTATCTCAATCATTCAACCATACCATCTCTTACCGGAATTGAGACCCGCCGCTCGGACCGCTCGTGACGTCAATTCGCAATCTTGAAGTCACCCCGGTCCCGTCTCGGAAAATTGGGGGGCGGGCGAATCACTGTTTAGAACGTCGCACCATTCCGCGGATCGCCTACCACAGTAAAGCCGTTTGGCGCATTGTAATTTTGCCCCTCAAAGATCCAACCGCTGGAAAACTCGTTGTAATATAGAAATTCGGTATCTAAGCCAGACCCAAACATCACGATAACATCGCCGGCGGGGTTGGCGGTAATTGCGCTGACTGGGGCCGCGAATCCTTCCGGATTGGCCACCGATATGGCAAAGGTTTTCTTATCGACCACGGCGGCTATGGTGTTCTGGTTAGTACTCGCAAACACCTTGTTTGAGTCGGCTGCCATGAAGCACTGAGCGCCCGGCACACTGTTGAGCGGCAGTACCAATGCGCGCTCGAGGGCGTACTGTACTGCGACGTTCGTCGTGCCGTCGATCGAAGTGTAGGTGTCGGTGCGGATGAAAACATCGAGTTGCATGGATCCTAATGTTCCGTTGCCCGCGTCGAGAACGTAGACCTGGCGCCTCACGACATTTTCTATCGCCATCGGATGATTTTCGAGTATGGCGCAGGGTCTTCCAAAGGGGCCAATGCTGCCCGCCATGCGACCGCCGCCGGTCGCCCCGGACATGACGACGGTATTCCAGTTGATGGAATTCGGTGTCGGTTGGTAATAAGCAAAAACGTCTAAAGCGGGTGCTTCGGCGGCAGATGCGTATATCGACGCAACCAGCCCAGTCGATGTCAGCAGAAAACCACGCAGGAGTTGCCACGCCATAGTAATACCCCGTGTCATTTAATTGAAAAGCTTCTTTTGCGCACGGTAGCCGGTCGAATTGAAAAGGCTAACGGAAGGCGCAATGTTCGTCAATTTATAAGGGATTTAACAATAGTGCTGAGCGACATGCGGTGACAGAAACCGAAGGCCCTATCCCAACCATCGACTTGCTCCCTCCTTCATTGAAGCCGCGGCCAAGGTCGCTCCAACCGATTGTTAGGCGCGAAAGAGAACCCCTTAATCATGCAATGGTGCTTCGGTCGCAGCACTCAGATCGCCAGGCTTCGCATATGGCTGCAGTGAAGGATTGAGCGGGTAACGAGTTCCATTAAAGCGCATTACTACCTGGCCATATCTGGCGCCACCGCCCCCAACTGTAACCAGTAGCGTACGCCATCCATACCGCCGTTCGGTTGAAACGAAGATTGGTGAGCGCGAAATGGTACTAGATGAGACAAGCCGGAAGCCCTTACTCGTTCCCCTGACAATTAGCATTGAGCATCCCCCGGATCCGCAGTAATCAGGGTCCGTAATCAGGACGATAGCATCACGGATGCCGTCGTCATTCAAGTCCACAAGTGTGTACTTAAATGAAGGCATGGCGGGGAGCCTTTGCGCCCACGTTTTGACTACTCCTACGAGGGCGGCTGGTGCTGTCGCTTGAGCGCGAGCCCCGGAAACGGCAAATGGCGTGCTTGCAGAAAATGCCGCGACGATAGTGAAAATTGGCGGCGACGGTAATTTCATGAAGCGTCTAACAGTAAGGTTGAGCGACGCACGCTGACGGCAAACGAAGACGACTTATTCCGATCATCGAATTGCTCCTTCCTTCACCGGAGCTGAGATCGGTCGCTCCAGCCGATTGTTAGGCGTCGCCTTGGGCCTGCGGTGCGTGTTGTACACCCGGTGTCTCAATACCGCGCGCGGCCGCCGGACATATCGAACACCGCGCCAGTATTAAATCGACTCGCATCTGTGCAAAGCCAAGCCACCAATTCAGCGACTTCATGGGGTTGTCCGAGGCGGCTCATAGGACTGTCTGTCATCATCTGGTTGACCAAGTCCGTCCCTAAATCTCTAATCATGTCAGTGTCAATGGGTCCAGGAGCAACGCAATTTACAAAGACCTCGTGCCGCGCGACTTCGCGGCTAAGTGCTTTCGTGAACGAGATCACTCCCGCGCTGGCTGCTGAGTAAGCGGAGATGCCTGCAAGACCCTCCTTTCCTGCCAAGGAACCGAAATTGATAATCCGCCCTGCGCGCTTACGAATCATGATCGGCAAAATCGCCTGCGTAACTTGCATTGTGCCAAGTAAGTTCACTTGAAGAATTCTCTGCCACTCGCTCTGCGACTGGCCAACAAAGTCGACCGCTTGTCCAATATACCCGGCGTTGTTCACGAGTATGTCGACGCGCTGATCACCCAGCGCTGCGATTGCAACAGCAATCTGCGAGGGCTGGGTGATGTCCACCAAAATCGAACTGGCGCTAGGAACGTCAGCTTTCTTTGCGTCCCAAATCACGACCTGGCACCCGTTGGAGATTAGAACCTCGGCGACAGCGCGCCCGATACCCCTCGCCGCGCCAGTCACAATGGCGAACTTGCCCGACAGATCGTAAGTGTTTCTCATGATGGCACGGCGAATTCCACGTTGGGTTGACGACGACTAACGATGAGGCTGAGAGACGGGCGCTGGCGGAAAACGAGGGCACTTTATCTCAATCATTCGACCCCCCTTCTGACCTCACCGGAGCTGAACCACGAGCGCTCCAACCGATTGTTAGAGCGCACCGGGATCGACAAGTGAGTCGGACACGCCATCCCCCCAATCGGCACGTTGCCAAATGCATATGGATCTACCCCTTCTATGCACGCGATATTGAATCCAAACTCCCCCGGCACACTGCGGCGTTGATGGTGTGTATAGATGCCACAAACGCCGCAAAAATAGTGCTTCGCCTGGCGCGTATTCCACTGATACAGGGACAACTTGTCCTGACCCTTTGTGACTCGCAACCGATCAACAGTGACGCTGGCCATAATTGCCCCCTTGCGCCGGCAGAGGGAGCAATTGCAGCGCCACAGCTTCTCAAAGCCGCGATCAAGCTCGACTTCGAACTGAACCGCGCCGCAATGGCAACTGCCGTGCTTTATTTCCACGATGTCATACCGGCGCGCTCTAACGGCTGAGCTGAGCGCCGCGCGCGCGGACGCCATATTTGACGCATTTATGGTTCACGCGTGCGCTCGGGCGATTTGTTAGGCGGCGACCGCGCCGGAGTCTGAACCCCTTCGATGAAGGCGTTAGCCTCGTCGTCGAATGCTTCTGAGACCGAAGGACCACGATGGGAGAACGAAGCAGTGAAGGCAAGGCCCGGCTGTTCAGGGTACTTGCAGTAGATAGCTGCGACGCGTAGCTCCAACGGCGTGGACTTGCGCGAGAGAAGCGATTTCCTGCCATTGTCGATGGACTTGCCCCGAAAGACGACGCATGTGTAGGGGCGGTCGTGTGAGGAACCAAATTCCGACATCAGTAAATCGAACCGCGGTTTCGGGGAGTCTTTCTCGACACCGGACTTGATCAGTTCAAGAAACGCTTCGTCGCTGACGGAGGTGGCAATTTTAAAGAGCGTAACGGATGCGATATCACTATCCGATGCCGTAGCACCCGATCGTCCGAACGCGATTTGCGCCGGGGATTGCCCGAGCTCGACCCATCCCAACGAGTATGGCGCCCGAAGCTTTAGCATCGGGCCAGTGAACACCTCGCCTGGTGCAACTGCTCGACCATGAGCTTCCGCGGCGGCCGAGACGCCGCCAACGTTCTGTCCAGCAGTCAGGAGCAGCATTGAGATTATAGAAATGCGTGACATAGCAGCCTAACGATGAGGATGAGCGACGTGCAGTGACGTCGAGCGAAGGCAGTTTATCTCAATCATTCGACCCTTCCGTCCCTCATGAAGTTGCGACCCCGTCGCTCCAACCGATTGTTAGGTGTCGTTCACAACTGATATTTGGTGAGATCAAGGGCGCCATGAAACACGCCAAGAATGACAATGTTCAAATTGTCCTGAACAAGGTAGGCAATTCGGTAGTGCCCAAACAGGAGTAATCGGACAGGGCGCGCGGCCGGACTATACCGCTGCCCAATATGCGGAAACTCGCGCAATACCTGCGCCCGGTCGTAAATGCCTTGAACGGTGCGTAGCGCGGCTGACGGGTTGTCCAACGCAATGTACTCGAAAATATCCGAGAGCCACCGCTCGGCTTCGCGCGTCCAAATTACCTCTGCCAAGATCGGATGCGCCGCTGCATATCCTCGTTCGACAATGTCCGATGAGCGTCCGCATCGGCGAGGCCGCGTTGCACCATGACATGAAAGGCCAGTTCCCGGACAATTTCGTCGTGGGAGCTATCGTCTGGCTGCTGCTGGATTAACTTAGCAAGATCCTCTTTAGCAGTGGACATATCGGGAACCTCCAGTAGATCCAATAGTGCCACAGCCGCTACGGCGACGCGAATGACACCTAACGATGAGGTTGAGCGACTTGCGGTGACACAAAGCGTAGGCAGTTTATCCAGATCATTCGACTCTCTCCTTCGTCTACCGAGAATGATTCCCGCGGTCGCTCGAACCGATTGTTAGGCGCCAGACTAGCGCTATGAGATAAGGCACCACACCGCCCATCAATAGCACCAACAGTCCGCCCCTTAGGTAAACCGGTAAGTCTGAGGTACGGCCCTCAGGGAAGATGAGCGAAGGATCGACGGGTATTTGGTTGTCGAGGAGGATAAATGCAAAGTAAATGACCGCAATGGCGATCCCCGTTTTATATGAAAGACGCCCCGGAGCCGCTCCCCGTAACCCCAAGAACGTGCCGACGGCGGCGAGCGAGCCAAATAAAAGCCCAAAGGTTCCGAGCATTGCTAAAAGAATCCATCCCTTAGCGTGTGGAGGGGTACTGCGATGCTCCATAAGGTACGCGGATGCAATGGCGGCGACGAAAACCAAGTATCCGATCAAAAGTGCGACGCGACTCCGTGGCACAGCTGGCGCCTAACGACCGAGTTGAGCGGCCACGGTACACGGCCATATACGAGGCACTTTATCCATCTCGGTCCGCTCCAACCCTTAGTTAGGTGGCAGGCTGCTTTTCTAGCGTCCGAATGCGACCGGCTTCAACCGCCCAAGACCCGGAACGCGTCATTACGTAGATCGGTAAGTTCGTCGTAAGCGACAAGTAGACGTGGAACTCAGTCGGAGTGTCGGATAGCAAGTGGGTGGTGATCGCCGCAGCGGCGTTCTTATTGACCGGAAATTCCAGGCAGGCCTTTGTGGACGGCACAACCGTCATCCCCTCGACGCGGTAATGTCGTCCGAACACGAGGTTACCCGTCTTGTTCGGGTCGGCAAGGAAATACACTCTCTGTGGGTCCCCGCCCGGAAGGACAACCGCACGGTAATTGAAGGGACAAAAATCGATAATCAGCCGCCGCGCCGCGGCCACGAGTGTCGCGTCTGGCAGGTCATTTGTGCGGGCGGCATCGAACAGGGCGCGGCCGTTCAATTCCGCAAGCGCGATGGCTACGGAGTCGGCGTCGGAAGGCGCGCCCGATTCGCCTGAGACGGCCACGGGACCGAGGAGGAGCAATGCCGCTGCGAGATAGCGCGAACCGAACATCTGCCACCTAAAACGATGAGGTTGAGCGACGCGGGGATGCGTTGTTGGTGAGCGTAGCTGTTTTATTCTCATCATCAACCCGCTCCTTCGCTTAAGGCAGATTACTCCCCACGTCGTTCCAACCGATTATTAGGGCGCCAGGTTGGCGTCCATTTACGACGGATACCACAGCCTGGACGACCAGTGCTATCGCAGAACAAAGTACCCATCCGAGCGATCTGGGATAAGTACACAACGGCATGGCCGCTCCCCCAAGTACAATTAGCACATAAGAGCAAGTACAAAAAAATGTCAAAACCAGTGGATAGCAAACTAAGAAAGAGCATGCTATTAGCATCCATGCTCCGCAGATAAGAAATCCCGCCGCAAACGCACACAGCAATTGCGAATCCAAATATTTATCCAGGGGGATCACGGACATAACTATAAAAGCTAGCGCAACGAAACTATGGAAAAGCGTGGAATCCCACCGCCTTCGCCACGTGCACCGCACGGCCCGGTTCATTGCGCCCTAACGATGAGGTTGAGCGACGAGTGCTGACGGCGAACGAAGATGCTTTATTCCGATCATTCGACTACCTCCTGACCTCACCGAAGTTCAGGATCGCTCCAACCGATTGTTAGATGCCCTTATTCGATGCGGGGCAATTTAAATTCCCTTTATCACACGTACTAAGAGTCTCGATGTACCGCAGCCTCTCTCTGGCAAGTGCCTCAAGGCACTCCGACACTACCATTGGTTGTACGCTGCCCCCAGATACGCCGCTGCTCTCGAAATCACAGGCGGCGCGCCTATATGCATCCCACGCGGCCTGGGACCTATCAAAGAGCAGCCGCTGGGTCCAGTGTAGGCGTTTACGGTAGGTTTGAATCGCTAACGCCAGATCCTGGTTCGCGAGGGTCAAGGCGCGCCCAGCGCGCTCGTTGAGCTCAATCTGAGTCTGCCCGAAGGCGCTGCCGACTGATGCGGCAAAAATCACTCCGAGAACGACCTTGGCCAATATTCTCACTGAGGCTAATCCATGTGGGAGGGGCATCTAACGATGAAGTTGAGCGACGTGCGCTGACGGCAAACGGAGATGCTTTATTCCGATCATTCGACATCCTCCCGGACTCGCCGCAGCTGCGACCGGTCGCTCCATCCGATTGTTAGCCATCTGGGAAAAGCTTAATGATTTCGTCGTCAGTCTTGAACGAGTCAAGAACCCAACCGTCAGTGCTTCGATAAAAGTAAAAGACCCAGCGCATTGGGTGGCGCTCGAATCGGTGGATTTGAACAATCCGAAAGAGAGTTTCGCCGGTTTTGTCTTCCCGAATGAATTCATGACCGATGCTCTTACCGAAGCGCTGAGTCATCGCCGGCAATTGCATCTTTAGTCGGTCAACCATTACGTCGAATTCCGCCAAGGGAATAACAAGATACGGCTTAATCAGCTGCAACCCAGACTCGATGTTTCCTTCCCCCACTTTCTGCATCACTCTATCCGTTAATTGTCTCGCTTCCGCGGTACTTTTGAGCGAGTCCGCGAATGTGCCGTGCGGTAAAGCAATAGTAAGTGTCAAAAGAACGGCAAAGTGTTTGGCAAGCATGTTGGTCTCCATGAGGGCTAACAATGAGATTGAGCGACGTGCGCTGACGGGAACCGAATATGCTTTATTCCGATCATTCGAACCCTCCCGACATCACCGAAGCTGCGACACATTGCTCCAACCGATTGTTAGCTGCCAATTACCTTGAATTCCCCGCGAGTAATCTTTTCCAATGCCGCACGAATGTTCGGAATCAACGGCCGCAACGTCTCGAGGCGATTATCTGAGGCTCGGATTACCAGCACCGCCAATGGCAGGTAATCGAGCCGCTGCTGAAATTGCAGGTTACGATCAACGGTTAAGAAACAGTCGAATTCGGCCGCTGCCTTCTGAAGGAGTTGGCCGTTTTTGATTCCGGCCCAACCCATTTCCGCAACGGTTCTGGCTTCGTGTCCGGTCAGCTCAGAGCGAAGAGGACGTGGGACGCATTCATCAAGCAACACGCGCATGTGCGAGCGCCAATTCTCCAGCCTGTTGCAGGGCCGCTACAGCTAACTCCCTAGAAACGCTCGGAAAATGCTCGATAAATTCATCGAGAGAATCACCACCCTCAAGATAATCAAGGAGGGTCTGGAAGGGAACTCGCGTACCTGCCAGGCACGGAGTGCCACCCATAATTTCGGCGTCGCTGGTAATGGCAGGTTTCATATGGAGCAAAGATACCGCGAGATCTGCTAGGCGGCAAATTCGCTGAGTTTGGCGCCTAACAATGAGGTTGAGCGACGTGCGCTGACGAAAAGCGGAGACGCTTTATTCCGATCATCGACTTGCTCCTTCCATTACCGGAGCTGAGACCGATCGCTCCAACCGATTGTTAGGCGGCCACTTCCTCGTACGAAAAATGGGGCGCGTCGGCTCGCGTGGAGGCGTGTTCGACGGTGATTGAGCAGATATTGCCTTGCGCGTCCACATCCAAAATGGTGTTCTCGTCCAGGTCACGCGTGTCGGCAACCGGAGCTGAGCGAAACTCAATGAGCAACGTATCTGTATCAGCAAAGTAACGTACTTTCATGGGACGAACCTGCGGTCAAAAAAGGCGTTGTGAACCGTTTCACCGTCTGGCAATAGAATAACCCGAAGATACCGGTTTTCCATCTCCGGAACATTGACCCAGCGCCGAATTCGGCCGTCTGCCTGAATAAATTCCCTAAAAGGCGTCTGAATGGCACGTTCTATCCACTCATCGAGGATGGCCCTTCGATCTGGGCGCACCCGAACGGCGTCAAAATAGGCGGTGGTTTTCACACCCGCAACATAACTAAATACGGTGCCGCTAGCAAAAAAGGGACGCCTAACGATGAGGTTGAGCGACTTGCGTTGACAGAAAACGAAGGTACTTTATCCCAATCATCGACTCACTCCTGGCCTTACCGGAGCTGCCCGGTCGCTCCAACCGATTGTTAGGCCCTTCCCTGCGGTGCCCTCAATTTTGTGATCATGGCATGCACCTCAAAGATACCCGTCCAATTTAACTTCGCTCTCGAACCCCCGCACGCCACCTGAGAGCCTTAGGAATAATAATAATCCCGATAATTATGAACGGAAGTCCCAGCGCAACAAAGACGCTGACAGTAGAGATGGAATCCGCCAAGGCACTGTGGTCCGCCAGGCCAAGGTACCCGGCAAGTCTGTTGACGCAGTAGTTGGCGCCCGTTTTGGCATCTACCACCAAGGCGAGTTGACTATGGTTCGTCAACCAGCAGGCGATAACCCATGCACTGAAAAGGCCAAAAAGAATCCATCGGCGAGTCATTGGCAAGGGCCTAACGATGAGGTTGAGCGACGAGCGCTGACGATAAATGAAGTTGCTTTATTCCGATCATCGACTCCCTCCCGAGCTAACCGAAGCTACGACCGGTCGCTCCAACCGATTGTTAGGCGTCACCGCCAGATACCTTGCCGAATCCCAACAAAGGCACCGACCGATAGTAGTAAAACGGTGACACCCCCACTTACTAACGTGTAGCTCGGATGATTTGGTGCGAACAAATAAAACCCCGATGTTACCGCTACCATAATCAGACCAATAAGAACACACCCCAACGCTGTACCTAAGATGGGAGTCTGCTGGATACCTTTGCCCCGTGCATTCTTATAGCCAACAATTTGAGCGACGCCCCAACTCATACCAGACCCACACATAAACATGAGATAGAAGTTCCCAGTGTGGGATGAGTGGGATTCCGAAGGGGCCAGAAGTACGAGAGAAAGCAGCGCGCTTGTCAATGCGAACACGATTCCACCGAACACAGGCTCGTAGTCGATGATCGGTTTCCTCATTGCGGTGATGCCTAACGATGAGGTTGAGCGACGGGCGCTGACGGAAAACGAAGACGCTTTATTTTCATCATCGATTTACCCCTTCGGCCACCGAAGCTACTAACCGGTCGCTCCAACCGATTGTTAGACGTCTACACTAATGGTAACTGTAAACGCGAAATATGACGTACAAAGCAGAAAGCCCCGCCAACACCGACAGCAAGCAATATTGAAACTTAAGCCCCCGCGCGAGGGAATGAATTTCTGGATCGTCGATTTTAAGATAGTGCCCTTTCCGAAACCAATCAGTAAGGCGGGGACGATGGGATGGGAGAACCATGGCAACGTCAAAACCGAGCGCCAAGTACAACACCGGATTGGGGCTACCCAGGTCCTCCCACAAGACAGGGTAATTGGTCTGCAGCCGCTTCACTATGCGGTGCGCCGCGAAAGAAATACGCCCAGACGTCAGAAAGATGAGAAATAATAGACTGGGAAGAATAGCGCGCTGTACCTGAAGCCACATGACGTCTAACGATGAGGTTGAGCGACGTGCGCTGGCGGAGAACGAAGATGCTTTATCCCAATCATTCGACCCCCTTACGACTTTGCCGAAGCTACGCGGTCGCTCCAACCGATTGTTAGGCACTTGCGCTGCCGGGCCGAACCAGTGCGACGTTTATTTGGCCCATCCTTCGTGCCAAGCGTAATAGTTAACGAGGAACTTGGCACGTGACAAGCCAACGCTCATAAGAAACGGATGCGCGGCTCGTAACTGTGCCTCCACCTGGCCTTCCCCGAGCAGTTTATCGCCGCCGCCCTTAGCAAGTTCCCAGACTGTGGCAGAAACTTTCTCCATATCCAATATTAGGGCGTCGAGTTGAGCCTCCGAGAGACCCGAATACTTGGCGCGGAGCCGGTCCCGACGAGGCGTCTTGAGACTGGGCCCAAATTCCGCGTACAAGGCGTAGGCATCGTCTTTGAGCGAAGTGTCGATCGTCATCGTGTGCCTAACGATGAGGTTGAGCGACGTGTGGAGTTGACCCGGTTTAGTGGACACCTCATCGTTAGATTTGGAGGTGTTCGACATGGCGGACAAGACGATCCGGTACACGCCGGAGTTTAAGCGGCAGATGGTGGGTTTGGTCAGATCCGGGCGCACCCCGGCCTCCTTGGCCAAGGAGTTTGGCCCCTCGGCCTGGACGATCGGGCTGTGGGTCAAGCAGGACGCCCGGGATGCGGGCCGTGGCGATGGGGGCCTGACAACGGCGGAGCGGGAGGAGCTGACTCGATTGCGGCGGGAGAACCGCAAGCTTAAGGAGGAGCGGGAGATTCTCTCAAAAGCCGCGGCCTGGTTCGCAACGGAGAGCAGCGCGACCTCGAAGCGCTCTTCGGATTCGTGAAGGTGAACCAGGCCACCTACTCGGTACGGAAGATGTGCCGATTGCTCAAAGTGTCCCCGAGCGGCTTCTATGCTTGGGATGAACGACCGATGTCTGCTCGAGAGCGGGCCGACATCGCCCTCAGCGCGCGCATTCACGAGATCCATCGCCATTCGCGCGAGACGTATGGCTCGCCGATGATCCATGCGGAGCTCGCCGACGAGTACGGCATTCGTGTTGGGCGCAAACGGGTGGCGCGGCTGATGCGAGCGGCGGGACTGCATGGTGCGACGCTGCGCAAGTTCGTGGTGACGACGGAGCGTGCGCCGCGCAGCTCTGCGGTGGCCGATCTGGTCGAGCGGCGCTTCTACGCCGAGCGTCCAAACCGCTTGTGGGTGGCCGATGCGACCTACATCCCCACCTGGAGCGGCTTTCTGTACCTTGCGATCGTGCTCGATGTGTTCTCGCGCAAGGTCGTCGGCTGGGCGATGGAGACGCAGCTGCGCACCGAGCTGATGCTCGCGCGTGCCTGGCGGTGCGCTTCGAATCCGAGGCCTCTTTTGGCGATTGGCCACCCTGATTGCGTATTCCGGCGATGGCGGTCCGCCATTCCGGCTGATGCCGGTCCAGTATTCCGGATGATGCC
>Ga0207104_1167_pt1 | contig 16303 bp, 9 predicted proteins | sample Alteio_BWMinHeat_79_FD_153538 | JGI IMG/M metagenome (GOLD analysis project Ga0207104, IMG submission 153538) | Enriched cells from forest soil in Barre Woods Harvard Forest LTER site, Petersham, Massachusetts, United States -... | ecosystem: Environmental > Terrestrial > Soil > Temperate forest >...
GTCAGGCCTGACCCCAATGCAACGTGTCAAGGCGTCAAATTTTAAAGTTGGATTTTTTATTCTCCAGTCGTCAATACGCCGTAGGTTGTGCAGAATTCCTGACCAAGGGCTTCGATAAGACGACGATAGGTTTCCATTGTTAGGAGATGATCGATAAGAGGGACGCCGTCCCATTTTGAGCCTACGCAGACCACATGGCTGTCATGATTGACTAAAGCGTGGAAATAGCCAAATAAGTCGGCAAGAATGACCCCATCACGGTGGCTGATGTAGTTCGTGACGCTTTCGAATCCACTGTCGGAGACGGCGGTGGCTGATCCTATCGTAATGACGCGGATCATTCTTTGTTCTTCGGGAGTCAATAGGCTTTTGGCGATTTCAGTATTGGTTCCTCCGATGCTGTGCGCATAATGGATGATCAGTCCTCCGCCGTTGGTTCCACCCATTTCTTGAATGAGATCTTTCCAGGTTGCCGCAAGTAGTTTGGCGTGGGGGGTGACGTAACCGAATTTGGCTAGAATGACATTAAAGAGATCCCGGGTCCAGCCTTCGGAAGGATAAAAAACATAATGAACGTTGACGCCCCCATGGGCATTGGACAGCAAAGCGACGCCCGCGTCGCAATGTTCGCGAAGGTTGAGAATGCCGTTAATGGCGGTGATGCGTATATGGTTGCCAAGCTCTCCATGACCGCAAACGCCCCTTTCCAGCGGCTCGGGACTATAAAATCCCATCATGGAAAGGGACGTCTTGCCGAAAAGATGCTGCGCTATTTGGTCCAGATGAGGTTGTATATGATTTGAGAGAGAAAATTGGTTTTGCAGGTAGTGGATGGTTTGCGAAGTTTTTTCAAAGATCGTTTGAAAAAAGCTTTCTATTGCTGAAGTCAAGCCGCTCCAGAAATCGCTAAATGAAAAGAGACCATAAAGATCGCGATTATACAAGGGATTATTACCTGCATAAGCGTAGAGGTTGGCCCCTTCGATAAAACCTAAGGGGTCAGGCGTAATCCATCGACCGGTTGACGGATCGTAATAGCGTTTTCCGAAGTAAATGAGTGAAGATTCTTTATCATAGCGCTTGCCGGCGAATCGCCACGGAGCTATTGCGTCAGAGGCCTGTAAAACATGGCCTACGCCATCAGAAACAAGCGCTTCTCCAAATGCGGAATAATTGTAATATTCGGCGACGGAACCTGTTTGCATGTCGATCAAACAGGAAATAGACCCTTGCAAATCGTGCAAAGGGGCGTAAATTCGTCCGGACAACTCCAGCGCGATCGCAGCGCCCCTTTCGGCCTGTTGACGCAAGCCAAGAATTCGAAGTTCAAAAAGCTCGCCACCCATCGTCGCGGCGCCGATTTCGTCTTCGCCATCATACAGGTAGGCATAGGCCTGCATCTCTTTCGTTTCATGATTGAAATTTTTTTTCAGCAAGCGGCGTCCAAAGGCGTCGTAGAGATAGGCGATGGTGTAATCGCTTTGGATAATGCTGGTGAGGCGATTTAAGGCGTCATATTGATAGCGTTCACTATTTCCATTACTGGTTTTTTCAATGAGGCAGCCATTGACATTATAAGAATAAGAGGCCTCCGAATCGGCGAGCAGGCGGTTGCGGTCATCTAAGAGATAATTTGTCCGGTTTTTACTGATGCGGTTCCCCAAGGAATCATATGCATAGGAGCGCGAGGTCGCGCCTGTTTCCTCTATCAAGTGGTTTTGATTGTCATAGAGATACGCAATAGAATAAGGTTCGGCGGAAGCGTGGCCTGAAATTGCAATGACGTTGTCGGTTTGATCTCGACCGTTTTCAGGAATGGCCGCCGACCAGTAAGGAGAAGTGATTTCAGTTAATCGATTCCTTGCATCATATTGATAATGGACCTCGCCCAGTTCTCCAATCAATTCCGCTGTTGAGAGTTGTCCTGCGTCATTGTATGCGGTGAAATGATGCGAGTAGAGTTTTCGCCTGTCGGCGGAAAAACGGTGCGCGGCCTTCAAATGTAAATCGTCGTAAACATACTCGACGCTGGATTCATCGGGCAGGATGAGTTGGATCCGGCGCCCCTGTTCATCATAGTTATTGGCGACAGTCAAACCATTGGCTAAGGTTTCACTAGTCATTTGTTGAAAGGCGTTATATTCGCGATTGGAGGCGACTCCATTGATCTCGTCGATGGCTTGGATCACCTGATGGCGTAGATCATATTGATAACGGTAACGGAATGAATGATCCGTTGAATAAAATAATCCCACTCGTCCCAAGGCGTCATATTCATAGGTGAGAAAGACGCCATCCGGTTTGATCAGATTTTGAAGCCTTCCACAGTCATCATACTGATAAGCGGATGTCGTTTGCTGTGGAGAACCCACCGCCTCTGTAATGGACTCAAGGCGATTTTCAGGACCGTATCGCCACCGTATTGCAAAGGCGCGCAAAAGACGATCCCCTTGAAATACATCGTGCGTTTCTTTGATTTTATTGCCCGTGGGGTCATAACGGAACGTCTGGCAGGCAATGAGCTTCCCTAAGCTGTTTTTCATTTTCACGCTCTCCACGCGATCAAGAGCGTCGAAAGTCGTGATTGTCATGCAGCCTTTTCCATCAACGGTTTCCGTTTGCAAAACAAATTGGCCTCGATCATTTTGAAAAAGCGATTCATTGATTGGTTTATTCAATGTTTTTGCGGGCGTGAGCTGTCGCTGCGTGCTTTCGGCGGCGCCTTCGGTGGGCGCTTCATCGTAGGCGTATGTCGCATTGCGAGTTTCATGCGGCGCGCATATTGCGCAGGCGATTTTTCTACCGGCTCCGTCATAAGAATATGTTGTGACGGTTCCCTGAGGATCCACGGCGGATAATTGACGGAAGGTTGAGTATGCGGTGGAGGAGCCGCTGTGCAGGCGGCCGAGCGCGTCAAAGCATTCGACGCCTACGACGCGAGCCAGATAATCCGTATGATAAACAGTTCGCACGCCATTTTTGGCAATGGACTGGCGGAGAGTTCCATCGAGATGATATTCGAAAGTTTCGCGCGCGCCTCCCGGATAGAGGATTTCAATAGGCTTGCCTCGTATATTATAACGTGCATGCGTGACCTGACCATTGGGGTCGATTTTGGCTGTCACATTATTGAAAATATCATACTCATATTGTTCCATTGGCGAGACAATGCATTCAGCTTCATTTAATAGGGTTAATACTGCTGGATAGACCGTTGTTGTCAGGCGCCCAAACTCATCGTAGGCATATGTCGTTGCATTTCCGCGGCGATCAAGAGTTTGTATTGTGTTGCCGAGGAAGTCGCACTGCCGGGTATAGGCGGCATTGGCGGCGTCGATTTTTTCTGGCGTTGGTTCATTTTCCGTTAAAGACTGTTTGCATGTTCGCTTTAATAATTTTTCTTCTCGAGAGTCCAGGTCTAAATAATATTTTTCTGTAATATCCGGCGAAATGTATTTTGTGATGTGGCGTTCAGTGACCTTGTTAAGGTCGGATTGATCTTCAGTTTCGCCATCATCTACAATAGTTTGAATCAGGACGCCATATTCATCGTATAAATAGAAATGACGCATTGAAATTCGATTATTTTCTCCAACCAGCTTGGCGGCTAATTTTTTATTTGCCGGATGATAAACAAAACGTGTTGTCAAGCCATTATCTTCAATTTGTTTTAGCGGCAAATTAGGCTGCTGCGTAGAATATTCGTAATGAGTGGAATAACTTTCCATCTCACTAGTTGCGGGGAGGTCATCGGTTTCTAGAAGAATCGGCCCTGTATGATTGCCTGATAAGTTTCCATGCAGCGTTTCTTTTGTAATGTTGCCTTCAGCGTCGTAGGAGAAACTGCGGCCCATCTGAATGTGATTGCATCCATCGAGGATTACTCTGAAGAGTAAACGAGGAGGGGTATGTGTTTCATCCCAAAAAAAACGTTCTGCGCGGTATAGAGTTTGCTGATCGTCGTACTGTTCAATAGCGGTTAATCGTTGCGCTTGAGAATAGCGGTAGACGACTTTATGATTTAGGGCGTCATACACTTCCGTGCAGCCGTTTCCGTATGTGAAGCGATGCATCACAATAGGCGAGTCATCGGCCCCAAGAGGAGCTTTTTGCAGTTTTATTTTGCCGCATGCAGGTCCGCTGTCATAATATTCGTTAAGCAAATAATCTCCGTCCGATTCTTCGCGGGCAATGATAAGTTTGCGCTGTTTATCCATGGGATGGTCGCCATAGCGGTAGCGACATGAAGAGCCGTCTGGACGTGTGAATTTTTCCAATAAAGCGGGATTGTTTGGATCAAAGTCATAGAGCCAATGGCGTCCATCGGAGGCGACAATTTCATAAGAATGTGTGGAATGAGGTTGATAAAAGTTAGGATGATTGAAAGACCATGATGCGCCATCATAAGAACGACAAAATGAAAGAGGAGGAAAGTCGTCGCACGCCGCATCGGTTTGCGCCTCGCAGTATGCTCCTGTAATGACGTTGACGGAATTGTATATGTAAGGAATCGGCGTCGTTTGGTCAGATGATATCGAACAAAATGAAAACAAGAAAAAAATAATTGCAATTGTTTTTTTCATTTTGTTTTTATACAATTTATTCAGCGACTCGAATGAATTTATATGGGAGTATACCGAGATGAGCATGACGATGTCAACGAGTGTAGTGTCACTGTCAACAAGTTTAAAAGGTATGGTTGTCTCAGGCATGGTTTCCGTGGATTCGGGAAATAGAGGTCGCTATTATGGGGTTCAGTCAATAGCAGTTGCAAATGCAATATTACTCTTTAAATATGAGTCCATAACGGAGTCGTTATCACAGAGTCATTCAATTCAGAGGGCTTCTAACTCTTCAACTGGCATGGAACAGCTTGGACAGGATCTTGAAAAAATAATTTTCAAAACATTGTCGAATATAAAAACTATAACCACTGAAATTATAAAAAATCGATGGCAAAAAAATCTAGCGACAATATCCAATGGGATAGTCAATGCAAAAACTGACTTGACGATATTGACTGCATTTTTCGTAACGAAATATTTAAATGATTTGGTAGAGCTAATATCCGCACTGAGCAAAGTTGATTCGCATATGCATAATAATATTTGTAGAATCTCAGTGAGTTCCATTATGTTAAATCATAAAACGAATCGACTAATCAAAAAAATAAATAATCGGATGCGCTCTAATTTTCAAGAAAATAGTAAGTTAAATGCGGAAAATTTAAGCGGTAGATCAGTGAACCAGAAATCAACGCGAAAAGAAGCCCATTCCCCCTCTGGAATGCCTATCAACAAAGAAGCGCTCGCGTCTTCCACATCCAATCAAGTCGATTCTTTTAAAGAATTAGAAAAGCTTTTAATGGTTTATTTGGTTACTAATGATTTTATTCCTGAGCAAGTGTCTGTTTTACAGGCTAAAGTAGCGCATATTGAATTTAATTTTAGGCTTTTTATACAAATTATATCGCCTAATCCGTTCTTACGTGATTTTTATTATTTAATTCTCGATTTCTCATGGAAACTCCAGCGACTCCAAAAAAACACTCCGCCATTAACGGAAGAGGCCGCTAAGTTGCTTCGGTTTTCTGTATTTATACGCAACATTAGTTTTGAATGAATAATTGCCCTCTCGCGGCTTACCGAGACAATTGCAAAAGTGCAAATAAATAATTTAAAAATATTTTCAAGCAATTCCTCAGACTGAAGGGCTTGGTCATAGACTTCGTTGTTAGGTAAGATCAAGGTTCGATGTCTTAATCATTTTTGCTCATTTTTTCTCTCCTTCTGTAGCCCACACTAAGGTGTAGCGAGCCCTAGCGAGCGGAACCGCAGGTGTGGGAACTAACGAATACATGACCTAACCAGGGATCTGGTTCCTCATTTTTGTCTTTTTTCCCTCTTTTTAAAATCGAAAGCTTAAATATTTTTCTGTAAAAAAAGCAAAAAGGACAAAAATGAAGAATCGAATCCCATGTGATTTTTCTTTGCCAAAATGGCATCAAAATTAACACCCTAGCCCCAGGTGAAGCGAATTAGAGAGAGATCGAAACGACAGTGGACATCAAAACTTTGTCTCTTAAGCGCGCGGCATCTGCAACAGCAGAGGGAACTTCGAAGCGTCGAGCCAGTTGATGAGCGTTTCTATATGTTCACGGCTCATCGATGTGCAACCTGCAGTGCCCGCATGAGTTGATTCTCTCCAGATATGAAAAAAAATCGCTGAACCTGCGCCGGAAACCGGATTGGGAAAGTTATGGAGGATTTCCACTCCAAGAATATAACAAGGGACGATCGAACTCATTTTTTCAGAACTATTCCAGTCCGGATTTGAAATAGTTGCGCGATCCACTATTTGATTATAATATTGTGAATTCGGATCATCGACAGCTTCTATCGAAGGCGTCAACATAAGATAAGGCATTTTGAGGCGCGTCATGTCCTCTGGGGCGGCAAGGCCGAATGCTCTTCCTAAAGCGAAAATTCCCGCAGGAGCGCGGCCATCGCCTTCTTTTTTAATAAATTCAGCATTGCTAGGTATGGTGTGAAGCCCCAAACCCCACGCCATGCCATTTTCACCAACGTCGACGGAAATCAAGTCACCTACGGTTTTCCATATGGCGCCGCTTTCGGAACGTTCGTAAAGCCGTAAAGAGCCTTCGTATGTATTCCAATCCGGAGCGTCGACGACCAGCAATTGCAAACACTTATCAGGAATTGCAGAGAAATCGGATCCTAACAAAGATCCCGCGACTAGAAGAGATAACAAAAGCAGTGATTTTATTTGTCGCATGAGTTTTTTCCACATGGGCAGCAAGATGAGGATGCCGAAGGTGAAGACGCCGGTTGATCCGTTGACTCGCCAACGGGAGCGGAATTTTTTTTGTAATCGTTTCCGTAGAAACCGTTTCCTATGAAGGAGAGTCCAACTCCTCCGCCAGGTCCTCTTTCCAAGGTTTCTTGATTACAAGCGGGACATGTTTTACGTGGTTGTTCTGTAATTTTATGAATGATTTCCGTTTTAGAACCGCATTGTTTGCAACTATACGCATACGTAGGCATATTAAAACTTCCTTATTAATTTAATCGGGCACGTTCACGATAAGGTCAAATTAAATCGGCTTCAGTTCACGATCCGCCCTCCCCCCATGGGAGGTCATGTGAATCCATCGTGAACGTGCCCGTGCCCGATTTTAGTACTACAGAAATAGGACGAGTTTTGCAATCAATTGTCTTAATTTACCTCTGCCTTAATTTACATCATTATTTACATCATTCCCATTCCGCCCATGCCACCCATTCCGCCCATGCCGCCCATTCCTTCCATGCCTCCGCCGCCCATTGCCGCTGCAGCTTTTGGTTCAGGTTTGTCGGTGATCATGGCCGCTGTTGTTAAGAGCAGCGAGGCGATCGAGCCTGCGTTGACCAAAGCGCTCTTTGTGACGAGAACAGGATCAATAACTCCCGCTTTCATCAAATCGGTGAACTCATCTGTGAGGCCATTATAGCCATAGGCGCCAGACGCTTCATAGATTTTTTCCGCAATGAGATTGCCTTGTTTGCCGCAGTTATTGGCGATGACGGTCGCCGGAGCGAACAGAGCTTCGCGGATGATGCTGACGCCGATCGCTTCGTCGCCGGTGAGCTTTAATTTATCCAGCGCTTTAATGGCTCGCAATAGGGCTACGCCTCCGCCGGGAACGATTCCTTCAGCGACAGCGGCGCGCGTTGCATGCAGAGCGTCTTCAACGCGAGCTTTTTTCTCCTTAAGTTCCGTTTCGGTGGCTGCGCCAATATTGATAACCGCCACGCCGCCTACTAATTTTGCTAGACGTTGTTCGAGATTTTCTTTTTCATAGCTGGAAGTCGAGGGGTTTGCAATCGCGGCTTTTAATTGGATTTCGCGCTGCTTGATTTTAGCTGGATCGCCCATGCCATCGATGATGGTTGTTGTTTCTTTAGAAATTTTAATGTTTTTGGCTCTGCCTAAAACTTTGCCATCCACTTCTTCTAAACGCAAGCCAACCTCTTCCGACACAACTGTGGCTCCGGTCAGGATGGCGATATCTTGAAGAAGGTCTTTGCGGCGATCGCCAAAACCAGGCGCTTTTACGGCGCAGAGGGCTAGACCCCCCTTGAGTTTGTTGACGACGAGAGTGGCCAGCGCTTCGCCATCGATATCTTCGGCGATGATCAAGAGAGGACGCGCATCTTTAGCGACGGTTTTTTCTAGAATAGGCACTAGATCTTTCACGTTTGAAATCTTTTTGTCTGTGATCAAGATCGTGGCGTTGTTCATCTCGACAGTCATGTTTTCGGCGTTTGTAATGAAATAAGGAGATAGGTAACCCTTTTCAAATTCCAAGCCCTCTACGACATCCAGAGTTGTATCGATCCCTTTGGCTTCCGTGACGGAGATAATGCCGTCTTTACCGACTTTTTCCATTGCATCAGCAATGATGCCGCCGATTTTTTCGTCATTATTGGCGGAGATCGTTGCGATTTGCTTAACTTCCGTCGAGGTATTGACGGGAGATGCAAGCTTCGTCAATTCTTTGCAGACGACGTCGATCGCTTGTTCAATTCCGCGTTTAACGCTCATAGGGTTGGCGCCTGCGGAGACGTTTTTAACGCCTGCCGTGTAGATCGCTTCCGCCAATACAATGGCGGTGGTGGTGCCATCGCCTGCCGTATCGGAAGTTTTTGCGGCGACTTCTTTAACAAGTTGCGCGCCCATGTTTTCAAATTTATCTTTGAGGGTGATTTCTTTAGCGACAGTCACGCCGTCTTTTGTAGAAAGCGGAGCGCCATAGCCTTTGTTAATGACAACATTGCGTCCTTTAGGTCCTAGAGTCACTTTGACGGCTCTCGCTAAAGTTTTGATTCCTCTCAAAATGGACTTCAATGCTTCGTCGCTGAATTGCAATATTTTAGACATACAATAACTCCTGCATACCGGGTTTAAGAGAGGATTCCAAGAACATCTTTTTCATCAATGATGAGGTATTCCTCTTTGCTTTCTTGTTCACCTTCTGGACTTTTCACTTCTGTGCCGGAATAAGATCCGAATAAAACGCGAGCGCCTACCTGAACATTAACGGTTTCATGCACGCCATGTTCGTCCAATTTGCCAGGTCCTATGGCGACTACAACGCCTTCTTTTGGCTTCTCTTGAGCGGTTTCGGGAAGTAAAATTCCACCCTTGCTGGCTTGGGCCTTTGTGCGTTGAATTAGGATGCGGCTTCCTAATGGCTTAATTTTTTTCATCTTCGTTCTCCTCTGTTGAAAAATAGAAATTGATTTTCGAAATACAATGTTTAACGGTGATTGTAGTGAGTTCCGCAATTTGTGTCAAGGGAGACAAAATTGAGTTTTAGCAGAAGGCGCCCGCGAGCGCTAAGGGTAATCTCATTAAGTTACAAAACATAACATGCATTAAGGTAAGCGCTTACTCCTCTTTGTGCTTTCTGCGGGCTCTGTGGTTGATATGAAACCTTAAATTGAATCATTTTAAGGCTTTTTGGCAACCACAGAGCCCGCAGAGAGCACAGAGAGGAGTAAGCGCTTACCTTAATGCATGTTATGTTTTTTTAACTTAACAGCATAGTTCCTAATGCGCGAAAAACGCTTTTAGCAGAGTGGACATATAGATGTGGTCCTGACATGCAGTCAATTCCCGGCAAGAGTGCATGGAAAGCTGTGCGCAGCCAATATCAACGCATGGCATGCCGATCGTGTGCGCTTGAATCGGACCAATCGTTGAGCCGCTTGGGATATCTCCACGTGAAACAAAACGCTGCAGCGGAATCCCATTTTTGTGGCAGATCGCGGCGATGATCCCGCCGGAGTCTGCATCTGATGCGTAGCGATGTTGAGCGCTGTATTTAATAACGACGCCATGTTGCATTAAAATGGGATGCCGCGGTTCATGTTTATCCGAATAATTGGGGTGGAGCGCATGGGTGAGATCCACCGACAAGCAAAGCGAATTGCGTAAAAGACGCAAATACTCTGCGCGCGGCGTTTGATTCGCTAAGGTGATGCGCTCCAGCACATGCGCTTGGAACGGGGATCCAGCCCCTTGAGCCGTCATTGAGCCGATCTCTTCATTGTCCCAGATGGTCATCATTTGCAAGGTGTCGGATGAAGGAATTTTGATTTGGCGAATGGCCTCCATTGCAGCGTGCACGCTGCATAGGCTGTCGATGCGGTAGGCGGCGATCATTTGCCCGCGATCCCCCAGCAATGCGGCTTTCTCCAGCGGAAATAAAAAAAGGTCATGGCTTAGCAACTTCTGTAAAGGGAGTTTTTTTTGCAGAAGTTTTTCCAGATAGTCGCTCTGCAGTTCGGAGTCATCCGTCAGCCCTGCCAAGGCAGCCAATTGCTCCTGTTTGTTAAGGGTCACTCCGTTTTCGTTCACTTGACGATCGAGGTGGATGGCAAGTTGAGGAATGACTAGGGGATGGCTATCGAGACGTATAAGAGATCTCTGTAGTTTGTTGTCCGCGTCAAGATACGTGACGCGACCGGCGACGCCTAGATCGCGATTCAGCCAAGAAGCGATGAGGGGCGCTCCATACATTTCGACGCCGAGGAGAATCATGTTTTCTTTGAGGAACGCTGGATTTGGCTTAAGTTTGAAGCCTGGACTGTCTGTGTGCGAGGCGATGATATGCGCTTTGGTCATCTCTTTTTCAGGCGTGACAAATGCACAGAGCGAGGAGTCGTTGCGTGTGACAAAATAGCGCTCGCCTGGTTGAAGTTTCCAACTCTCAGTTTCCACAAGCTCGTTGAATCCGGATTGTTTCAACTTATCGCTGACATATTTGACAGCATGCCATGCTGTCGGAGCATCATCTAAAAAACACATTAAATCTTTGATCGCAGCGTCCATGATTTTTCTCCTTATGACGTTTTGTAGCGTAGACTTCAGTCTGCGCTGCAAAGCGTCATAGTGTCGGGTCTGACCCCAATAACGTCGCCCATTCGGCGTCCGAGAGACCGTTCGCTTGCAATGGCTTTATGCATCGTTGACGGCGGCTTAAACTGTGGCGATAGGCCGCATCGTAATACCCAAGCATTATTTGCATCGCTTCACGCAGACGGCCCAGGTTAATAAATTCGACGACTTCTCGAGCGCGCGTCATGCCAAGTTGTTTCACCAAACGCAAGCTTGCCTGAATGAGCTCTTGACGGTCAATATGCCCATATTCATCATATAGAATTTGCAAACGCTCTTCAAGCGGGCGTTCAATTAAAAACAGCGGAGCCGCCTCCATTTGGCTGAAAAGGGCGTCGGGAATGCGGCATTTGCCAATTGCGCGGCTTTCATCTTCAACCCAGACTGGAAGGTTCGGATCAAAGGAGCTCCATTGCATCGCGATTTCGTTTTCAAATTGCTCGCTGGTTGGTTGCGGAGGCATTCCGAGCATCCCATAGCTGCTGCCTCTGTGGCAAGCCAGCGCTTCTAGATCCAGCGTCTGCCGCCCAGTCTTGCGCAAAATCTGAAGAATAGAGGTCTTTCCGCTGCCTGTTAAGCCTCCGATCACATGGAGCCGGCGCGGCAAGCATAGGCTTTCAATCGCCCAGCGCCGAAACGTTTTATAGCCGCCAACTAAAGTCGCTGATTCCAATCCGGCGACGCCCAGTAGCCACGCCATTGAGGAGCTGCGCATGCCTCCGCGCCAACAGTGCACTTTGGCGGCTCCCTCTTTGACATGCGTCCGCGCCGTCGCGGCGAAATCAGCCAGCTTAGGTCCGACGAATTTCAGACCAAGTTCGATGGCTTCCCGCTTGCCCACTTGTTTGTACGTCGCGCCTACCGCCGCGCGTTCTTCATTGGTGAATAGAGGAAGATTGACGGCTCCCGGAATGCGCCCTTGAGAATATTCTCCCGGGCTGCGCACGTCCAGGATTACTCCTGAAAGGGATAAAAAATTCGATAAAGACAAACTATTCGTCATACATTAGGGATCAGTTTGTCGATTCCACCCATAAATCTGTGCAAGACCTTTGGGATGTTGACGGATCCATCAGCGTTTTGGTTGTTTTCCAACAAGGCGACCATTAGGCGCGACGTCGCTAATCCGGAACCATTTAAGGTATGAACAAATTCGGTTTTGCCTTCCTTGGATTTAAACCGAATCTGAGAGCGGCGCGCTTGATAATCGGTGCAGTTGGAGACTGACGAGACTTCATAATAGCGATTTTGGCCGGGCAGCCACACTTCGATGTCTATGGTGCGCGCCGCTGCGAAGGACATGTCGCCCGTGACAAGCAATGCATTGCGGTAATGCAATTCCAGCCCTTGCAGGATCTCTTCAGCGCTGGCCATCATCGTTTCAAACATGGAAGCGCTGTCTGCGGGCTTTGTAAAAGCAAACATCTCCACTTTATTAAATTGATGCATCCGGATCAATCCGCGTTCCTGAGAACCCGCTGCGCCCGCTTCGCGTCGGAAACAAGGGGTGTAGGCGATATATTTTAAAGGAAGTTGATCTTCTGTTAGGATCTCATCGCTATGCAGACCGTTGAGAGACGCCTCGGCGGTGGGAATGAGGTAGAGATGGTAATCCGGATCTTGAATTTTAAATTGCTGATTGTCAAATTTCGGCAGCTGTCCGCAGCCAAACATGACCTCGCGGCGCACAAGCAGAGGCGGCATCCATTGTTCAAAGCCATTCTTTAAATGCGTTTCAATCATGTAATTAATCAACGCCCATTCCAAGCGCGCCCCCATGCCGCGGTACGCCGGCCAGCCGGTCCCCGAAATTTTTGCAGCGCGTTTGAAGTCAAATAGATGGAGCTTCTCATTAAGTTCTAAGTGATTTTTAAAAGGAAAATTGAATTGCGGTTTTTTTTGAAATTCTTTAATGATGACGTTGTCGCGCGGATCTTGGGAAATTTTGATGTCGTCCATGGGCAAGTTGGGCAGGGAGGCCAGCGCAAAAGTGAACCGCTCTTCCAAAGGCGCAATCTGATGGTCCAAACTCTGGATCTCGTCAGACATTCCTGTTACGCTCGTCATTAAGGCGGCGACATCTTTTTTTTGACGCTTAAGTTCGCCAATCCGCTCGGAAATCTCATTGCGAGACGATTTCAATTGTTCCGCTTTTGTTTTGAGTTCGCGCAGATGATGATCCAATTCCAATACAATCGACACCTCTGCATGTGGATCTTTAGTTTTAATTTTTTTTTCGATCAGATCTTTGTCTTTGCGAAGAAGTTTAATATCCAACATGAAGAGGAGTCCTTATAAAAAAATTTGCTGATTATACTTTACAATGGAGTTTCATTTTTGTAAATATTCGATATCTTTCAGATTCCGCTGGACAGAAAAGCATGATCTGAAGATCCTCCTGACGGAGAATAAACCCCATAGGAATTTGTGCATTCATTATCCATTTCAAACGCTTTTTCCATGGTGGACGCATCAGTCGATGACCCGCATTTTTTTCCGCGGATCTTTAGCATTGTCAGCAAGGCGCGCAAGCAGGCCCAAGCAAAAGATGGAGACAACTTAAAACGCGTATGCGCGGAAGAATACGAAGATCTTTCTCAATATGTAGACAACACGCGCATTCAAACCAGCGCCAATGTGCGAAATATATTGAGAACTCGCCGTTTGGCTAACCTTCTCATTAATGATAAGGGCGAACTGCATGTATCTCTTTTACCTCGATTAATCACCCACGTTAAGACATATTTATATTCTTTGGGTCCTCAACGCCAGCACGATAATCGACGTCAAGAGCATTTGCTGCGCATTTTGACGTCGCTGCGCGATAATAAAGACCTTATCCATTTGCTGCAGCAGATCAGCAAACCCCACCTTCATCCGCAAGCGGAACAACTCATTCGGGACACTCTGCAGCTGCCTCATGCGACCGTCATTACGGACGCATACGCTCGCCGCGCCGCGCTCGCCGCATTGCTATGCCACTTGAGGCAAAACGTAGGTTCATGCTTTGGGACGGCTCCCGCCATCATTATTCATGATGAACAGCCCGAATCTTTTTTGATAGACCTCTATGACTTATTAGGAACAGGAAGACTGAAACGCACGTTTGGCGGAGTGGAATACTCAGCGCCTCTGAGCGCCAGCTGGGGGGCGGGCGATCTTCGCCGCCATGCGCTGCTCTCAAAATACGCGGCGCAAGAACAATCGGAAATTTGGCATGCCCCAGGCATGCTTGTCGCCCTAGAAGCCGCTGGAGTGATCAATCAAGAGGAATCAACGCCGGACAAAATCAAAACCATTCAACAATTAGTGTCGGACGCTTTTCCGGAGTGGAGTCTGAAAAATCCTTTTATCCTTGTTTCCGTTGAAGAAACGCTTAGGCGGATTTTGCTGCGCCATTGCGGTCTTACAGAGCAGGATATTCAAGCGTATGACCAGCGGCCGCGTGGAATGATTCATGCGGGCCTTTTCATGCAGCCTTCCGCTGCAGGTTCGGGAATGGGTGGCAAAGGCGACGCTTGTTCGCAATTTTATTATCGGCTGGACCGCGCCGCCTGCGCCTTCAAAGCCCTTACGGAAAACGCCCTTCTAAAGGCATGGGAATATACCATCGCCTCGTTTTCCGAAACAAAATCTGAATTTACGCGATGGAATTTGTATGCAAGCTTGGGTTTAGGCCCCGATGAGCCCGGAGGCATAGGACAAGCCCTCTACACAGTGATAAAACAAAAATTAGAGCAGTGCAATCAGAAAGTAAGCGACTTGCAGTTTGAATATGAGCACCTTTTCGCTCAACTGAAGCAGTTGGAAGTGAGATCCAGACATCCCTCCAACGATAGCGAATCGCAGTGGACGCGCGTGGAATATCAAAGCAAATCGCATGAATTTTATACGTTGGAGGAGATGCGGAACGCGCAAATCGCAAAAGCGGAACGTTTTGCGAATCTCTTTGATTCCTTGATTTCACTTTATGATCGCCTCTTTCCCCAGTACTTTCAAGAGGTGTACGATCCTGAATTACGTGAAGTGCACACCGGCCCATATGATGATAGCCCTGCAGGTTTTCGCTTGCTCTATAAACATGGCCGCAGCAATACGTCTCAATGGACCAGCGTTCGCAATCCCGATGAATTTATTGAAGCGTTGACTCGGTTTTTTGCAGCGACGGAAACGGAAATCGCGGCTTTGAATGGCATGGAAAACATGCAACACGAAGTAAGCGACATGGTCACCGCCGTCGTCAACCAGGTCAGGACGCAAGAATTTTTAGAAACAGCATTCAGACGGATGGCTAAGGCGCATCGCATGCCTTACGTCGAAAATCCATTGGAAAATTTGGACAAAATTCCCGCTAAGCCATGGGCTTATATTTCCGGCGGCACAATGGCCACCCTGGTCAGCTGTTACTATCGACGCGATCAAAAGCCTACTGAAGCGGCCCGGTGGGTCGAAAACCCAATGGAATTGCTTGTGTTTCTCGTTGATGCGCTCAAACACATCCCCTATAACATGATGCAGGAATATGTCAAAAATCCCGACAAATCAATGTTGATGCACTCGCCCACCCATGCTTTTCTTCTTAAACCAGGTTTTAGCCGTTTCAAAGAGGCGTGGCAGACTGAAGCTTATACATACACTTGGGTGCGGGACAACTGGATTCGACCAATGGAACGCTTTGTTGAGGATATCTCGCTGGACGAAGAGATGATGGATTATCTCATTCAGAAGCTGTGTGAAGTCGTGCCTGTCAATTATCAACCCTATTTCAAACAAGTTTTTCTTCAAATGCATGGAAATATGAATACATGCGATTTTCGCGATTACATTTTGGATCGCATCCTGCATGAGCGCGGATTACAGAACGCCGGAACCGGCGCATTGTCATCGGATGACATCGACAATATTTTGTATAAAACGTTGCCGCTTTTTCCAGCGCAAAAGTTAGCGGATCGACTGCAAAATATATTTGATAAAATCGATATTCCTTCAGAAATTCAAACAAAATTAGCCGAAATAATTCAACAATGTTCCAGCAGGCGAGGACATAGCAACATCATGAGCGCCCAAACACTCATGGAGATCGCTCAAGCCGTCCTATGTTTGTTGTACGGCGTTACCTCCCTTCCGGTGGATGTTCCAGCCCAGATGAGAAGCGCCGCTCAAGAGTTGGGATACATGATGCCGGCTCCTATTCTGTTTGCAGACAGCAATTGGTCCACAGATGCATTCGGCTTTGTCGTCAGTCCAGGCTCCCATAAACTCGAATTATGGCGAGTGGATTTCAGCGGTGGAAATGGATTTCCTATGCTCAGTTGGAAACCATGGCTCGATGGAAGCCGCA
>Ga0207104_1168_pt1 | contig 16273 bp, 17 predicted proteins | sample Alteio_BWMinHeat_79_FD_153538 | JGI IMG/M metagenome (GOLD analysis project Ga0207104, IMG submission 153538) | Enriched cells from forest soil in Barre Woods Harvard Forest LTER site, Petersham, Massachusetts, United States -... | ecosystem: Environmental > Terrestrial > Soil > Temperate forest >...
GCGCGATCGTTCCCTCGTGGGCGTTGGCAGCATGCCGCGGCAGAAAAGTGGTAATGAGCCGGCTGACAAATCCTGTAGTGTCTTTGGACTTCTATCAGATCAGCAATCGGGGCAAGCAACTCCCTCCAGATGCGAAGGATTTTACGTTGTTCCTGCAGAACTATATCGCCAGATGGGCTGGACGCGCAGGGATTCTGTAAGGTCCCCAATGCGTCGTATGGAATGGTCGGCTTCCTTCCCCGGTCCCCAAACGCTAGGGACAGGGGGCACCCCGCGTGCGCAGATGTGCAAAACTTACACTGACGATCATGTTTCTAGGGTGAAATAGTTACATGGCGACAGGACTTACCCTATCGCTTACTTTTCGATTCGCGCATAAGTCGCTTTCTTAGAAGGCTCTCCCGCGACCGCCAGGATTGGCACGTGAGTTGCAGCGATAGGCGCCCATGTGGCGGATCGTGACGAAAACGCCGGTGCAGCGATATCTATATCTCGATTACCGCGCATCGGACTGTCGCCAGACGAGGTCACGCAACTCACACCTTTCAAAAGGAAAGGGTAATCTATGTCAATCTGCAAACTTTCCCCAGCTCATCTGCTTCTGGCTTCGGCTTCAGACGGTGCCAGCTATTTATTACAAACCTCCACTAATCCCTTGTGGGTAATGCCCACTGCGCTGGGATGGGCGTCAATCTCGAACCTCAATAAGCCGGTGTTGCGAGACATCACTACGTACCGGGTGTTGGTGCGATCAATGTCGACAAGGGTGTGAGTCAAGTGCTGCTGAGGGCTCTTCAACGGCCACTGTGAATGAGCCTGAACGCAAGCGGCATGTGACTCCTCCTGTGCGGATGGCCGTGCCGTTGCCGGCAAATAGGATAAGGATGCGCGCGCGGCGCTGCATCTCTGCGCGACTTTGCCGGTAAGTTGCCCAAGCGATGTCTAGTCCAGCCTGACTGGATGAAAGCCGGCGTTATGTTTCGACTTGACTATATTTCCTGCGTGTTGACTATCAGTGCCGCGATCCTGCTGGGCCAGAAGCGCTGGCAAGGGTGGCTGATAGCAGGGATCAACAGCATTCTGATTTGCGATATTGCTATCAACACGTCGCAACTGGGATTCATTCCCGCTAATGTGTTTTGCGTCGCCCTGTACGCGTACAACATTCTGGCCTGGCGCAAGCAGGTGAAAGCGGGGCTAGGAAATCGGGACTAGGGCTGGGGACTAGAGGAGGGCTTTGGCTAAGAATCCGTTCTCGCGCAAGCGCTCATGTGGACGCGTTGTCTCCCCGGTCTCAGAATCGAGATCCTATTTCGCCCAGGACCGGCTCGGGGGCACCCGCGAACGTCAGAAATAACGCAAGGCACGAAACGCCGGGAAATAGTCCCAGCGTTTTGTGTCTTGGATCGGCCTGAAGCCGGCAGATCGGTACTTCCCCTTCAATTCGCAGATTTTGGCAGCCCCTCAGGCTACCAGTGATGGGAAATAGGAATAACTGGTCTGTGGGATAGGCTCTCCCACCTCGCGATTGAGAACGCTGGCAAGCCCCATTAGAACTTCCGAGGCACAAGCCGGGCACCGCCGGGAACAATTCGAAACACAATTGCAATCCTGGCATAAGTACGCGGACGTAAGCGGAATGTGGAATGGTGTTGGCGATGGCATGTCTTCACCTGACCGTTTTGTAATGAGGGACAGCATAATCGATAGCTCCCTGTGGGAAAACAACGAAGCGGACAGACTGCCTTAACTAACTTGATGCAGAGTGTCTGCTTCGAGTTGGTTTCAGGTTCAGTTTGCCTGAGTCTGCCAACGGCGAGTTGATGTGGAGCAAATTGGGCGTGGAGCTGATGGCTAGAAAGTGTAAGAAAAAAATTGCGTCGGCGGGGTTGTGGAAAGGCGGGGAAAATGCGCTTTGGGACGGATGTCGACTCGAACGAAACAGGGGCGTTCGGGTCCGGAATTGTAAAGGTCAGATGGGGAAGGTTTTGGAGAACAGGGACTAGGGACTAGGGGCTAGGGACTACGGGCTGTTGACTAGGGGCTAGGGATCAGGGAGTGGAAAAACGGGCTCAAATTAGTGGGGTGCCCTATTTCGCCTATTGTTCGCCTTTGGGTTATAATGCGGGACATGGACTTTCAGCTGGTCACCTCATATAAGCCCCGGGGCGATCAGCCTCGCGCGATCGATGAACTGGTTTCAGGCTTGGCAGCGGGCGAGAAGCACCAGGTGCTGCTGGGCGTTACCGGATCCGGCAAAACGTTCACGATGGCGAAGGTGATTGAGCAATGCAACCGGCCGGCGCTGATATTGGCGCATAACAAGACGCTGGCTGCACAGCTCTACCACGAATTCAAGCAGTTCTTTCCGGGCAATGCGGTCGAGTACTTCGTGAGCTACTACGACTACTACCAGCCCGAGGCTTACATTCCCGCCGGCGATTTGTACATCGAGAAGGAAGCCACGATCAACGAGGAGCTGGACAAGCTGCGGCTGTCAGCGACGCGGAGTTTGTTTGAGCGAAGAGACGCGATCATTGTGAGCTCAGTGAGTTGTATTTACGGCCTGGGCTCGCCGGAGGCTTATTACGGGATGCTGCTGCTGCTGGAGAAGGGGCAGCGAATCAGCCGCAAAGACATTACGCGGCGGCTGGTGGAGATACTGTACGAGCGCAATGATGGGGACTTCAGGCGCGGGGCGTTTCGCGTGCGCGGCGACATCATCGAGGTCTTCCCTACTTACGACGAGAATGCGTATCGGATTGAGCTGTTCGGGGACGAGATTGAGTCGTTGTCGCAGATCGATCCGCTGTTTGGGACGGTGAAGCAGAAGTACTCGCGACTGCCGATTTATCCCAAGAGCCACTACGTGGTGATGCCGGAGCGGAAGGCGCAGGCGATTGACTCGATTGTGAACGAGCTGACGGAGTGGGTGGCGACGCTGGAGTCGCAGGGGCGCATGGTGGAGGCGCAGCGCGTGAACCAGCGGACGCGATTTGATCTGGAGATGATCAAGTCGATGGGCTACTGCCACGGGATCGAGAACTACTCGCGGCATTTTTCGGGGCGGCTGCCGGGAGAGGCGCCGCCGACGCTGCTGGATTATTTTCCGCGCGACTATTTGCTCTTTATCGACGAGAGCCATGCGACGGTGCCGCAGGTGCATGGAATGTGGCATGGAGACCGGAGCCGCAAGCAGAACCTGGTGGATTATGGATTTCGTTTGCCGAGTGCGACAGACAACCGGCCGCTGAAGTTTGAGGAGTTTGAGAACCGCGTGCAGCAGGCGATTTATGTGTCGGCAACGCCCGGGCCTTATGAGCTGACGCGGTCCGCTGGGGTCGTGGTGGAGCAGGTGATTCGGCCCACGGGACTGGTGGACCCGCAGGTGGAGATTCGACCGGTGAAGGGGCAGATTGACGACTTGCTGGCGGAGATTCGCGACCGGGCGAAGCGCAACGAGCGGGTGCTGGTGACCACGCTGACCAAGCGCATGTCAGAGGACCTGGCGGGCTATTACACCGAGGTGGGCGTGAAGTGCCGCTACATGCACTCGGAGATTGAGACGCTGGAACGGGTGAAGCTGCTGGCGGGGTTGCGCAGGGGCGAGTTCGATGTGCTGATCGGGATCAACCTGCTAAGGGAGGGGCTCGATCTGCCGGAGGTTTCGCTGGTGGCGATTCTGGACGCGGACAAGGAAGGGTTTCTGCGCTCGTCGGGATCGCTGATTCAGACGATGGGGCGCGCGGCGCGGCACCTGGAGGGGCGAGCGATTCTGTATGCCGACAAGATGACCAACTCGATGAAGCGGGCGATCGATGAGACCGACCGGCGACGGGTGATCCAGACGACCTACAACGAGGAGAACGGAATTGTTCCGCAATCGATCATCAACAAGATGGACATGGGGCTGGCGCAGATTTTGAAGGCGGAGTACGGGGAAATTACGGAAGACGAGATTGCGGGTGTGCCGGAGTTCACGTCGCAAGTCGAGGTTGACCAGTTTATTTCGAAGCTGGAGTCGGAGATGCGGGAGTCGGCGAAAAAGTTTGAGTTTGAGAAAGCGGCGAAACTGCGAGATCAGATCAAGGAGTTGCGGGAGAAGGAGTTTTTGTTCGGGTGAAGTGTTGCTTGGATGGGAAACGCTCTAACGTGGATGTAGCATGAGGATTGATGGCACGCACTCGAATCGCCGGCGCAGTCCTTTCGCCATTCCTGTTCGGGAGCCTCATGCCCGCACAGGAGCAGCTGCCAAGGATCGCTTACGACGTGAGAGATTCGGTTGTGAAAGTCGAGATTCACCTGATCGAGACAGGCGATCATGAGAGGGTCACCGATCAGCTGAAGGCATGTTTTCAAGAGAGCGACTACTGCGTTATCGGAACCGGAGTACTGATAAACGACGACGGCGATGTGTTGACAGCCGCTCACGTTGCGAGCGATACGACGGCGGTATCACAAGCCCTGAAGGACATCGCGATTGACTCGGAAGTGATGATCGCCGGCCAGGCGCGCAATGCCGAATACATCAAGGGCGATTTGAGGAATGGAAGCGGCGCTTTCCGCGCGTCGATCAAGGTAATCGATGCGGAGCACGATATTGCGGTCCTGGGGCATGACGGCAACTCCCTCCGAGCGGGAGCCTCGGCAATCGACGATGCCTCGATGGTTCGCCGCCAGCGAAGTCGAACGGCGCAACTCGCTGCTCAACGTCCGGACGTTGCCGAGGCAGTGTTTGCCTTTGGTTTTCCGACGTATTCGCCCGCGCTCATCACCACTCCAGGGAGCATCGTATTAGCAGCCGGCTCGAAGAATCTGATTGAAGCTCGAAAAAGCGGGGACACCGAGTTGGTACCCATCTATCGGACAAAGCTGGACCTCAACCCGGGGAATAGCGGAGTTCCGATATTTCGCGCAAGTGATGGAGCTTTGCTGGGGATTGTGAGTGAAATTGGAGACGAGCGGGAGCCCGTGGCGACGATCATTCCCGCAACCGAGATCGCCAAAGTTCTGGGTGCGAACGGAATCAAGTGGAATGCAGCTCCGCCTCCGCAGGCAACCAGATCAAGTTCGAAGTCACACCATAAGAAAGCCAAAACCGAGTGATCCGAGACGAGCATGCGATGCAACAAGTCTGCGTGATATACACTGCGGTTCAGGTTCGGTGAATTTGACAACTCTTCAATCGATTGCGCGGCCAGTGATTGAAGTATCCGGCGTCCGCAAGACCTATGGCGCAACGGTGGCCGTGGCAGAAGTGTCGTTCCAGGTTCGCGAAGGCGAGATCTTTGGTCTGATCGGTCCCAACGGGGCGGGAAAGACCACCACGATGGAGTGCATCGAAGGGCTTCGCAGGCCTGACCGCGGCAGCATCGCGGTTCTTGGTCTCGATCCCTTCCGCCAGGCATACAAACTGCAGGACCGCATTGGAGTGCAACTCCAGCAGGCGCAGCTGCAGAAGCGAATCAAGGTCTGGGAAGCAGTCGACCTCTGGGCCTCGCTGTACAAGAAGACATCCATTGAAAGCACACGCCTGCTCGAACAGCTTGGCCTCGCCGACAAGCGGGGTGCGTGGTTCATGACCCTCTCCGGAGGCCAGAAGCAGCGGCTGTTCATCGCTCTTGCGCTCATCAACGATCCCGAGGTGGTGTTTCTTGACGAGTTGACCACCGGGCTCGACCCCCAATCGCGCCGCGCCATCTGGGACCTTGTGCGCGGCATCCGCGAACGAGGAAAAACCGTCTTTCTAACAACCCACCTGATGGAAGAGGCTGAGCGGTTATGCGACCGTGTAGCGATCATTGAGCACGGACGAATCATCGACATCGACACGCCAAAACGGCTGGTGGATAGGCACTGCCCGGAGAGAACCGTTGTTCTGGATACAGAGGACCTGGCGACCGCTGGGCGCTTTCAGCAGATTCCGGGAGTCGAGTCAGTGACCTGCGTGGACAAGCGAATCACCGTCTGCGGCCGAGGCGACGACCTGGTGACCGAGGTGATTCACTGTCTGTCGGAAAATCGCATTCGGGTTACGGATTTCCGCACCATTCTCCCCAACCTTGAGGACGTCTTTCTCAAGCTCACAGGTCGCTCCATTCGCGAATAGGATCAGGACAATGATGCTGCGCGGGCTCTGGAAATTGACGTGGATTGAGACCAAGGTGTTCCTGCGCGAGCCGCTGGGCGCATTCGGCACCATCGGATTTCCCGTTCTGGTTTTCGTGGTGATGGGCCGAGCAGTCAACATCAAAGGCGCGCCGCCCTCGCTCGCCTTCAGCAGCTTTTCTCGCACCGGCATCCCGGTTCTCGCGTCGCTGCTGATTGCCGTCAGCGCCGTGCTTTCGCTGGTAACCATCATCTCCATCTACCGCGAGGGCGGCATTCTCAAGCGGCTTCGCGCCACACCGCTTCGCCCACAGACAATCCTGACAGCGCACGTGATGGTGAAACTGATGTTTACGGCGGCAACCCTGGCCTTGATGTTCCTGGCGGGCAAACGCTACTTTCCGGCCGGCGCCGATGTTCCATGGTTCTCCTTCGCGATCGCGCTGCTCATCAGCACCTGGAGCATCCTGTCCATCGGCTTTCTCATCGCCAGCATCGTTCCCACGGCGCGTTTTGCGCAGCCGGTCGGCGCCATCATCCTCTACCCCATGATCGCGGTCTCGGGACTCTTCGTGCCCGTCGAATCCTTTCCGCCGGTGCTGCACGCAGTGGCTCAAGTGCTTCCGCTCACTTACTCCGTGCGCCTGCTCCAGGGGATCTGGAACGGCGAGGGGTGGCTGGTTCACTTGAGCGATGTGGCGGCATTGACCGTGCTGTTTCTGATCTGCACGGCACTCTCGGCTAAGGTGTTTCGCTGGGAGTGACAAAGGGTTTCAACTCCCCGTCGCAGCCGGGATTGCCCGATGGATCATGCAACGCCGTCCAGAGTGGGTGGCCCTAATCGTCTTCGATCACTCCCACTTCAATCTCACGAAGGTCACTGACGGGGACCGCGTTGATCAGGTGGTGAGAACCGGTGATTGACACCAGGTCAACCAGCTTTTTGTCGGGATCGGCACCCACCACCAGGTACAGCGTTCCCCGGTTCGCAAGCCGTACAAAATCGAGCAGCGCAGGCGTGGCATCCATAAGCCCCCCCCAAGATGCAGATACTCGAAAGAAGTTTTGTGATCTTACCGGAACGTATAAATAGGCTTCATTGGGCGTTCTCCTCTGGTTCGCCGCGGCGGCTACAGATTCCAGACGTAGAGGTAGTCGTCGTCCGCCGCCGTTCCCACTGACTTGCCGATTTTGTGGCTGGCGCGTGTCAGAGCCGAACGAATATTGACCTTGGTGTCAGGCAGCTCGGACAACGGAATCTTCAAGGCTTTGCCGGTTTCGAGACCTTCGAGATCATCCAGGATATTGGTCGTGATGGTCTTGTGCTTACCGTTGCGCCCGGTGGGCACATTCGCCTGCTCGGTAACGTTGAAGCTCCGTCTTCTCTCTGCCAAGGGCGCCTCCGCATCGCTAACGAGTCACTAAACAAACGCTATCGACAATACAATCACGATAAACGCCGGTAAGGCAACGCTAAAATTACGCGAGTTCTCTAAACCAACGTTAATTCTACTAAGACCGGCTAATTCTACTGAAGTTAATTAGTTCCACGACCAGAAACGCACTATCCAAGCAAACTCCCCACTAACCCACACTAAAGAACCTCACTAATCGCGAGTAAAGAAAAAGTCCCCGTATCAACAAGATAGGGCTACTCTCGGGCCAGGTGAGTGCATTGAACAAAGTCACACAAAAAGTCACACAATTTGAAGTTGTCCCCGTTTCTGAAGTGCTGGCGAAAGCTCGCCCGCTCGAAGACGCCAAACCTGCCACGGAAGATGGCGCGGCTCCGCCGGAACCCGCCAAGTCGCCCCAAAAAACACAACCCGGTTTGCCAGTGAAACGAGGAAAGCGATGAGTACGAGAGTCTTTGTGGTGGACGATGAAAGAGTGATCGCCGATACGTTATCCGCCATTCTTAAAACCAGCGGGTTTGAAGCGAGAGCGTTCTACGACGGCACGAGCACGCTTGCCGCGTGCGAAGTGGACACTCCAGACTGGATCATCAGCGATGTCGTGATGCCGGGGTTGAGCGGGATCGAGATGTCCATCCAGATCAGGGAGCTCTATCCTAATTGCAAGATTCTCCTGTTCTCCGGACAGGCGGCGACGGCCGATCTGCTGGATAAAGCGTTGGCCAGTGGACACGAGTTTGAGGTGCTGCTGAAACCAGTACACCCCAAGGAGCTCTTGGCGAAGCTGGGAACGGGTCGTCAAGCGCAGGTTCCTAACGGCAAGCAGGTTTCGTCCCTGATGAGCAGCTGATCGCAACCCGAGGCCTAAACTGCTTCAGTAAAACGATTTCAAATCGATCTCCAAGGCCGACCCGAGTCATACAACTTGATTGGGGCGGAAGCCATCTTATCTGTTTGTTCCCGCACTACCCTTCCTGAGGATCACAAAATAATGACCAGCAGTATCCCCCGCCCCTGCAGCGACTTCAGCGAGATCGGGGCCGAAATTGCAGCAAGTGAACACATTGCCCAATTCTATGAGGATGATGACGTACTGATCGATACGTTGTCCGCGTTCGTGAGTGGCGGGCTGAACGCCGGCGAGAGCACCATCATTATTGCGACTCCGCGGCACCTCCAGTTGCTGGAGCGGCGTTTGGTGGACACCGATGTCGATTTGGCGGGCGCCATTCTTGAGGACCGGTATATCGCGCTGGATGCCGGGGCGTCGCTGGCCAGTTTCATGGTCAAGGGTTGGCCCGACGAAGAGCGTTTTACCAACCTTGTGAACCGGCTGCTGGGCCGCGCGACGGTGAAAAACCGGCAGGTGCGGGCGTTTGATGAGATGGTGGCGCTCCTGTGGGCGCGCGGTGAGTCCGCAGCCAACGTGCGGCTGGAGCATTTGTGGCAAAAAGTCTGCCTGAGCCGGCCGTTTCCCATTTTCTGTGCCTACCCGAAAGCGAGGTTTTCCAGGCAGCCGCGGGCTCCCCTCCACGAAATCTGTGCCGCCCATTCGCGGGTAATCTGATCTTTCAGCGGAAATCCGCCAGCCTGAATAACTCGAAAATCCGCGCAAGCCGGCAGGGATTACCGCCTGGACTCTCCACCGAAAGGCCGTAGAATTCGGCCTAAACCGATTTTTTGTCTGGATTTTTCGGGCTTGCGAGCAACCGGAACAAGTGAATGCCCATCTCAACTCACGGGTAATCATCGTGGGTGTTATCTCTTCATCGGTGCCCGCCCCAAGACGGGCAAAACGGGCCACTATCCTCCTCGTCGACGACGATCCGTTTCAGGCTTATGCTCACCGCTCGGCATTGGAGCACCACTACGCACGTATTGAGCGCACGGTGGACGCCAGCGAGACGCTGATTCGCGTGGAAGAGCCGGGAGTGGCGGAAACGCTGGCTCTGATCGTAGTGGGACTGCGGCTGCCCGGAATGGCCGGACCCGGGTTTGTCAGCGAACTGACGGCCCGCGCGCCCGGTGTTCCCGTTCTGGTGATCGGACGGATAGGCGAAACGGCGGCCGATTACGGCGGCAACGTGCGGTTTGTGGCGCGCGATGCGTCGGCAAGTCAGCTGCTGGCGGCAGTCAAGGCCGCGCTGTCCAAGGGACTGAGGCGGGTGGCGTAACGTCCCTTCCCTCTTTCACTTGTCTGATGCCCAGAGAAAACCAAAGCGCCGGGGAGCCGGTTCCCTTCCCCACGCTTGTTCGGTCCAGGACACCCCGGCGATGTCTGCTTAGGGCCTCCTCAACCGATTGTGTGAGGCAGATCACAGGGTGACCATCTAAGATAGTTAAGAATAGAGGTGCCGGCCCGTCCCCCTTAGAGCGTTACCGGGTGCACCCTAGCGCAGGTCTGTTCCGTTTCAGCCGACGCATGCATCTCACAGCGAAGGCCTGGTTGGGGCGTCCAAAGGGTAGACATGGCCTTGGTGGACCGGATTCGCCAGCCGGCCTGCGAGATTTATCCTGGAGCTCTGATGGCAACATTTGGAAGTTTTGCTCTTATCATCGCCCTTGCGCTGGCAGCGTATAACCTGCTGGCCGGGGCCGTGGCGCTGCGTTTGCTGGCCACCGGGCAAAAGGCGTTCATATCGCCTGAGCGCCTGGCCGACACCGCACGCCGCGCCGGTATCGCCTGCTTTTTCGCGGTCACCGGGGCTGCGTTCGCGCTGGTCTATTCGGTTTACACTAACGACTTCTCCATCACCTACATTTTGGAGCACTCCAACCGCGCGCTGCCGGGGATGTACAAGTTTTCGGCTATGTGGAGCGGGCAGGAGGGGTCGCTGCTGTTGTGGGCGTGGCTGCTGGCCACCTACGGCTTTGTGCTGCGGCTGACCCACAAGATGGACGTGAAGCTCTACGCCTACGCGGGAACGATTCTGGCGGCGGTGCAGGTGTTCTTCCTGTCGGTCATCAACTTTGCCGCGCCGCCGTTCGCGCTGCTCAGAGGGCAGATTCCCGACGACGGCAACGGTCTGAATCCGCTGCTGCAGTATCCCGAGATGGTGATCCATCCGCCGATGCTGTACCTGGGCTATGTGGGATTTTGCGTGCCGTTCTGCTTTGCGCTGGGCGCGCTGATGATGCGCTACCCCGGTGAGAAGTGGATCAAGATCACGCGCGGCTGGACGATGGTGACGTGGCTGTTCCTGACCTGCGGCATCTTCCTCGGCATGCACTGGGCGTATGCAGTGCTTGGCTGGGGCGGCTACTGGGGATGGGACCCGGTTGAGAACGCCAGCTTTATGCCGTGGCTCACGGGCACGGCGTTTCTGCACTCCGTAATGATGCAGGAAAAGAAGGGCATGATGAAAAGCTGGAACGTGTGGCTGATCTTCTCCACATTCCTGCTGACCATGCTGGGCACACTGCTCACCCGCGCCGGACTGGTGAGTTCGGTACACGCGTTCGCGCAGTCTTCCATCGGCATGTGGTTTTACGTGTTCATGCTTACGGTACTGTGTGTGTGCATCTTTACTTATGTCTACAACCGCTCGCATTTGAAGAGCGACCACACGGTGGAGTCGCTGGTAAGCCGCGAGTCGAGCTTCCTGTTCAACAATCTTGTGCTGCTGGTGGCGTGCTTCGTCATTCTGTGGGGAACGCTGTTCCCCATCCTGAGCGAATACGTGGTGGGCAACAAGGTAACGGTGGGCGCTCCGTTTTATAACACGGTCGCGATACCGATCGGGATCTTCCTGCTAGCTCTCACCGGCGTGGGGCCGCTGCTGGCGTGGCGATCCACATCGCTGCGGTCCATCCGGCGCAACTTTGTGGTGCCGTTTCTCGCGTTCTGGGCAACGGTTATTGTGGTGCTTGCGGCCGGCGATCGTCCCTATCACGACGGCGCATTCGACAGCGGGCAGTTCTACGCTCTGGTGGCGTGGTCGACCGCGGTATCCGTGTTCTCGGCGATTCTGTCGGAGTTCCTGCGCGGCGGCGGCGTAATCAGAAAGCAGACGGGCAAGAATCTGTTTGCATCGATGCTGCTCCTCACGCGGCGCAATACACGGCGCTACGGCGGATACATCATCCACATCGGCGTGGTGATCATCGTGATTGGGCTGGCAGGCCAGGCGTTCAATCGCAATCAGGAAATGGAGATGAACCTCCACGACAAGATCGCGATTGGGCCGTACACCCTGGAATGCGTAGGATTCTCTGACGACTCGAACGCCAACTACATCTCGCAGTTCGCGCTGCTGGATGTGTACAAGGGTGGCAAGAGGCAATTTCAAATGTCACCGGAAAAGCGGGTCTACCAAGCCAGCCAGCAGCCGCAAACCATGGTGGCCATCCACTCCGTGCCTGAGTGGGACCTTTACGTAGTATTCGAAGGCGTGGACCCGGCTAACGCGCACCCGATCATCAAGGCGTTTCTGAACCCGCTGGTGAGCTGGATCTGGGTGGGCGTCTTGCTGATCATCTTTGGAACAGGGATTGCGCTGGTGCCGAGCATCACGCCTACGACGGCGTCGCTGAAGGTGGCGGCGACCAGATCTGTGCCGGCCGAGCCGGCACTGCATGGAGGTCAGCCATGAAGAGTCGCAAGATGACGTTGTGGTTGAAAGCTGGACAGGCGCTGATGCTGGCCGTAGCGGTTTGCTTCACGCTGGGCGCGGCGGATCCGGCTACCCGTTACACCACTCTGAATCACAAGCTGATGTGCACCTGCAGTTGTGCGGAGATCCTGGGCGAGTGCAACCACGTGGGCTGCACCACTTCTACTGAGGAGCTTGCGCTTCTGCAATCGGGTCTCGACGGCGGAAGCAGCGATCAGGCAATCCTGGATTCGCTGGTTGCCAAATACGGCGCCGTGGTGCTTGCGGCGCCCACCAAGCAGGGCTTTGACCTGGTGGCGTGGATTGCGCCGTTCGCGGTGTTTGCGGCGGCGCTGCTGGGAACCATTCTGCTGATCAGGCACTGGTCAGTGACCAGGCCGCAGCTGGAGCCGCTGCCCGCCGGCCCGGAGATGGACGCACTGCGAGAGAGAATTCGCCGGGAGACGGCCGGCGCCGATGGAGGGTTCGAGGCATGACTCAGACTTATGGATTGATTGCCGGACTGCTGATGGCGCTGGCGCTGTTTGTGTACACGTTTTGGCCGGAGAACAGCTTTGCCAGCCAACGCCAGAAGACCCGCCTCGACTACCTGCAGGAGCGCAAGGATCAGCTTTACGAGAATCTGCGCGACCTCAACTTCGAATATCGCGCCGGCAAGTATCCGGAAGAAGACTATGCGACCCAGCGGGCGCTGCTGGAGAATGAGGCTGCGCAGTTGATGTCGGAGATTGATTACCTGCAGCAGGCGTAAAAGGCAGCTCACAGCTATCAGCTATCAGCTTTCAGCTTCGGCAGTCGGCTTTGGGCTGCGACTCCAGGTTCCCAGATGTAAAACTGAAGGCTGAAAGCTGACAGCTAGTAGCTGCAGTTCGCGATGCAGACCATCGCTCAGAAGGAACACGTTCAACGTCATGAGATCGATCAAAGTTGTTTTGCTTGCTGTTGTATTTTGTTTTCTTTTGTCCGGCGTTTTGGCGCAGGCGGCCACCATCTCCGGAACGGTGACTGACAAGACCACCAACACGCCGTCCGCCGGCGACAAGGTGGAGCTGGTTGATGTGCAAGCGGGCATGGCCGTGGTGGCCTCGACAACCACCAACGCCAAGGGAAAATACTCGCTGAACAAGACGGGCGCAGGGCCCGCGCTGGTTCGCGTAACCCACCAGGGTGGACAGTACTTTATTGCCGCACCCGAGGGCGGCGAGCCGGGTGATATTCCGGTATACGACGTGGCGGCGCACGTAGACGGCATTTTGATCGAGGCGGACGTCATCGAAGCAGAGACAGCCAACGGTCAGGTGCAGGTGACAGAGCGCTACTTTGTCCACAACACCGCCCAGCCGGCACACACGCAATACAATCCCGACCATGGATTTGAGGTTGTGCTGCCCGCGGATGCGGTGCTGGACTCGGCCTCCGCGCGGCGCCCGACGGGCCTGCCCACCCAGGTAACCCTGAAGCCAGGGAACGGTAACGGGCACTACCAGTTCGATTTCCCCATTCAGCCTGATGAAGGCGAGAAGGACACGCTGTTCCAGGTTGGCTACCACGTGGCGTACAGCGGGACCTACACGTTCCATCCCCAAATTCAGCTGCCTGCGGACAACGTGGCGGTTTTGCTGCCTTTGAGCATCAAGTTCAAGGCCGAGTCGGGGTCGGCGTACCAATCGGTGCAGCAGGATCCGGGTATCCAGACGCTGCTGGTGAAGGGCGCGAAGCCGGGCACTGCGCTGGACTTCACCGTCTCGGGAACGGGCTCGATGCCGCGGGAGCAGCAGGGTGCGCAGGGTCAGCAGTCCGCGGCTCAAGGCACGCCTTCCGGCCCGGGAGGCGGTATCGGCGAGCCCATCAACACCCCGGACCCGCTGTCGAAGTACAAGTGGTGGATGTTGGGAGCGATGGGGCTGTTGCTGGCGACGGTTGCCGGGTTCCTGCTGCGCAGGCCTGCGACGGCCACGGGTGTGCCAGTTCAGTCTGCTCCGGTGACAACAGCCACTATGAGGGTGGCGCGACCGGCCGCTGCGACACCAAGTCCTTTTGTGCAGGCCGCGCCCGTTGCGCCGGCTGGACCTGGTGGACACAATGCCACGCTGCTTCATGTGCTGAAAGAGGAGATGTTCGCGATCGAGAGCGAGAAGCTTTCCGGCACGCTCAGCCAGGCGGACTACGCGGAACAGAAATCGGCGCTGGAGACCGTGCTTAAGCGGGCATTGCAGAAGAAGGCGTAGGCACCCAGGGTATCGCGATCCCAGGTCTCAAATTCGTGACCTGGGGCACCCTCAGATCCGCTGTGCAGCCGAGGTTGAGTTTCCCTGGCTCCCAGGTTTCCTAGTCCCTCGTCCCTACCCCTAGCCCCTCTAATATCGAACCATGTTTACCGGCATCATCGAACAAACCGGAACGCTGATCAGCCTGGAAAGCCGCGGCGGCGTGCGGCGGATTACCGTAGAGGCGCCGGGAATTGCCGGTCGTCTGCGGGAGGGAGATTCGCTGGCGGTGTCGGGCGTGTGCCTGACCGCGCTGGATGTCGACCCGAAGTACTTCCACGCCGACCTGGCGCAGGAGACGCTGGACCGCACCTCGCTGGGCGCGCTACGACCGGGGTCCAAGGTAAACCTTGAGTTGCCGACGGCGGCAGGCAGCCCGTTAGGCGGGCACGTGGTCCAAGGACACGTTGACGGAGCCGGAACTCTGACCGCGCTGGAGCCGGTGGTCGACCCTTCCAACTCAGGATTCGACCGCCAAACCACCGACTGGGCACTTAAAGTAAAGGTTCCAGAAGATACGCGCAAGTGGATGATTCATAAGGGATCTGTAGCCATTGAAGGCATCAGCCTGACCATCGCCGCGGTCGACGGCGACGAGATCACCATCGCCATCCTGCCCCTGACCTACTGGCGAACAAATCTGCACACGCTGAAGGCCGGCGACCCTGTGAATGTGGAGGCCGATGTGCTGGTAAAACTCGCCTACGCGCAGATGCACGAGCAGAGGAAACCGGCATTCGAACTGACCGAACCCTGGCTCGTGGCAAACGGCTATTGATTTGTGCTATATTTTGACTGGTCGAATTGACTGGTCAACCATATGCGAACGATACAGGCTTCAGAAGCGAAAACCCAATTCCTGCGGATTCTCGATGACGTCGAGGGCGGCGAACCCGTGATCATCACCCGCCATGGGAAAAACGTGGCCCGGATTTACCCCGAGTCGCATTTTGATCGAGAACGTCTGGAAAAGGCTCGCGAGGGGATGCGGGCACTGCGGCAGCGCATTGGCACGCTTTCGCTCGAAGAGATTCTATCGGCGCGCGATGAAGGTCGAGCTTAATGCCGTTTGTGCTCGACGCCTCGGTAACGGCTACCTGGGCTTTGTCGGACGAGTCGTCGCCCATCGCCCAACTTGCAGATTCCCGGCTCGACTTCGACACCGCGTTGGTGCCCCGAATCTGGTGGTATGAAATCCGCAACATATTGGTCATCAATGAGCGGCGCCAGAGAATTGGGGCTGCAGACTCAGACAACTTCATCCAAAACCTTGCCGGAACGCTCGCCCGCCAGCAGGGTGGTGGTGTACATCAGCGGGAAGCCGGACTGCGCTTCGAAGGCGCCGGAGAGAGCCTCGCCGGTTTTGACACGCGTGGCCACGTCGTCAAGCTGGGCGGCGAAGTGGGTGTTCTTCTGGGTCTTGCCCAGCATCTGCAGGGAGCCCAGAATCGGCAGGCCGGCGCGGATGAGGGTGAGGAATTGCTGGTTGAAGATGAGGAACGGCTCGAGCTTTACCTTGCGCCGGGAAGGGCCACCAAATCCGCCGCGCGCCTTGATGGAGAAGACGTGGTAGCCGGCATGCGTGAAGCGGGCGCGCAGCTCTTCCGCCGTCGCCGCTGTCTGCACCTGTTCCTGGACCCGGCCGCGCTCATCGGCCAACTTGATGACGAACTCTGCCATAGATTTACGTGCCCGCAGGCGCCAGCCCCGGGCCCGGTTCTCCCCCTAACCTAGTCTGCCAATCTCCAGCGTACCAGCGCTCACAATCCATAGACGTTGCTCCGGGGCAAGCGCTCAAAACGATTCCTGGTGTGGCTATAGTCTAGACCAGAAGGGAAATGCCTGCAGAAATTGCTGCCGTCTGAAGTGC
>Ga0207104_1170_pt1 | contig 16002 bp, 6 predicted proteins | sample Alteio_BWMinHeat_79_FD_153538 | JGI IMG/M metagenome (GOLD analysis project Ga0207104, IMG submission 153538) | Enriched cells from forest soil in Barre Woods Harvard Forest LTER site, Petersham, Massachusetts, United States -... | ecosystem: Environmental > Terrestrial > Soil > Temperate forest >...
GCATTTGCTGATAGAAGGCTTTATCAGTGCAGAAGACACTGAAAAAGCGTTCAAGCTTTGGACTTCGGAACAATCCCTGCATCCAATGACTATTAAAGATAACCAATACACGCACCGTCTCCACCTTGCTATTCAGCTGTTTTATCTTTTGAAGAAGCAAAAATTATGCGAAAAGCAAAAACAGATTTTAGAAGTTTTAAAAAATTTCTACAAAGAATCCGGCCCAGTTTTTAATCAGCCAAAAAGTAAAGAGGCGATGGAAGCTTCGAAATCGTTGCTTAAAGATATGAAGGCCGCAGGAGAATACGAACTGGTTATATATATATTAAGAAATATATTTCCGAATTGGGATGATGAAGCGATCTGCTTATTAAGCGATGCCATAGAAAAGCTTCCTAAATGTCAACAGATGCTAGATACATTATTGGATTTAATTAGAGGGACGGTCAATATAGTTAATAAATTTTCGAGTGAACATCGTGAAAATCTTTTCCTTGCCTTATTAAAAAATGGACATGAGCTATGCTTTGATCTCATTTGGGAAAAATCAAATCTATTGCCTATGGGTGGAAAAGAAATAGGTCTTAAATTATGCGAAAGTAAAAACCCTAAATGGATTTCTTTAGTCATCACTTCATATATGAAGTCAAAAGAACCCCTTACGCCCGAATTATGTTTAGCGGTTGCTCAGGGTCTGATGCATTTAGATCCATTGAGATCAAAACAGATGTTTCTTATGATTAAAGATTATTTTATTGAGATGCAATCTTGGAAAAATCTTGAATTCACAAATTGGCCGACTATTTTTGTCTGTTTATTGGATTATATTGAAAAACTGTGCAGGGATAAAGCAAATGTGAAACAATTTGAAGGCTATGCTGCATTTGTGATTGTGCTGTTTACAGGAATCGCATTGAAAAAACCTGAATTATCTAAAGCAAATAATATGTGGAAAGAGTGCAGCCTTAAAATGGCCCGCATTTTCTCTAAAGTTTCTACATCCATTGTTCTAATAAAAGCTTGTTCCATTTTTAGAAATAGTCAAATCGAAAGTGAGGAAGAATTTTTAAAAATATTAAATAGCGCGAGTTCAATGGATGCGAAAAAACATACTCAGGAGCTAGCAGAAGAATTGCGTCGTTTAACAAAATATGCCTTTGAGGAAATGAATGGCGGAAAATATTTCGCTATCGAAAATAGGCTGTCTTTTTTAAATATTATTCAAACAAATTATATTTGTAAGAAAAAACCGATAACTGAAAGGCTAGAGCTTGCTTATGATCTTTTTGAAATTTTCTTAAATAAGGAAAAGACTGCAAGTATAAGACCAACTGAGCTGAAAGATAAAATTTTCCACTGTATTAGCGATTTATTGACAGTTAATCAATGTAAAAGCAGCTTGGAATTTTCTGAATATTTCTCTCGATTCATGCGAATCAGTAGATTCGCAAAAGAATATCTTGCCAAGGACAATCAATTTGTTAGTAGAGATATTTTAAGATTTCCTTTGGTTTCCTTGGAGCAATGGATAAAAAAAACCAACCGCGATTTTAGATTCTTCAAAGATTACCTGGCAATAATGTCGCAAGATGAGACGTTGCGGCTGTATTTCACTCATGCGCTTAGAGAAGGGCACTCTATTCTCCTTGAATTGCATCAGACGATCGCAAAAGAAATACAAAGCCATGGCGCGCAAGACAGTGAGACCTCTCAGCTTTGTAGCCAATGGGTTGCTTTACTAGATAAAGTGGATTATTTTTTTCCTTACCTCATAGATTCACAAGAAGATGAAATTCTTAAATTTCAGCTAAATGAGATGGAATTTACTTTGCTTACGCAACAGAGATTTATGATGGAAATACATAATATCCAGATAATGGACAGAATATCAAGAAAAGATCTTAAAGAAAAAAGACTAGAGAAACTGGATTTTTTGATAAAAAAAATATTTTATAAAACAAAAGACCTTTATATTTTCTATTTAAACCCATTCACTAATTGCCACAGTAAATTTATTTCTAATATTTTGCTTCAAAATGATTCATACTCATGTTTTATTGCGATATTAAAAACTGTTATGTGTAATTCACGCGTATGTAATTATCATAATGCTTTAAATCAGTGCTTTATTTATTTTTTAATGGATCTTTTATCGTATCGGTTAGTTATTGAATGTATTGAAGAAATTACGCCAAGTTCTTCCGCTTCAATAATGAAAAGCTATAAAAATGAGTGGGGCGTCAAAAAGAACGCGTTTTTAAATTCATTTAAAAATAAAATTGAGAAAATTGCGGATAAATATACTACTGATAATGATTCTCCACATTGGAAAGCGACATCTCGAATTTATGCCATAAATTATGGCTTGGCGCCCAATCTTTTTCAAAATATGCATGCGTTTAGTGAAGAGAATTTTATTCAGGCAAAGTCAGAACAAGCGACACAAAGAATAATCGATAGCATGATGACTCTGATGGAAACCTATACTGTAGACGCCCTCTATGGAAAAGATGAGCCTGTTCCACAAGAAGTCATTATGAAAATGACTGAAGGTTATCGTTTTATTATGCGAATGGCTGAGGAAATTTTTCATAAATCCTTGCTCTCGGAGCTTATTGTTAAGATAAAAACTCAACAAGAAGAATGGGAAAAACGTTTAATGGGCAGTTCCGTCTCTTCGACCGTGTTTCGTCATGAAATTCTTCTACAGAATTCAGCTCCTCCGGGCGCTCCTTATGAAATGTATACTTATGGAGAAGTGAAAGAAGCGGAAAATACAGTATTTATTGAAATGCCTGTGGATGGATAGGCTTCTTCGAATTATGTTCAGTTTAATCAATAGGGCAATATAATGGGCGAAAAATGAAAAATGATCAGTAATTGTTTGCAACTCCTCCGGATGAGACAATTGCAAGAGTATTGAACAACGCGAGTTTTGTCTAAACGATGCCTCCTCGCGCCCCGGGAGAGACAAATGTGATGCTTTTAAAAACGCCAAGGTATTTTTGGGGTCAGGCCTGACCCCAAAATACGCGCCAAAGCGTCAATGTCAGGGCAATCGTTTATCCAAAACTTGCGTTAAACAACATGCAAAGGTGAGCGCTTACTCCTCTCTGTGCTCTCTGTGGGCTCTGTGGTAGCCAAATAACCTTAAATGGAATCATTTTAAGGCTATCTGGCTACCACAGAGAGCACAGAGAGGAGTAAGCGCTCACCTTTGCATGAGAGGTGAAAATGGATCCACTTTTCAGGCGCCCAGATAATTATGTTTATTTATATCCCTCTTCCTCCCGTAATGAAAGAGAATCGGAAAGAAAAACGCTCGAAGAAGACAATTGGAGCGTTGAAATCTCTCCAGAGCAGGACGCAAAATTTCAAAATATTTTTAAGCAAGAACGCGTTTCTAGAAAAAATAAAGAAACCGTCGTTGAGGGTCCCGATCAGCCATTTGTTGTTTATACATATCATGACCTCATCGGGAACATTCAAAAATGGCTGTCATGCTGCAATATGACGGATGGGGATCCGGAAGCGATTGGGGGCGTCGTTTCACATATTTTAGCCGGACGGGAATTTGAGGACATCGATTGTGAATTTCACCTGAATCCTAGACACATCCTCAATGTTGTTTGTCGTCATTTTCCAAATAGGTTGTTGAATACACAGATTTTTAATCGATTGCCCTATTTAGAATTTAAATCAGTAGTCGATGAGATCTTAAATCATCTTGCTGGAGTTGTGGGTTCTTGCATGGAAAAAACAATCGATAAAAATTGGTCGTTTGAAGCGCAGATTAAAGAATCTTTAGCATACAAATATGGCTTACAAAATAATAGGCCAAATAATTACGATGTCTTAGCTAATCTTATAGGATGTCTTCAAAAACGTTGGGTGCATCGTCAGGCGGTGTTGACGAACAGCCAAGGTGAATTCGTGGGCCTTTTTCTTAATCTTGGAAGGCTTGATCTGAAATTTATATATGATCAGGCATGGCATCGGCATGTCGGATCAGATAATTCGTTTCGCATTCGCATGGGCGCTAAGGTCAGAAAGCTGTACAGCATAGAACATCGGGATCGAGCAAGATTTTATAAGGCATTGGAAAAAATGTCGCTTCATACTTTAGAAATCGAGCAACCTGAAAAAATCACCCGGGATCTATTTTGGCGTTTAGTTTTAAGCATAGATAGAGGCAGTGGAATCTATCAAAAGGACTTAAAATTGGCGTTAGAGCAGCTTTACAAAACAACGAATCGATTGGAAGCTCCCTTAGATGCAAACCGTTTTACAAAAAAATTGATTGCTTTTCAGCGAAGTCATTGCGGAGCGCGAGTAACCGCAATAGCAATAAATTTTTTCAATTCTCTTATGTTGTTGCGTTATAACGGAAAAGAAATTTGCAACAAATATTATAAAAGCATTGCAGAGGGATGCTTGAAAGAAAAAAGTGATTTTACAATCATTCCGGCATGCATCAGCGCCCATCCTGAACTGACTCCGTCGTTTCTAAAATTAATCAAGGGAATTTATTTATTATCTTGGATGCAGCGGGATAGCCGAATTAAAGGATATGCATTGCCGCCTAATGATGATGTTCTTATGCCGCAATTGGCGTTAACATATTCTACGTCCATTAATGAAGTTCTTTCTCCGTCTTCTGAAAAACCTTCTTTACAAGAACATTGTCAATATATTTTCGTGACTCATTCGCCTTTGCGAACCGCAATAGAATTCATAGAGGGTTGGCAGGAGATAGCAAAGGCGTATTCTGAAGAGGAAATTCATAAAATTGTCAAAGGATGTCCCGGCGTTGCATTGGCGGCGACCTCTTTCGTCGAAATAATCGAAAAGTTGACGCAAGGCTTTGAACAAGAGCATGTGCAACAAGCATTAACCAAATACCGCAGTCACCATATAGAATTTTATGAATATGTTCTAAAGCAATTGTCTGAAGAGGTTGCAACTAAAGAAACGATTGTTAAAAGATGGATAACTGCGAAATTGCACAAGCAGACTTTTCAGTTGGAAGGCCTGCATCAAAAATCGCAAGCCCCGCTTCTTCATAGACTCATCAAATTATTAACCAGTGAATGTTATGACTCTCGATTGCTAAAAGGACTTCTAAAAGGACTCCCTAATCTGTTGGATTCCACAGAAGAGATGCAGCCTCATGTGCGCGCTTCAGTGTCAAGCGCCATTTCCATTATTCTTAGAGATGAACAACAAAATCTGGAGGCGACTTATGGGCTTATAGACAAAGGCGCGAAGAATGATTTTTTAAATAAAACTCAACGAGATCTCTTTGCCGCTTCATGGATAAAAAATTACCAAACTTCATCCAATATGGAAGCAGGGCTCCGCATCAATCTGTGCAGCATGCTTTTGTGGAGTGATTTCCCGGCAGAGCTTGGCGGAAACATCAAATTGATCATGCAAGAATCTCCTGAAATATCAGTAAGGGCTGCAGGACATCTAGCGAGCATTCTAAAAGTTCCGGAAAATGAAGATATTTTTTATCTGCTGATGTCCACTCTTTTGCAATCGCCAACGATTAATCGCGAATTGATTCTCATTTTCAATAAATGGATCCTCCATGTGTGTTCCAACCCCTCTTCATATTTGCAGAAAGTTGGGGAATTAGCATTGGATCTTCTGAAAGGGGAGCGCATGGGCGCTCTTAAGATCGCTTCTTTAATTGACAAGCTGCTGGCGACAAAAAAATCATCCTCTCATCATTTGGGAGAAGCTCTTCTTGTTGAACAGGCCAATCAAAGTTCCAATGCGGAATTGCAGCATAAGGTTCAGGTTAGATTGCTTGAAAATTTAGCAACGGCTTGTGCGAGATGCGCCCAGCGCGTTTTTGAAGAATCGTCTAAATTATTCCGCTCTCTTGAAAGCGTTCAAAAGGAAGAATCTCTTGATGCTTTATCTCGCGAACTTATGACGCTGAAGCTTTCTAAAGATAAGGTCCAAAGCATTAGCGCATTTATTAAGCCGATAATTGCAGCTGACCCAGACATAGCGCATCATCTATGGTCCAAGCTCAGACAGCATGTGGAAGATGGACATGAGGAGATGACGCATGCGTTGATAGATCGTTTTATCAGCATAGGGAAAACTGAGAAAGCGCTCAAGCTTTGGACTGTGGAACAATCCTTGCATCCAATGATTTATAAAAATAGCCAATATACCTATCGTCTATATTTGACTCTTCGCTTGCATCAAGCTGCGCCAACGGATGATATGAGAGAACAGTTGAAACAACAGGCTCTTAAACAATTTTTAGATGAAAGCGGGCCGCTAACAGCTCAGCCAAAATATCGAGAAGCTACTGCAATTGTAATCAGCTTAGTCAAAGAGGCAATAGAACGAAAGGAGTGTTATTTTGCTCTAATTCTCTTAAATGGTTTGCTGGCGCAGTGGAATGCGGAAATTATAGAGCGCTATATTGATGTCTTACAAAAACTTAACAGCTCATTTCGTAATGGATCATTTGCCAAGGTGGAAGATCCCCTACGCTATTTTGTTAATTATATCTTAAAAGGCGACATCAATAAAATTTCTCTGTCTCAACGTGAAGCAATATTAAAGGGTCTTTTTGAAATAGGATGTTTCAAACTTTTCGAAATGGTTTGGTTAAAAGCAAAGGCATTGCCAAATGGAGGAGAGACGCTTGTTTATACTTTGTGTCAGACAAAAAATATCCAACTATTTCAGTTGCTAATAAACAAGTATATCAAAGCAAAAAAACCTTTAGAAATACAGCTTTTTCTAGAAATCATCAAGGGAAGTACGCAATTAGATATTGGTGAAGTGAATTTTTTTTTAGATTTCAAAGAGTATATTCTCCATTTCCAGGAAAATCTGAATGCCTCTTCTCAACGTCAGATTATCTACCATTTGCTTGTTTACGCCGAAAAATTATCCAAAGAAGGACAAGGAGAAAAGCATTGTGAGATAGATATAAAATTTATCTCTGAAATTTTAAAAAAAACAGATTTTAACTTAAAGGACGAAATCAATTTAGAAGCATGTAACGAAAAACTTATTAAAATCTTGATTGAATCCGCAAAGGCTACTGGTTTAAAGTTGTCCATTTCAGCCTTCGCTGCGGGGGTTTCCACAGGAGAAACTAGCAGATATGGTCTTAAACCAACAACCTCCGGAGGGTCTGCAAATCTAATAATGGCTTGTGATATTTTTATTACAGGAGGCGTCAAGCTTTCTTTAACATGCGCCTTAGAGATTTTTTCCGCTGTTCTTTCACCCCGTGTTGCAGTTTCCGGAGAACTATTTCTCAAATGCAGAGACCTGATGGTGCATTTGCTTTCCGATGAGCAATACGTTTTTGACAAACACCATGCGGATATTTTTTTAGATAAGATTGAGAAATTTTATTTATTTTTGGAAGAACTGTCTAAGAAAGAGAATAGTGAACTGACAGAGGGATATTTTACATTTGTTTATACACTTTTAGATCTATTTTTGATATCTGAATCTCAAAAACAAGAGCGACCTATACGAAAAACTTTTACAATTTCTTCTTCCATTTTAAGACAATTGGAAAAAAAGGTTTGCTCGTGTCTATGCACTGCAGGGCAAAGCACGCTCAAACGATTTATGAAATTTGATGCATTCGTAATGGTTAAGAAGTTTGAGTTTTTTGCGAGGATTTATCTTTCAGGTAAATACCTTGACAAATTTGGCGATATCATCAAATTAACAATGCAAGAATTTTGTCGATTGTTGAAAAAAGACACGGATTTTAAAATTGCAAAAGATACCGTACCTTTTGTCATGTTGGGTCTGGGTTTCATTCCTTTTAGCGCCCAATATGCTCAGTATGATTGTCATCTAGCGCTAAAGATTTTATTTGATGGAATGCAGTCCAACAAAATCCCTCTTAATGTAGACTCTTTGGCTTTGTTAAGGGAAGCGGATAAATATGCTATTTACCCTCACGCCGCTTCCAAAGATAGTCCTGTTAATAAATTAGATCCTGCGATAATTGAAGCGATGAGACGCGATCGAATTGAGATGGAAATCGACATCATTGTTTCACTCTATAGCGAGCAAAAAAAGGAAATAGAAGAGCGACTGAAAATATTTGCTTCTCTATTGCAAGATGGAGTAAAAAACGGAAATAACGTCATAATCCATCTTGATTTATTTCGTGGAAGGTGTATTGACGCCATTGCCAATTTACTATCTACTGGCAGCTTTCAAGAAATGAAATGTTTAATAAATATTTATAAAATTATGAAAAAAGAATTAAATTTTCGGAAAAATGTCCCTTATTTTTCTGGCATTTTTTTTAAAATAAGCATGGATATATTAACAACTAAATTAATTGTCAAATGCGTTGAAAACAAGACATCCAAATCAAAAATCGTGGTATTCCAGGAAGAATTCAGAAAAATGAGTGAAAATGTGAAAGCGCTTAATCCACATCAAGCGTTCGTAATTTCGGAGCTATATGCAGATAGTATTGGCAACACACAGAGTATTGGTGGAACGAGTTTACTTATACCATTGCTTAATTTAAATATTGAAGATTTTGGTGTTGCAAAAGCCAACCTTTGCTTAGTTCCAAAGGCTTTAATGAGTTTTCTTGACCTATATAGTGATGATGACTTTAAAATGCTTTCTCCGGACGATTTTTATTTTTTTGGTGCATTTTTTGATCTCATGACCCACTTGGCGCCACAGCTTTTATCTCCACCTGAAGCAACCTTAATTACTGAGAAAATAAAAAACATGAAAAGAAGATGCATACAACTTTTGTCCAAAGTTTAGGCATGCAAAGGTGAGCGCTTACCCCTCTCTGTGCGCTCTGTGGGCTCTGTGGTGGATATAAAGCCTTAAAATGAATCATTTTAAGGCTTTTTGACTACCACAGAGCCCACAGAGAGCACAGAGAGGGGTAAGCGCTCACTTTTGCAATACTCCTGGATGAGACAATTGCAAAAGTTTTGGACGAGATGCAAAGATGAGCGCTTACCCCTCTCTGTGCTCTCTGTGGGCTCTGTGGTGGATATAGAGCCTTAAAATGATTCAATTTAAAGCTTTATATCCACCACAGAGTCCACAGAGAGGGATCCGGGTGTAAACACTACGTATAACGGAATACAAAATCAAATGATTACAGATCAATTTGGAGGAGTTGCCTTATCACAAGAACAAAAAGAGAGACTTGATCGCGAATTTTCGATCGCGCGCATGCTAAGGGAAAAAACCCTCAAAAACAAAGACAGAAACGTTATCCCTTTCTGTCTAAAAGAACTCGTCGAAATGATTGCCATGAAAGCGTTCGACGCTAAAATCGTTCAAGAAAAAGACTATCAGCTAACAGCCGGCGCGCTGCGTTCGTTATTATTGTTGAATTCAAGAGCAATGGATATCGATATTGAATTCAGCGTTTTTCCAGTGCAAGAAGGAGACATCAAGGCGACATTAAAAAAAATCGCCGCAATTGTCGTATCGACGATTGGGGAAATGCAAGGAAAGGACATTCCCTTTAATGAGCAAGACCTTGAAAGACGTTATGTTTATAACAAAATTGCATTTGCATATACCGATGCCGGAGACCAAGTGCAAAAATGCGCAGGCTTTCTCGTTTCTTTAGATCGGCTTGATTTAAAATTCATGTGTCGTTCCATGCCCTGGCGTGGATACGTCTCTACCGATGAAAGACTCCACTTGAATTGCAACACTCACATCATTCACTGTTATGACGGACACACCATATGCAACCGTCAAGAAATAAATAAAACTCTCAAGGAATTGTTTTGTTATAAACTCAATATTCCAGATCCCGAGAAAGTCGAACGCGATTTAATTATGCGTCTCTCCCTTGATGCTTGCAGAGGAAAAGGTCCTATCGATTCTTCGATTCTTCAGATTGCCCTTAAACAATTTATTCAGGCAACGAATGAGCTAGACAAACCTTACGATAAACTAAAATTCAGCGATAAATATCATCTTTTTCTGAACAATCATTATGGTGAAAATCGCATCGCAGCCATTTTGAATCGAATATGTTTTTTGAGTTTCTTAAATAAAATAGAGGACTCAACTCTACGCAAAGTTTATCTACAGACCTTTGCGGAAACCTGGCTTATGAAAGACGATGCATTTCACACTCTTCCTACGCTTGTCAAGCGCCATCCCGAATTAGCGGAACCAATTTTAACCTTGATTGAAGGATTCTGCTTACTTGCCTGGATGCAAGGCGATGCAAACATCGTTTTGTATGATTTTTCTTATATGGAAGAGATGCGATTGCAAATTGCAATTAAGCATCTATACATGGATGACACCGAACCGGAGGATTGCCAACAGTCCCTGGCTAACTATCTTCATTCAAATATTTATACGCACTATCTCCCTATTAAGCGTTTTCCAGTGGAACTCGCTATAGAGACACTAAAAAGCTGGGAAAAAATAAATAAAGAATTGGGTGAAGAAGTGATCAATCAACTCTTAAATGAATGTTCATTTATTGCTTTAAAGAAGTTATCTTTCTGGGAAATGGCCTTGGAATTTATGAAGCATATTGAGCAGGAAAATGTAAAAAAAACAATAAGAAGCAATTCTCAAAAGAGATCGACTCATCTTCTAAAAGCGATTTATGTTTTCATTGAAAAAGAAAAAGGAGATAAAGATGCGCTAGCGCTTGCGTGGATAAAAGCATATCAGAAATATGCCCCTGCAAACGAATTCTCCCTAGAACTTCATCAACGCCTTTGTAAAATAATTCTTTGGGAAGATCCTTCGGAAGAGTTGCAAAAGCATTTAAGGGCAGTGATTAAAGATCTGGAAGATTTTTCCAAAAAAACAATTTTAGCCTTAACAATGAACTGCGAGCCCTCTTCTTTACTAAAAATAGGTAAAATTGCGTGGTCTGTCATGCAATGCGGCATAGGCAATGTCAATATGCTTCCTTTAGCGCAGCAGCTGTTGCATTCAAAAGACGCTGCGAGCTCCCAATTAGGCGAAGAATTACTACTGAATGCCTTGTTGCTGGCGATGCAAACAAATGATCCGGAGTTAACCTTCGCTGTTGTGCAAAATTTAAATGTTTGCTGGAACAACCGGATTACCGAAATGCCTTTCTGGTCGCAGTTTGGATTCCGTCTATTCGATCATCTTGTAAATTTATGTGAAAAGCCTCCAAATCAAATGCATGTTGAAGCATATGCAACATTCGCCGATGCCATTTTACAGATGATAAGCGCAAACAATAAAAGCGTCTATTATAATGACAACAGTTTAAATTTAGATAATAGTTATTTAGATTTTTACAATGATTATTTAATAAAAATTTTAAAATCGTCTGAAAAAGCTGAAAATTTTTTATTAGCTTGTTCTATTTTTCGAAATAATGCCACAAGCTCTTGGAAGTGCGGCCTGGAAATTTTCGAGAGAGGTTGCGATTTTGCAGAAAAGCAACATTCTGCCGATATAATTCAAGGAATTTGTAAAGTCATGCTCCATGTTTTTAAAGCGCATGACCCCGATTTTAATGAAAAACAGACGTTGCTGTTTTTAAATTTATTTGAAAACTATTATAATACTTTTTATGCAGAGCATGATTCATATTTAAATGATCTCTTTTATCATTTTTTGAAATCATTTTTAGAAAAAAAAGGCAAAGAGCATGCTCTAAATGAGCAAGTGAAAAGAAGGTTTATCTCCCAAGCAATGGAAGATAAGTTTTATGAGTGCTTTCAGACAATTATGAACTGCCAAAACAAAAAAACAAAAGATGTAACAATATTTTTAATTCTTGCATTAAATAGATTCGCTGGAATTTTCTTTTCGGTGAATTGCTATAAAGGTTTTAAAAAAATACTTGCCACGCCTTTGCAACGCTTCAGTTCAAAACTTCAAAAGGCTGATTTAAGTAATATAGAGAATGTAATTGTTTATTTGGATCAGTTACATCGTTCTGAAGTTTTTGAATTATATGCGCAATGTGATCCTAAAAATGGCTATACTATTCTTATCGTTTTACAAAACGCCATTGTGCATCATGCAAGAAGCATGTATTATCAAAATCTGGCGTTATCTCCTGCAGCTGACCGGTTCTTTGTTTGTTATAAAAAGTGGTTGCCTATAGTGACAAGAGGTTTTGCTTTGCCTCCTATACACTTATATCAACAGCATTTAAACAAAAAAACGTTTTGTGAAAATATCATTCCAATGCGAGAGCAACAAATTTTATATGAAATGCATTATCTCTATTTTTTGCACTTTCGTGAAAAGACGGAACTTGAAAAAGAGCGCCTTAAAAATTTTGAAGAGCTGTTGGTGGACCATTTAGAAAATAGCAATCCGTATAATTTTCTAGGTCTTTTGAGACATGTTGAGTTAGGATACGTGTCAGGCATATTAACTGGCGTTGACAAATACCCATGTTTTATTAATTTCTTTAAATTATTTTTTAAAGGATGTTCTAATGCAATTTACATGGATAGCATTCAATATGCATATTATTTTGTAATTGAAGATATTTTATTTTCTTCACTACTCATTAAATCGATAGAAGAAGTCATGAACGTAAAAGATTCAAGTATACCGGTTAGTCAATATAAGAAAAAATTGGCGCAACGATCTGAGCCTTTTATAAACTGTTTTACTGAAAATTGCAAAAAAAACGGGCGAAAAATCATCTTCAATACATGGAGCGGCGGATGGAGCGTTAGCTTATTTTTACGCAGTAAGAGCCGCTGAAGACTTATTTAAAATGACCTCGTATTTTGATGAAGATGATTTTGCATTAGCGCAATCAGAAGAAGCTCATCAAAGAGTTTTTAATTCTTTAAAGATAAGCATTAACGTTTATGATGCGGATGCCCTTTTTGTTAAATTAGGAGCTTCCAGACTATCAAAAGATCATAAAAAACTGATTAATGAACTTGTCCTATTTTATGATTTCATGATTCGTGTTGTCCCTAATATTTTGCCTAACAAATTGGCTGTTTTGCTGGTTAGCGATATTAAAACGGCGCAAAAAAAATGGCAAGCATATATGAATAATTGCTCTAAATGCATTTTACTTTGAACAATTTGACGCGATGCCACGTATCATCTGAACGAAAAAGGTAATCAGGCCGTCTCGGCCTGATTCTAAATTTTGGCGCCGTTTTTCCACGCCAGTGAGTGGTAGGGACGATGGGGACTCAAGCGACCTTAGGGACATTGGAGACAGGGACAATCAGGTTGTTTGTCCCTGTCTCCAATGTCCCTAAGGTCGCTTGAGTCCCCATCGTCCCTACCACTCATTGACGTGGAAAAACGGCGCCAAAATTAGGGGAATAAAATATGACTGATTTTCTTCAAAAATTAACCATTCGTTTCAGTCCAGGTCTGACCCCAAAAATACCCTGCGTTTTTAAAAGCATCAAAGCGTCAAACTCACCTTAACTCGCGTTGTTCAAAGTGGACTTTCATTAGAATCAGGCCGAGACGGCCTGATTACCTTCTGTGGCGGCAGTGACAAGTTTGACGGGTTTTTGGGGGAATCGCTGACATGTTTGCGTAAGATGAATGATCAAATCAAATGCCGGTTTCGAAAAGTCTAATAAATCAAAGCGCATTGCATTAATCAATAATTTCATAAATAAACCATATACAAATAAACAAATTACTTTTATTTAAATTAATATTCAGTGTTATAATTAAATTATAGAATTTCGAAAACATAATAAGTCAGGAGGTTTTATGAGTATTCAAGATTTTAAGAATGTTAGTACATGGGAAGCATTTCAAGAAATGACGGCCGACTTAAAGTATTTGGAGTCAGAGCGTCGTTTTGTTCCTTCAAGGAAAGGAGCAACAACAGTGACGTTAGATCAACTGTATGAAAAAATGAATAATCTTGAAGTGACTTCGGCTGCTGATGGCGCTTTGGCAATGACAGTTGTCAGCAACATCACGCGGATAGCGCCAAATAAGGGGCCTGTAAGACAATTTTTTGATAAAAAAATTGCCGACATTAATCAAACATGTAGTCAAATTCAACAAGAGGAGCATAAGGTTAAAACAGCGCAAAAAAAATTGACCACCCTTCTAAACAAAGGAACACAAATAGGGTTTTGGCTAAATCAAAGCAATATTAATAAAGAATATAAAGCGCTGTGCGCAAAAATTCAAAAAACAAGTGAAAAGATACAAGAAAAACTGAAAATAAAGGATAAAGAAGACAAAGATTTTGAAAAAACATTAGAATTAATGGACGAAATGAGTGAACTAAAAGGTGATAGTTATTATAGAGAGTTAAAAACATTCGTTGAAAAATTTGAAGAAATTGACGGGGCCTATAATTATGGTCCAAGTGACGAATATAGAGATGCAAAACGTTTATATCTGGCGGCAAAAGACAAACTAAAGCCATTAGAAAGTTTCAAAGAAGATGAATTAAACATTAGGGATATTAAATTGGAAGATCAAAAAAATAAAGCCCTGGCGAGTTGCAAAATTGCACTTGATTCAAAGGAGTATAAGTCATTTATTGAATTGAAAGAGAAACCTCTGCCACTTAATGAGAAGAAATTGAAAGCAAAAGCAAAGAAGGCGTACTTGCAAATAAAAGAGGCATTTGATGCGATTGTTGCATTACCTCATCCAGTAAAAACAAGTGAGCCTTTTTCCAGCATGAAGAAAACGTTGGAGGAGAAATACAAGGCGTTAGGAAAGTCGTGGGAATAGGCGCTTCTTTATTGCAACGCCCTCTACAGTGTGTACTAGGTTGCGAGGAGAGTGGCGATCGATGCATGGTGCGCTGTTTCAGGATTAGGAAGGGCTTCTACAGTTCGGCTCCAGAATGTTTTGAAGTCTTTCCAATCTTTCATTTCCGTAATTGATTGCTTTCAATATAGAAGCCTTCAGAAAGGTTGTCACATTTAAAGACGTCTCTAGCCAACGTTTTCGACATCCGCTCAAAATCAGGATTTGTAATCTTGACAGTTCCATGGATCCCTTCGGCCGCGATGGGATCAACGGGGCGCGGACGATGTTCTTTAATTTCTTTTCTAAGTCGGCAACGCTGTTGCACCTCTTTAGAGACTTTTTTGTTAAAGTCCGCGTAGCAGTTTGGAATTAATTTTTTTACTTTTCCTGCAATCTCATTAATTTTTTTTATTAACGCCTCATTTTTTTCAAATGGGATGGAATAATTATATTTTGTTTGATCCATTATTTCCTTATTCAAGCTATGTTCTAAAGCTATTTTCTGCATAATCTGATTTCGTAAAATCCTTAACGTGCTTTATGATCCGAATTCTATGCTGACCCCCTACAGAAAAGTTCTACTCGCGGATTGTTGTTGAAAACTATAACTTATGGCGTTATACTTAGGATGAAGGCGAGGACGATTTGAAAATTTTTAAAACTAAACCGTTCTCCAGGTTTGCGAAAAAGGAACAGATAAGCGACTTCTCATTAAAGAAGGTGAGTTAACGGAGGTAATAAAATGAAAAAAAAATTAAGTCCAGTAACAAAGACAATCGTTGAAACAGCAAAAGGCATGAGAAAAATTGGTCTTATAGATGAAGAAGAGTTCCAAAAAATCACGATGCGTCTTTTAAAAAAGGAAAAAAAGCTTGAAAAAACGGTTCCAATTAATGGTGAAGAAATCCGCGCTATACGCGAGCGGGAGCATATCAGTCAGGCCGTTTTTGCAAATTATCTAAATTTATCTGTTGGGTACGTTTCTGAGTTAGAAAGGGGATTGAAGAAACCGAAAGGGCCTGTATTGGTTTTATTAAATATTATTCGAACTAATGGTTTCGATCCTATTTACCAAGCTCGCGCCTCTTGTTGAAATTTTTTAGCGTATGTTTTCGTTCAATTGGGCTTCAAACTCCTTATCCATCAGCTGATCAAATATCATCGTTAAACATGTTTTTTTTAATGATAAACGATAAGTATTGATTGACATTCAAATGCTAGTGAACTAAGATAGGCTACTATGAACATTTTTAGAGGAGTCTATCATGG
>Ga0207104_1165_pt1 | contig 15939 bp, 17 predicted proteins | sample Alteio_BWMinHeat_79_FD_153538 | JGI IMG/M metagenome (GOLD analysis project Ga0207104, IMG submission 153538) | Enriched cells from forest soil in Barre Woods Harvard Forest LTER site, Petersham, Massachusetts, United States -... | ecosystem: Environmental > Terrestrial > Soil > Temperate forest >...
ACTACCATGTGATTACCCACGAACATATGCTGGCAATGAAAGACCAGGCAATTGTGTGTAATATCGGTCATTTTGATAATGAAATTGACGTGGCCTCGTTAGAGCAGTACCAATGGGAAAATATTAAACCACAAGTTGACCACGTGATTTTCCCCAACGGAAGACGTATTATTTTATTAGCGAAAGGACGCTTGGTAAATTTGGGTTGTGGCACCGGACACCCTTCCTACGTCATGAGCTCGTCGTTTGCCAATCAAACCTTAGCGCAAATAGAATTGTTTACCAATTCAAGCAAATATCCAATTGGGGTTTATACTTTACCCAAGTTGCTGGATGAAAAAGTGGCCCGTTTGCAGTTAAAGAAATTGAATGCACAATTGACCGTGCTAACAGATCAGCAAGCAGCTTATATTGGAGTGTCCAAAGAGGGCCCGTATAAACCGGATCATTACCGCTATTAACCTGGAGTCATTATGCCTATGCGCCTATTAGTTATTTGGTTGATTAATGCTGTCGCCTTGTTGGCACTGCCGTATTTAATGCATTCAGTCTATATTGAAAATTTTTTAACCGCATTATTGGTAGCCGTGGTATTGGGTTTTGTCAACGCGATATTGCGCCCGATCTTATTACTGTTGACCTTACCGGTGACGGTCCTCACTTTGGGGCTATTTGTATTCATCATCAATGGACTACTGTTTTGGTTAGTGGCAAATATTGTTCCCGGATTTCATGTGGCCGGCTTTTGGTCCGCTGTATTTGCCGCGATTATATATAGCGTGATTTCCTGGGCGCTGTCCACATTGATTTTGAAAAGCTGACGGCTGTTATTTATGTCTCAACCTGATCGCCCCAATTTTAGTATTGAATTTTTCCCACCAAAAACTCCTGAGGGGCAACGTAAGTTACGTGTCGAGCGGGCAAAGTTGGCGGAGTTAAACCCCATGTATTTTTCGGTGACTTTCGGTGCCGGAGGCTCAACACAACAAGGGACGTTAGATACGGTACTTGAGATTCGTGCTGAGGGTTGGGAGGCGGCCCCTCATTTGTCGTGTATCGGTGGCAGCGCACAATCAATTCGTTCGGTGTTAAAGCAGTATCAAGCACATGGTATTCGTCGAGTAGTGGCATTGCGTGGGGATTTACCTAGTGGCTATGGCAGCAATGGTGAATTCCGTTATGCCGATGAATTGGTAGGATTTATTCGCAAAGAAACCGGAGATTGGTTTCAAATCGAAGTGGCTGCCTATCCAGAAATGCACCCTCAAGCACGTTCGCCAGAAGACGATCTCATCAATTTTGTGCGTAAAATAAAAGCGGGAGCCAATGCTGCAATTACGCAGTATTTTTACAATGCGGACGCGTATTTTCAGTTTGTAGATGCAGCAAGAAAGTTAGGTGTCACCGTGCCAATTGTGGCGGGCATTATGCCGATCACTAACTACACGCAACTGATGCGTTTTTCCGACATGTGCGGCGCTGAAATTCCGCGCTGGATACGACTAAAGCTGGCTGGTTTTTGTGATGATAGTGAATCAATCAAAGCATTTGGGATTGATGTAGTTACGCAGATGTGCGAACGCCTATTGGCTGGCGGTGCACCAGGGCTACATTTTTATTCATTAAATCAAGCGCCAGCGACCATGACTATTTGGCGCAGATTGGTGAGCCGTTAGCGGAGATTAGGCGCCTTATTCTCCGCATAAATGCGGAGAATATCCTTTGCTTTTGCGGAGAATAGCCGCTATAATCTCCGCAAAATATGCGGAGATTATGAGATACATCTACGATTACAAAAATTGGCCCAACTTCGTATGGCAAGAAGAGGTGCTAGCTGCAACCCTTGCAGAGGTTCGTCATCGTCAAGGTCGTTTGATTGGGCGCATGGAGTCGCTTGGATTTGCGCTACAGAATGAAGCGGCGTTAAGCACGCTTACTGAAGAAGTGGTTAAGTCAAGCGAGATCGAGGGTGAGCAACTTGACCAAAACCAAGTCCGTTCGTCGATTGCACGCAGGCTCGGCCTGGACGTTGCGGGGTTAGTTCGCGCCGAGCGCGATGTCGAAGGTGTGGTCGACATGATGCTAGATGCGACGCAGAACTACGCACAACCACTGACCAAAAATCGATTGCTGGCTTGGCATGCTGCCCTTTTTCCGACTGGACGAAGTGGGCTTAGCCTCATCCTAGTTGGCAAATGGCGCAACGATGCGTCCGGTCCCATGCAGGTTGTATCGGGTCCGTTTGGACGTGAGCGTGTTCATTATCAGGCGCCCGCAGCCTATCGGTTACCAGGTGAGATGCGTGCATTTTTATCTTGGTTGAAAAGCGAGAAGTCGATTGATCCGGTGCTGATCGCGGGCATCGCACATCTATGGTTTGTTACGCTACACCCTTTTGAAGATGGCAACGGTCGAATCGCACGTGCAATCACCGACCTGGCATTGGCACGCTCAGAAAATTGTGCATTACGTTTTTACAGCATGTCTTCCCAAATTTGCGCAGAACGTAACCGCTATTATGAAATTCTCGAACGAACCCAAAAAGGCACGCTGGACATCACCGAGTGGCTACATTGGTTTCTTGATTGTTTAAACCGCGCATTTGATCGAGCAGAACAAACAACTAACAAAGTCCTCGCCAAAGCACGATTGTGGGAGGCGATTAAAGATCAACCGCTAAACGTACGCCAGCAGCTCATTCTCAACCGTCTACTCGATCATTTCGAAGGAAAACTCACCTCTTCCAAGTGGGCTAAACTAGCCAAGTGCTCGCAAGATACGGCAGCACGTGATATCGATGACCTGATCGGCAAAGGCATTCTGGTACGCGGAAGTTCAGGCGGGCGCAGTACTAGTTATGAGCTAGCGCCGCCATGGACAGGAACTGAAACATTGTGAATCGTTGCCGTTATCCCTAACGGATACAACTGAGCATCTACTTCTGACAAACCATCCTGCTTAGTGAGTATTACCTGCACACTGCTGCGCAAAGCACTCTTGGTGGCGTCGCCGATAGGAGAAAGCGTAGTATTTTGATCACGGCCGTAATGTTGTATTGCCCATGATGCTTCGACATCCACTCACCACACCCCTCCCCTAAGCATGACGATATTAATCGAATCTAATTCGCTCAAACTTATTAAAATCGGTTTCTGATTGAAGAAAAACCCCTGTGGTGGTTGCGACCACTATCCGATATTGAACAGTGAGATCCACTGCTTGAATATGATTTTGATCAAATCCGTTGGCCACTGTTAAATTCTTAATGGTGCTTCCAGAAAGTACGCCGAGGCCGTTGGTGGTGGCGATTAAAAAATTGGAATAAAAAAGCAGGAAATGTTTGGGGCCAATGTCGGTGACATAATTGTTGCCTAGGCCCTGCGATGTGGTATAGGTCTCAGTGAAACGAAACGGAAAATTTAAGGGTCCCATTGAAAAACCTGCGTTGGTGCCTGCAGCAAAATTACTCCACGTGATGTGATCGTCACCCATTGCCCATACTGAAACCACTGAATTGGATGGCAATCCATTATTAGTTGTTCCCTGTTCGGAAAAGGTTAGGCCACAATCCTTTGATCCACCTACTCCACCGGTAGTACCAACAAATAGCGTGCACTTGTCTCTGGTGTTGCTGGTAATGACTGCCATGCTAGTTATGTAATCGCTAGGCAAACCATCTCGCATGGTTTTATTGACGATATTACCAAAGCTTCTTGATGGTTTATCATACCGAATAATCGAGAGGCCCTGATCGGTCCCTACATAAATATCTCCCAAATTGGTTTTTAAACTCGTAATAATATTGCCAAGTAACCCATTTGCTTTGCTTTTGTAATTAAATGATCGCCCACCATCACTGGTGATGGCAACATACCCAGGTATACCTAAAACTAAAAAAGAAGTGTTATCGGTAGAGTACTGCAAAACTTGACGCACTTGATTGGCGTATAGCCCATTGCTGCGATCTAAATGCGCTTTTTTATTTCCCTCTTTATCAAAAATAAACAAGCCACGCGTTTCTGTACCTACATAAATATTCTCATCATCACCCACATGCAGCGCCAAAATCCGGCTTTGCTGAGCATAACAGAACATCGGGACTAGTAGCAGCAGCACGACAGTGCCTATGGATTTTTTAAGGTCGTCCAGCGTGAAATGGCATAATGTAGCAATCATAAACACTCCTTATTAAAATGATGAACGGGTTCGATTATTTAAATTCAAACCTGCTATGCAAGTAAAGCATTTATTCGTAATAAGGAAATGCCTAGTTAGTTGGATGAGTAGATCCCAGACGTTCGTTGTCCGCTCGAATTGAGTCCATGACCCCAAACACCGTCGTCCCTGCGGCCTTAAGCAGGGACCCAGTGTCTTTAACAATGTCTGGTCGATTAACAAAAGACTGGGCCCCTGCTAAAAACACGCAGGGAGGACGGAGTCGAGGTTCGTGGCTCAATTCACGCACTCACCCCTAATCAATTAAATAAATCCTCAAGTGTTACAACCGCTTGGACAAGTTCCTCGGAATAGATCGTCTTTTCCATACCATTAGCTGAAATTAACACAAATAGAATCTGCTTTTTGATTCTGGTCTCACGTCTAAAGACAGCAATTTTATTTTTTATCGTTTCCGCGTACTCTTTAGTAATGGCGAAAGGTTTGGTGGTGTATTTAATTTCACAGATCGTGATGGTGTCATCATCACGATCAAATAGTAAATCGATCTCTGCTCCTTTTAGGTCAGATTGAGATCGGGGCGCATATCGCCAGCCGTTTGCCACCGCACCTGGACTGATGCCCAGTACTTTGCGGATTTGATCAATGTGTTTGTAGCAAATTGATTCAAATGCATAGCCCGCCCAGTTATACCAGGTCGGCGAGCGATATTTATCTGACCAATAACCCGCTGGAAGCGACTTTTTTTGCAAAGTATTTTTTATCGGTTCAATCCAATCTAAATAAAATAAGGTGTACTCATCAATGAGTCGATAATATTTCCCGCGTTTTTTATGTAAATGTGGCACGAAGCTAATAATGAATCCGGTATCTTCCAGTTCCTTGAGTCTTTCAACCATCCTGCCACCACGGGAAACACTATCGAATTGATTGATGATTTGTTCCTGGCTGATACCAGGGTGACTTTTGGCGATGAATCGCAATAAGCTAATGTAAGGGGCAGAATTTTCAAACAAAGATGAGAATAGGTTATCAAACTCATTAAACAACAAGCTATTTTTTTGAAAAGCTAACTTATCGACAATTTGTGCTGCCGACTGATTTTTTTCAGCATAGGACAAATAGTATGGTACGCCCCCCGTTGCCATGTATAGCTCGGTAATTTGTTTGGGAATGAGATGAACTTTCTGGCTTTCTAATAAAGCACGAGTCTCCTGCAGATTAAATGGCATTAAATGAATTTGGCGCGTGATCCTGTTATGAAGCCCACCTTTGTTGTTAATGATTTTGTTGATGATCCATGAAGCAGAGGAGCCGCAGATAATCAATTTAATGCGCTTGTCATGCGACCATGAATGATTCCATCGATGTTCTAAGGCTTGTAGCAAACCCGATTTATGGGTTGCCATCCAAGGAAACTCATCAAAAAATAGAATGATTTTTTTGTTTTTGGGAAGATTTTTTTCCAAAGCATCCGATAATAGGTCAAACGTTTCAACCCAGTTTTTACGTTCTTTAATATCAATGCCTTGGTAAAATACCCGACCAATTTCTTTGGTGAACCGATTAATTTGATCGCTCATCATGCCATGTTGGATACCGGTGGCATAAAAGAAAACACAATCTTGTTTGGCAAAGGTTTGTTTGATTAAAAAGGTCTTGCCGATGCGTCTCCTGCCGTAAATGGCAAGAAACTCTGGTCGGTTGGATTTGAGAAAGTCAATTAGCGCGACTTGCTCTTCGCGTCTCCCTATTAAGTCCATAACTTGTTACCTTGCGTTGTTGTGCCGCCGATAAGTTTATTATTAGTGGCACAACAACGCAACCATTATGTGTTGTTGTGCCGCCAATAGGCTTGTTATTAGTGGCACAACAACACTTGACCCTCACGTTGCGTGATGGCATAGAGTGGCGAGAAAGGAGGTGGTCAATGAGGTACTATCAGATTAAAGAAGTCAGTCAAATAACCTCACTCTCGATTCGGTCGTTACAATACTATGATGAGATCAATTTATTAAAGCCCGCTAAGCGCTCTGATTCAGGGTATCGACGGTATTCCGAAGCTGATTTACTTATTTTGCAGCAAATTACCACCTTAAAATTTCTCGGGTTTTCTTTGTCGACGATAAAGGAAATCCTTGATAATCCGTGCTTTGATGTGGCCACATCAATGGGCATTCAGGCACGCGAATTGGGTGAAAAGGCTTCCAAGCTTTATGAAGCTGCTTCGTTATTAAAATACATTGCCAGTCAATTGGAAATGAACCAGCCCGTCAATTGGCAAAGTACTGTAAAAATTATTGAGATATTGGAGTTAACTAAGATGAGTAATTCTGTACTAGAAAAATATCAATCGAATGAATCCGAGTTGGGTAAAAAATCAACTTATGATGCAACTTATAACCCTGATCGGCTCTACCCTATTCCCCGAGCCGGTAAGCGACAAGAAATTGGGATTAATCCAGCCAGTCCGCCATTTTTTGGTTTTGATTGTTGGAATCACTATGAGGTCTCATGGCTGAATGAAAAAGGCAAGCCAATGGTTGGCATTGGAGAAATAGTTTACGATTGTAATTCGCCCAAATTAATTGAATCCAAGTCGTTAAAACTTTATTTTAATTCGTTCAACAACACAAAAATCAAGAGCGTTAGCGAGTTAGAACAAACCATCAAAAAAGATTTGGAAGAACGGATTGAAGCGCCGGCTACGGTAAAAATTTACACCTTAGAACAATTTAAACAACGTTCTAAAGTGCAGTCATTGACGGGTGTATGTATTGATGATCTTGACATCGAATGTTCCGTTTATTTAGTTACCCCATCTTTTCTTAGCGTAGATAACGAAATAGTGGAAGAAGTTTTATACTCCGACCTTTTAAAATCTAATTGTTTGGTCACCAATCAGCCTGATTGGGGCAGTGTACAAATTACTTACAAAGGGAAAAAGATCAATCGAGAAGGTTTATTGAAATACCTAGTTTCCTTTAGAAATCATAATGAATTCCATGAGCAATGCATTGAGCGCATATTTGTGGATATGATGAAGTACTGTCAGCCTGAGACATTAACGGTCTATGGCCGGTATACAAGACGAGGAGGGTTGGATATTAACCCCTATCGTTCGACGGCAAACATTTCATTTGATCAACACAATAGTCGACTGGTTCGGCAGTGAATGGGATCGCTGCTTTATCGATGAACCACGCGTCATCCCCGCTTTCGCGGGAATGACGGTGTTAGGGGTTCATGGCCTCAATTCAGGCGATTGCGCACCTGGTGACTCGTAAACATATACGTCCCCGAGCTTTTAGCAAAGAACACTAGCGCCTTCTCCTATAATACCCACTAAATATTGCCCTTGCTGTCATTTTTTGGTACATTTTTATGTATCACATGACATTTTTTGGTACGTATATATGAAACGCCAACTATTTCAAGAGCTTTTAAAGTGGAAAAATTCAGCTGGGCGTAAGCCGTTGATTCTGGAAGGGGCTCGGCAGACTGGTAAAACCTGGCTGCTTAAACAGTTGGCAAGAGAAGTCTATCGAGATTTTGTTTATTGTAACTTTGAAGAAGATCCGGTGTTGCGTAGTCTTTTTGATGGTAGGCTGAGCGCCCAACATATCATTGAGCAGCTTTCCCTTTACTCCAACAAAAAAATAGCTGCGGATGGTACCTTAATTATTTTCGATGAAATTCAGGTTGCGCCACGTGCACTGACTAGCTTGAAATATTTTAATGAGCAAGCCAATGATTATCATATTGCGGCTGCAGGTTCGTTGTTGGGGGTGAGTATTGGTCAAGAATCAGCCTTTCCAGTCGGCAAAGTCAACTTCCTTCAACTTTATCCACTTAACTTTATCGAATACTTACAAGCCGTTGGTGAGGACGCACTGGCAAATTTGTTGGTGGAGAAAAAACACTGTACAGCGTTGGTCGATGCGATCCATGAAAAACTTATGCATCATTTTCGGTTATTTTTGTTTATTGGCGGGATGCCAGAGGCGGTTGAAAATTATCGCGCCCATCAAGATATACAACAAGTTCGTGAGATACAACGAAGCATACACAACTCATACACGAATGACTTTTCAAAATATGCTTCACCGGAAGAGTCGCTCAAAATTTCACAAATCTGGCAATCGATCCCTTCTCAACTTGCTAAGGAAAATAAAAAATTTAAGTTCAATGATATAAAAACCGGCGCCAGATATGCGCGTTATGAGCTGGCGATTGAATGGTTGAGAAAAGCTGGACTGATTTACATAACCTATGCAACCACGACGGCAAAACCACCATTAGATGCTTACATCGATTCCGGCAATTTTAAACTGTATTATCTCGATACCGGGTTATTAGGCGCCAGACTCAACGCATTGCCGCAATTAATCGTGCAAGACGAGTTGCTGTATACCGAATTTAAAGGCGCACTAACAGAAAATTATTGCGCCAAAGAGATTAAGCCTTTATTGGGAGATCACTTATATTATTGGCGGAGTGAAAGCATTGCGGAAATTGATTTCTTGATCGAAGATGCAGGGTTCATATTTCCAATTGAAGTGAAAAGTGGTTTAACCAAACATAAGAAAAGCATCACTTCATTTCAGCAGAAATATCACGCACCCAAAGCCTTTCGCCTTTCACCAAGAAATTTTGATAGGCAAGAAGATTTGATCAGTCTGCCTTTATATGCGGCTTGTGTAATAAAAAATTTTTTCTAGAATGGGTCGACTCGGGTAAAGTCGTCCATTTTTGTCAACGCTTACTGGAAGACATGTTGCTGGAAGTGGTGGTAGCAAAGCAAGGGGTCAAGACAGCGTTGTTGGAGGAGTTTTCACAAGTGAGGCTCATTGACAAAAGACGCTGGATCCCCACTGCAGCCTGTCCCCGAGTACTTGGTCAGGGGCTGGGATGACGAATTTTGAGGTTCATGGAAAGAATTATCAATTATAAATCATCAAGTTTTTTTCCAATATTATCCGGCCGGTTCTTTAATATCTTTATTGAAGGTTCATGACCTAACTTCGCAGCCTTACCAAAATAGGTCCAAGCTCTTTCCTCGTTCTTAGCGGCTTTCAACTCCATAGCATAATGGTATGCTGCTACAGCGTAACCCTCATCCGCTGCTTGTTGATACCAAGATAACGCCTGCCGGTATTTATCGTCATCTGAGATCCAAAATATTCCCTTGGCCTGTCCCATCAACTTCTCCCCCCATTCAAACATGGCTTTCATATGCTGTTGCGCAACTGCCTTGTCAAAATACTTTTGGGCAAGTTTTGGGTCTGCCTCTGCTACATATTTTTTACTGTAGTAGAGACGACTATCATGTTTCTCAGTAGCAGAGAGAATCGCCTTGCTAGGCTCTTGACCGTTTGGGTGACCATATATTCTGTATAATGTATATTGCGCCTTTGCATTATCATTATTTGCGGCAGTTTGATAGCATAAAATGGCCGATTGAACACAGACATTTAAGTGCTTTATAACTGTTTCATAGTTATTCCATCCATACAGCTTTTCGTGATCCTGCGTTTCGTCATGAATATTCCAATATGCTCTTCCAAGCAAATACTGAGCATGTGGTTTATCCTTTAGTGCACGTAAGACAACATTAATGGTTTTGTACTTAACAGCTGCTCTAAAATAATTGGCTGCAAGGTCTTCGTTCAGGGTAACGTTGTCGCTTCCATTCATATGTTTTAAACCATCTTCTATAAGTTTATCCTTATTCATAAATTCTGCAGCTCTATCAAATGCCCAACGGCCAGAGACCCCAGTTTTATCAAAGGCCTCCTCATGATACTTAGATTGATCGAATGGAAGTTCTTTGATACTAAGTAGAAGCAAGTCGTTTGCTGCTAATGGATGCCCTTGACATGCTGCGGTGTACAACTGAATTGCGCCTTCTCGTTGATCCACAGAGATAAATGGTACATATTTGCCGCTCAGATATATTTGGCTTAATTGATACGTTGCAGGATAATACTTTTGATTTGCAAGATTGCGCAAAAGGTCTAATGCGACTGTTTTACGGCACATCACGCCGTCACCTTTGAGAAAGAGCATCGCGGTGGAAAATTTTTTTTCGTTATCCAGTGTAGGGTCGATCGGAATTCCCCAGTCCAAACTCGTTAGGTATTGGTCATCTTTTAAAATTTGAATCTTATAGTCGAGATACCTTTTAAGTTGATAGAGGTCTAGCACGTCACTATTTTTAATCAAAGTTAAAATCTCTGCGCGGTCAAATCCTTGATCCTCGGCTCGGAATAAATAGGCTGCAGCACATTGGTAATCTGGTTTGACCCCATCTCCTGTAAGTTGCATCTGCCCCAATTTGTAAGATGCCAACGAACTACCGAGTCGAGATGCCTGCTCATAATATTGAGCCGCAGTTTGCTTATTCTGGGCGACACCATGTTGACCTAAGTAGTAAAACTCACCTAATAAAAATAGAGAAGGGGGATCTTCGGTATTTTTTTTCAGCAAATGAACCGTGTGTTTACTGGAAGCGGTTTTTAGCATCTCCGCTGACTCTTGAGGCCCCCCGGGTTGATTCGCGTTAGTTAAATACGCAATAGCTTTTTCATAGCGTGACTGAATTGGATCCTTGCTGTTGGGAAGCTCTGCATTACCCTCCAAATACATCACTCCAATGATAAATGATGAGACGGGATCGCCTTTATCCGCCGCCAATTTGTAATAGTGAAATGCTTTCTCATTGTCTTTCTTTGCATATCGACTTTGGACAAATGGGCTAGTCGAATATAAATCCCCCAAATTTCTCCATGCATCTATTTTTTGCGATAGATTGGAGGAATCGAGCAGTTGTTCATAGTCTTCCACTTGCTTGGAAAACATGCTCTTGATCATTTCTTCTTGGGTGGGAAACAAGTTCCCTGATGTCAGGGTGGCATAGTCGCTGAGTTGAATTGCTGCACAGTTCTTTGGATCAGCATCAGATACCTTTTTGAGGCTCCCCTTTGTATAGACTACAAAACCACTCGCTATTTCACAATTTTCACCCATGGTAAAGTCTGGTGGTATGACGGTTAGGCACGGAATACTGGGCACTGTTGTAAAGCGAACATTGCCCAGCATAAGCGGTTGAGCAGTAGGGAGTTTATTCTCATGCAGCGCCCACTGAATGTTGGCGGCCAATTGGATTGCATCGTCCGTATCGGGGACAAGATCTCGCCTAAAAGACAAACTGGTAATAGCTTCAAATTGCTTAGCTGTTGTAATCTTCTGAATTGTTACTACCCCAGTACTACCTGACCCTGGATCCCTTTTGACATCTGTTGTTGTTACTTGCATCATAACCTCAATCAAAAAAACAAAATACTATGTTACGCATATTCCATTCTCGCCACATTCGTAGTATCCACACTGTTTGCGAGGTGTTGCAAAAGGGGGAAGATTTGGAACAGCGGATTGAAGCACCGGTCTCAGTCAACATTTATACCTTAGAACAATTTAAACAATCTTTTGAAGTGCAGTCATTGAAGGGTGTTTGCATTGATGATCTTGATATTGCATGTTCTGTATATTTAGTTACCCGTCTTTTCTCGCTGTAGAAAATGAAATTGTCGAAGAAGTTTTGTATTCCAACTTGTTAAAATCGAATTGCTTAGTCACCAATCAACCCGATTGGGGCAGTGTACAAATTGCTTACAAAGGAAAAAAGATTAAATTTGCGTTACTCTGACACTTATAGTGACTTTTAAGTGTTCAGCTAAACATAATAGACACTGGATCCCTGCTTAAGGCCGCAGGGATGACGGAGTCCGGGTTCATGGCTCAACTCCCGCACTCACCCTCAATCAATTAAATAAATCCTCAAGTGTCACAAACTATATTCACACAAACAACACGCCAACCAAATGAGCTATAACGACAAATACTCCCGAGTGCGCACGATTTCTTCTCTATCTTTAAAAGAAACCATATGATCCTTGAACGATGCACTGTCTCCATCAGCGTTAATGACATCTAATAGCCGTTGACAGGCAAAGATAGATGCCCTTTGCATATCGGATGGAATGATGATAAATTTGTAGCCAAGCTCTTGCAAGCGCTGTTTCTCGACCAAGGGTGTTTTACCACCATAAAACATATTGATTAATTTCGGCTTTGTAATACGCTTGGCAATTTGTTCGATTTGTTCCACTGATTCCGGTGCTTCTACAAAAATCACATCGGCACCCGCTTCCAAATAAGCATGAGAGCGTTCAATGGCGGCTTCAAATCCTTCACTTGCAATGGCATCGGTGCGTGCAATCACAACAAAATCAGGATCGTGTTGGGCGTCTTTAATTGTGTGAATTTTATGGACCATCTCAGCGGTTGAGATCAAACTTTTATCATCTAAATGGCCGCAGCGTTTGGGAAAGGTTTGATCTTCAATATGTAATGCTGCCATACCGATGCGTTCAAAGGTGCGAATAGTGCGCCGCGCATTAACGGCATTTCCAAAACCAGTATCAGCATCAGCGATAATAGGCAGAGTCGTTACCTCGGCGATTTGCTCCAAGCGTTGTTGAACTTCATTGATGCTGAGCAGACCGATATCGGGAAATCCACAACTACGTGCTATGGCTCCCCCACTTGCATAAATTAAATTAAAACCAGCTTGTTCAACCAGACGCGCAGTAAGGCCATCGTAGGCTCCGGGTGCAATGTGAATATTTTCATCTGCCATCATTTGGCGTAGTTTTGTTGTTGTCTTCATTTTTGTTCTTAACCCTGATTTTGATTATTGACAAATACTAATTGCCATTCGATTAGACGACTCATCTAATATTATGTTGACCATTGAGTTCGTGCTTTAGTGAAGTCCTCAAATGTGAGATGGGCTATGGAGTGTACGAATTCTTCTCGATTACTTTTGGGTCTCATGTACTCAATTACCCTGTCCTTGACGTGAATGTGTGGTGCTGACCCCTTTCTCAACAGCCAAACATCCATTAGCCCCTCTTTTTCATGTAAGCGGAGGTTAATGGGGACCCCATTAAGACTACTAGTTTGGCACTGAATAGTCCTTTCCCAATAAGGATGTTGCTCTTTCAGTGACTGAATAATAAAGTCCTGCGCAATGCCGTCAGCTATCACCCCTAGTTCTGAACCAAGCCATGTCCAAAATTGAGTGACGCGTTGCTGTGGTGTAGAGTTAGGAGAAACCGATATTGATTCCTCGCTAAAACCAGATCCATCCAGAGCATCGCCTTCACCCATGGTGTCTTTGTCTTCTAAATAATAAGTAGTATGTGGTGCGGTTACCCAAAGATATGAGCAGTGAACAACAGACATATCCATTTGTTACCTCCATTGATAAGTACGGTGATGAAAATTTGTGTTGCTGACAGCTATTTTGGGATGTCAAAGTGAGGTTGGCCTTTACAATCTACACTTTCAATCATCTGCTATTTAGCAAATAATTGATTGACGTCATGAAATGCTTTAACTTCAATAGCATTTCCCGATGGATCATAAAAGAACATAGTGGCCTGTTCCCCAGGCTGCCCTTTAAAACGGATCTGCGGTTCAATAACAAACTGAATATTTGTCTGCTTTAGTCGAGCCACGAGTTCTTCCCACTCTTTCATTGTTAACACTGGACCAAAATGCCGCACGGGTACTTGTTGCCCGTCTACTTCCCCAGTCTCAGGTTGTGATAGTTCATTCGGCGCCAGATGTGCAACGATTTGGTGTCCAAAAAAATTAAAATCTACCCATCTACAGGGGGTCGATTGATCAATGCGACCTTCTCTGCAACCTAACACTTCGCCAAAAAATTTTCTCGTTTCAGCGATATCCTTAACAGGGAATGCTAGGTGAAATGGTGAGATGTTTGGTGTGTTCTTCATTCGGTGTTACTTTCATTAATGAGGGCATCTAATAGCTTGGGTGGTAATCTTGGCTTTGTTGCCAGCGGCTTTGCCAATGCGCAATGTATTGGTTGGCGACTTGTGGATTATTCCAAATAACCATCACATTTTCGCTATTATACTTGGCGGCTGCAGTAGTGTAATTGAAGCTTCCAGTTTCTGTGTGACACCCATCGACAACCATGTACTTGTCATGATGCGCGAAGTAAGTGCTGATGGTGCGGGTAGGAATGCCTGCACTGACTAATAACTTAAGTGCTTGTTTTGGCGCATTATTGCGGGCCCCTTCCAAGTTTATTTTGTAATCTATTAGTACCGCTACATCAACGCCACGCTGCTTCGCATGGGTCAACGCCCGAACCACTGATGGCAAGGTAAAAGAATACGCCGCTAATCGGATTGATGATTTCGCGGCACTGATAGTCTTTAGTACTAAGGACTCGCCGCCACCATCAGGAGAAAATGCAACCTCGATTGACGGGCTGGCTGGTGCTTTGATCGAATCAGCCGGTACAGTTGCACAGGTCTCGTCAACGATGTTATCTGCTACCGCTAAAGGAAAAAAAGTAACACAGGCGGTTAGCAGCATGATTCGATACATTTGACTATCCTTTGTCATTTATGTTTTTGGAAGTAGTTTAAGCGTATCATTTGGCCATTGTTATGGGAAGAAGTGACATAAAGGACTTTTATGAAAAATGAAGGACGATATTGCACCAATGGTTTGAATGAGGGTGAATATGAACCTGGTTCTAATGGACAGGTACTAAAAAATTTGCAGGGAATAAGTTCGAAAGAAAGAATAGACCTGCTTGAAGCTTCATTTCTTGTAAAAACAATAGAAAAGTTAATCGACACCTTTCACCAGACGCATTCTATTACTGCGAATGACATTTGTGAGATACATAAGCTTTGGCTAGGTAGTCTTTATTTATGGGCCGGAAAATACCGCCAAGTCAATATGAGCAAGGACAATTTCCCTTTCGCAGCGGCAAATTTAGTCCCAAAGCTCGACATGAATTACCAACCAATGAAAGATATTTTTGACGACGTAATAGGAAAAACGCTTAACGACTTTGGGGGGTAGGTTTATTGGCTTTTTTGATCACAAAATCAGCCTTTTCAAGAGAGTAACTAATATGAACCCCCTCAATCGCGGAAGAACTAATAACATGAGTTCGTGTCATTTCAGCCCGCTGTTTGGGGTCCCGTAAGTAAGGATTTGTTTGGGATAAAGTTTTCTTGTTCATGCATTGATTTCATAATTTTATTTTTTTGATAGAACGCTTTGGTCACTCAGCCAATAATTTCTGTATATCAGCGATGATTTTATCCGGTTTGGTCATGGGAGCATAGCGCTCAAATACGGTGCCGTCTTTTTTGATCAAGAATTTGGTGAAATTCCATTTGATTATTCTACTACCCAATATCCCCGGCGCTTGTTGTTTTAGGTATTGATAAAGTGGGTGCGCCTCACTGCCATTGACATTTATTTTTTGAAACAGGGGAAAAGTAATGTCATAGTTGGTTTGACAAAATATTTTGATTTGTTCGGAGTTTCCTGGTTCCTGATGCGCAAATTGATTGCAGGGAAATCCTAGAACCACGACGCCAAGATCTTTAAAGCGTCGGTAGATTTTCTCCAACTGCTCATACTGCGGGGTAAATCCGCATTGACTCGCTGTGTTGACGATTAGCAGAACCTTTCCTTTGTATGCTTCTAGTGATACTGGTTGTCCCGCCAAATTATTTGCTGAAAAATCGTAAATCGTACTCATAGAATTCCTAGTTGCTGTGCGCCTTCATTACTATCATCATCAAGCAAGTTAAGTTCTTTAGATTTTTTACCATGCAATTTAATTGCATGGCGCAATTC
>Ga0207104_1082_pt2 | contig 15752 bp, 19 predicted proteins | sample Alteio_BWMinHeat_79_FD_153538 | JGI IMG/M metagenome (GOLD analysis project Ga0207104, IMG submission 153538) | Enriched cells from forest soil in Barre Woods Harvard Forest LTER site, Petersham, Massachusetts, United States -... | ecosystem: Environmental > Terrestrial > Soil > Temperate forest >...
CCTAGAATAGGGGCTCGCAAGAATCTTGCGAGTTTGTCGCATCATCTGTTAACGATATGTGCACACCGGAGCCATTTGAATTTCGTTCGCCTCATGGCATTAAGAGCTTCGAGCATCAATCGCGATGCTGGAACAGCATCACGGTTCGTCATGTCCTCCACTATTCAAACCCTGGTCGTGTGTGGCATGACCTCTCGTCTGAGCGGACCACGGTAGCAATCGTCCTGGAACAAATTGGCGGATATTGCGAACCTCGGCTGAACGTCAATCGGCCAACTCCACGGTCCCGTTATGACGTTGGACATGCGGTATTCGTTCCGGCAAATACGCCTATTTGGGGCTACTCCGACAACATCAGGATGACTCGCGACCTTCGGCTTCATTTCGATGTGGGCGCGCTGCCCAAAGTTCTTGGGGATGACCTGAATTACGCCAGAACCGCATCTCCCTTGTTGATGTTGTATGACGAGAGGGTGACGCGCTGTGCTGAACTACTTGCCGACGAATGCGACAACAGCCTTCCGGAAAACCGGATGTACGGAGAAAGCCTCACAATGGCCCTTATGGCGGCTCTTTTCGTGACCCGTACGCAATCGAACAGAGCCAACGATAGTGGACTTGCGAGATGGCAACTAAGACGGGTACTGGAGTTTCTTGAATCGCAGCTCGGACACGATATTGGTCTGGATGAACTCGCCCGTCTTGTAGGCTTATCGCAATCGCAATTTGCGCGCGCTTTCAAAGCTTCGACGGGACTCCCTCCGTATAAATGGTGGTTAGGTAACCGGATTAAGAGGGCGCAAGAAATGCTGCTGAATAGCAGCGACTCGCTTTCTGAGATTGCGATGAGGATTGGCTTTGCGGATCAAAGTCATTTCACCAAGACTTTCCGTCGCCTAACCGGAACAACTCCTGCGAACTGGAAGCGCGCTCGTCGGAACTAAGACCGATGATGCGCGAAACGTTTCCGCTGATCCATTCCAAAGAAAAATCCGCAAAAACTCAACTTCCCGACATTTCTGTGAATCCAGATGCGTGTTCTAACACTCATATACGTGTTGTCACACGCATTGCCTCCCAACCTACGGGATGCAAGCCACAAGGGAAAGGGAGAATCAAAATGAAAATCGTACTCTATGGAGCAACAGGAAACTCGGGCCAGCGAATTCTGCAGGAACTCACCAATCGCGGCCACGAAGTCACGGCGGTTGCCCGCAACACGTCCAAGGTGCCCTCGACGGTGAAGGCGGTAAAAGATGATCTGAGCAACATTGATGCTATTGCATCGGTCATCGCTGGTGCGGACGTTGTTGTGAGCGCCTACGCTCCCCCGCACGACAACACCGATGCACTCCTCGGAGTGACCGAACGCCAGATTGCAGCCGTCAAGAAAGCGGGAAAAGCGCGTCTGATCGTGGTGGGCGGCGCCGGACTTCTCGAAGTCGCGCCGGGCGTAACTCTCATCGCATCCGGCTATCTGCCCGAGGCATTCCTCCCTATCGCCAGGTCGCATGAAAACGCGCTGGGGATTCTCAAGGGATCGGATGTCAACTGGACCTACTTCAGCCCGGCCGGATTCTTCGAGCCCGGTGAGCGGACCGGCAAGTTCCGTCTCGGAACCACGAAACTGATTGCCAACGAAAAGGGTGATAGCCGGATTTCGTTTGAGGACTATGCAGTTGCCCTGGCCGACGAGATCGAAAAGCCGGCTCACGAGCGCGGTCAGTTGTCCATCGGCTACTAATCCTGCCCTCCGTTTTCACACGTACGCTGAAAGAGGCTGGCCGTCCCCGGATGAAGTTTCTGGTGGACTGCTAGCCTCGATTGGCCGCTTGAGCGGAAATAAAGGAATAGACCATGGCCCGCACACAGAAGTCTTCGCTAGCGACAACTCTGAAGCAAAATCGACCGTTTGTGTCTTTAGAGCAGGAAGTGTACCTGAGCATTCTTCGCACGGCGTCCGAGCTGTCCCATGCCGTCGATCAATTCTTTCGGCCCTTCGACATCACGCCGTCGCAGTACAACGTCTTGCGGATCCTCCGCGGAGCTGGAACAGGCGGACTTTGCCGGAATGAAATATCGGAGCGAATGGTGACGGCAACACCCGATATGACGCGCTTGCTGGATCGGATGGAGAAGTCAGGATGGGTTACGCGAGAACGTGCGGTAGAAGATCGGCGTCAGGTGTCCACTCACATTACGAAGTCCGGTATGGAACTGCTGGCGAGACTCGAAAGGCCTACAGGCGATTTTGTGGCGCCACTCTTCGCTGGAGCTACGATCAGTGACCTAAAGACTGTTCTCAAAGTCAACGATCAAATCAGAACAAAACTGTCTTAAGAGCGGCGAAAGGCTTTACTTAATATGAAAAAAATCGGCTTCCTTTCATTCGGGCACTGGACACCTTCACCACAATCACAAGCGCAGTCTGCGGCCGACGTGTTGTTGCAGTCGATTGATTTGGCAGTGGAGGCCGAGCGTTTAGGGGTGGACGGAGCCTATTTTCGCGTTCACCACTTTGCTCGGCAACTGGCGTCCCCGTTTCCGCTGCTCGCGGCAGTCGGTGCGAGAACGAAAAAGATTGAGATTGGCACCGGCGTGATCGATATGCGGTATGAGAACCCTCTTTACATGGCGGAGGACGCAGGCTCCGCCGATCTCATCGCGGGCGGACGCCTGCAGTTGGGAATCAGCCGCGGCTCTCCCGAGCAGGTAATCGAAGGATGGCGTCATTTTGGCTACCATCCGGCCGAAGGCGAGACGGACGCAGACCTGGCTCGGCGTCATGCTGAGACATTTCTCGAATTGCTCAGTGGCAAAGGCTTCGCTCAACCTAACCCTCGCCCGATGTTTTCGAATCCGCCGGGTTTGCTGCGGCTTGAGCCGCACTCTGAAGGCTTGCGAGACCGCATCTGGTGGGGCGCAGGGACCAACGCTACGGCAGTCTGGGCCGCGAAGCTCGGAATGAATCTTCAGTCGTCAACACTCAAATTCGACGAGACTGGTGAGCAGTTTCATGTCCAGCAGGCCAAACAGATCCGTGCTTTTCGTACAGCCTGGAAAGAGGCCGGTCACACTCGAACTCCGCGCGTCTCAGTCAGTCGCAGCATCTTTGCGCTTGTAGACGACCGAGATCGTGCCTATTTCGGTCGTAGTGAGCAGGACGGCGACCAGTTCGGCTACATTGATGGACCCAGGAAGGCGGTCTTTGGCCGGTCCTATGCGGCCGAGCCGGATGTGCTGATCGAACAACTCAAGGAGGATGAAGCCATAGCGGAGGCAGACACGCTTTTGCTAACCATCCCCAACCAACTAGGCGTTGCGTACAACGCGCATGTATTGGAGGCAATTCTCACGACCGTCGCTCCTGCTTTGAATTGGCGCTAAGGGGCTGCGATCAGTTTGGACCAAGGCATTTGTGGCATTCGAGGGGAAGTGCAGGAGGAGGAACCTCCTGGCTCAAGCAAGGGAAGCCCAATCGAGAGTCCATTCACTGCACCAAACCAAAGTGGGAAGCGTGTCGATGACCTGCCTAAGATTATCCTCCGACTCTTGGGAATCGACCGAGAGCATATGTTCTGCCTCTCACCTAACTAGAATTTGCCGTTGCTATTCTTCCATTGATCGCGAGGTGGAATCGCTTGGAGTGTGTCCCAGTGTTCGGCGATCTTGCCGCTTTCAATGCGGAATAGATCGTAGGTGGCGGTGGGCACGCCACCAAACGTAGCCTCGGCAACGACCAAGACGAAATTACCTTCACCAAGTACCATAGGCACGCGCTTGTAGACGACTGCCTGCCCCTTGGCGGCAAGAGACTGTAAACCCGCAATCAGTCCCGGGATGGTATCGGCGACCCATGGATTGTGCTGAATGTATGCGATTCCGTTGAAGTAGCTTGGAAAGGTCTCGCGACGGCCTGCGAGAAGGTCGTCCATGTAGCGTTGCATGAGCGCCTTATTCGGCTGTGTCTGGTCGAGATCAGACAGCGCGGTGGGGCCGTCGATCATCGTGTGGCCGCTGGGGCTGAGTTCGGTCGCGGTCTCCTGCAAATTGTCCCAATGCTCGACGATCAGACCATCTTCGAAGCGAAAGATGTCGAAGCCGATGCGTGGCCCGAAGAAGTTGTACTCGGTGTGAGCGAAGACATAATCGCCGTCTTCAAAGACTCGGATGGTGTTGACTGACGTATCGGGCGGCATGTTCTGAATGAGGGCGGCTACACCTTCAGGGCCAGGTCCCACCTGTAGGTTGTGCTGGATGTACTTGTTCGGGTTGACATACGCAAACGGGACGGGATTCTTAGTCTCAAGCGACTTCAAGAGATCGACGACCTGCTGTTTTCGGCTAGGGGGCATGGGTCCTCCAAGGACGAGTTCGTTCTCTGAAATAGTGGACCATTTGGTCCTTTATGTGCAAGTCCTCAAGTGAACTGACCGATAATGTTGCAATGGGACGACGAAAACTGTTCACCCGAGAGGATGTCCTCGATAAAGCCATTCCAGTCTTCTGGAAGCATGGCCTCGCTGAGACGAGTGTTCAGGACCTTGAGCAGGCCACCGGTGTGCGCAAATCGGGCTTGTATACGGAATTCAAGGACAAAGAAGACCTGTTCGTGGAAAGCCTGCGCAGGTATTTCGACGTCCTGATGGCACGCGGGCACCTGACGAAACAACCTCTGGGTTGGACCAATGTCGAGAGTTTTCTCAAGGTCTGCTACGGGAGTTGGGGGCAGAAGGGCTGCTTCTCGGTGAACTCTATGCGCGAGTTCGCAGACCTCCCCCCAAAAGCCCGCCAAATCATGGTCGCAAGCGTAATGAAAGCCCATCAGCTGCTCATCGACAATCTAGCTGCAGCGCGTGGAGTTCGTGACGACAATGATTCCCTCGCTGGCTTGATCATCACGTTCTTTAGCGGAATTTGCTTAGAGCAGAATTTCGGTCCCGACCGGGCGAGGATTACGAACAAGATCGACGCCTTCATGCGGCTGATTCGCGGGATGTGATCAGGGTATCTATGGGCGGGGCAGACGGGAAGACTCAGGTGTTTTCGCATGACCGGCGATCTTGCCGATCACTGCGGCCATCAGCAGCATGATCGCAGTGCCAGCGAGGAAGACGGTTACGAAGGCGATGTCGAACGCCGTTTTAGCCTGAGTGATCAATTTCACCGCCACATCAGCAGAAAGGTGTTCGGCGAGCAGCAGTGCTTGATCGAGGCTGTCCATGGCGAGCGCTGGGGCGGGAATTCCAGGCGGCAGCACAAGAGCCTTCGAATAGGTAAAAGCCATAATGCTACCGAGAATTGCAACGCCAAGTACACCGCCGAGTTCATAGGCGACGCTTTCGATGGCGCCGGCCATGCCGGCTTTATCTTCTGGCGCGTTGATCATGATGGCGGTTGAAGCCATCGCTGAACCTACACCTACGCCAAATCCCAAGATGACAAAGCTTGCGACTTGCTCGATAGCGCTGCTGTTACGGAAAGCAGCGTAGCCGATGAGGCCGATCGCAGACACGATGAGACTTGTCCAGAGTGCCCGACCGACGCCGATCTTGTGCAGTACGAACCCATTGAGGGAACCTGCGACAAATGCGGAGATCGAGATGGGCAGCATGAAGAGGGCCGCATGAAACGGCGAATACCCGATTACGAGCTGTAATCGCTGCGTTAGCGCAAGTTGTATGCCCGCACCAGCCAGGGTTCCGGTAATCGCAGTCAATACGCCGGCTGTGAAGAGTCCGTTACCGAATAGCGAGAAGTCAATCATCGGGCTTGGAGAACGGTTCTGCCGCCTCACGAAAATAACCATAACTGTCACGCCGATGACACCCGCAAAAGTGGCCTCTGGCAATCCGGCTTCCGGTCTTGCGGCCTCCATCAGCGCATAGACCAGGCTAACCATTGCGATCATGGCCAGTAGTGAGTTCAGGAGGTCGAGCTGCCGCTCTGGGTTCCCCTTTCCAGCGGGCACTACGAATGGAGAAAGAATAAGTGCTATTACGACCACAGGCACGTTAATCAGAAAGACCGAACCCCACCAGAAATGGCTCAGTAAAGCTCCACCGATCAACGGGCCGATCGCAACCCCGCCTGAAAAGACAGCAGCCCAAATACCGATCGCTTGGCCGCGTTCTTTGTCGGTCGTAAATGTCAACCGAAGAAGAGAAAGCGTCGCGGGCATCATCATGGATGCGCCCACGGCAAGAAAGGCCCGTGCCGCGATCAGGATGTTCGCTGAGGGGGCATACGCCGCGGTCAGAGAAGCGGAGGCAAAAGCAATCAGACCCCAAAGAAATGTTCGGCGATGCCCGATCCGGTCGCCAAGCACACCCATGGTCGGAAGCAGACCTGCCATAACAAGCGGAAATGTGTCGACGATCCAAAGTTTTTGGCTGTTGTCGGCCGCAAGATCGTGAGTCAGCCGCGGCAAAGCGGTATACAGCACAGTCATGTCAATGCTGATGAGAAAGAGAGCGGTCGAAACGACGACCAGCACGAGCCATTTATTGTTACTAAGCATGATTCACCTGAGGTGTAACGGTTAGAAGGTGCATGGTCTGCACAAACGCGGTTGAAACCACCTGGAGGCTCCCAGATCGATCGAAGGGCCTCGTTCGTGGTCCTTGGGTCGATCTAGAACTTAACGGTGATGCCTGGGTAGAACGCCTTCTCCACGCAAGATCCCGCGCCCAGGCCCATGCAGACCGAGCTGGCATTGTGGTCGAAGCCATACTTGTTTTCCCAATATCGATACGCGACCCACACATCGAGCCGATGTGTCTGCTTCGAGCCCCAGAACGCCTTACCGGAATCGAAGATCAGACGGACGGGCTCGGTATCAATCTCAGTTTTTGTCGGGGTGCTAGGCAGAGGCGAATTCTCTCCGCCTTTCGGACCATACAAATTGGCGCGGCCGAGAACACTAAAATATTGCAGTTTCGCAGGCAGAAAATTGAGGTCCATGGAGTAAGAAGTCTCAATTGCCCAGGTGCTCCTGTACGCGAGCTTGCCGTCAGTGAGACAACTCACACCCGGAATCCCACCTACTACATCGCATCGCGCGTAAGCGCTATGATCAGCTTCCTTGGAGTACAGAGGACTGACATTCAATAAGCCCTTATAGGGCAAGTCGAATGTCAACTGAAGTCCAGCGACACCGTCAAGTCTCGAGAAACCATCTTCTTTGTCTGCATCGCCACCGATTAGGAGCGAGACGTCATGCAATGGTCCCTTGGAGAATGTTGTTGTGCCAAGGATTTCGTTGAAGCCCAAAGTGCTTCGAAAGAAGCCATAGATTTCCGTAGTGCCAGCAATGCCTGTCGTTGGCGCACTAGGCGAGAGGGAGGGCGCTACCGCATCCGCCTGATCTGACTTCAGCAGATCAACGAGGACAAGATTCGTGCCGTAGCGCCAGATATCAAGATGAGAAAACTCGAAAATCTGCTTGGCCGTCTTGCTGGTGACGCCTGGTTGTGTTGCGGTGGACTGATAAGCGAAAGTACCGCGATTGTCGACTAGCAGAAAGAAAGGCGCGGCTTGAGGCGGCTTCGCCTCATCCGGCATGTTCCTCGTATCCTGGGCGCCGGCAACGTTCGCCAGTGCCATCACTGCTAGAAAGAGAATGCTTGCGGCAAGTTGACGACCAACGCTCTTCACTCGGACTGCGACGGCTGCTAAGTCTAGCGCGCATGTCGGGGTCCAGGTCACCCCTCTGCTAGCGAGCGATGCAATCGTTCTGCCTGGTTGAATGAGGAAAAGCCCCGTGCTAGCCCAGAGCAGGGCGCTCAGGAGAAAATTCTGTTTCGAGATTGCCACGCGCACATCCTTCTCGTCGGGATGCACCGTGAACGCGAAAACAGCCACGTTATGCGCATTTCCCGACTGTTGGTCAGGTTGCGCCGTGGCTGTGAAGAAATCATCTGAGGGATGACCGCGGGAGATACCATCCCGCTACTCTATTTTCGGCAATTTCAGTAATATTTCATCTCGGCAGCATTGTCAAGCTACGCCGGCAATTCTATGCCGTGGCTCCGCAGGACGCACTCAATCGGTTTCCGCGCTATTTCGACGTGTGTCTTGGCAGCTTAATCGAGCTGTTCTCTTTAATTGAGGGGAAGGTGCAGGAGGAGGAACTCGACTCCTGCCACGCAGCCGATGTCCGCCGCCACGTCACTCCGTCTCAAAATCGGTGGAGACACTGAGTTCCTTCCATATTCGCGCTTCCTCTAATCGCGCGAGATCGTTCTTCTCCACCGCGGCGTATGCATCGCTGCCGAGCAACAGTCGCAACGGAGGGTTTCGCTCCCGCGTCAGCTGGATGATCGCCTGAGCCGCCTTTTTCGGATCACCAGGCTGCTTCCCGTTGTAATTGCGCTGAAATCTTGCGGTAGCTCCAACAGTCGAGTCGTATGCGGGATGACCTTCGCTCAGTTCGGTGGAACTCCCCGCGAAGTCCGTGCGGAACCCACCGGGTTCAACGATTGTGACCTTGATGCCGAGTGGTGCTACTTCGCGTGCCAGCACTTCAGAGAAGCCTTCGACACCCCATTTCGCCGCCGAATAAGGCCCACGTCCCGGAGGGCCGATCCTTCCGCCCACCGACGACAACTGAATGAAGTGGCCTGTTTTCATTTCACGAAAATACGTAAGAGCCGCCTTGGTCACAATAATCGTTCCGAAGAGATTCGTTTCGATCTGTGCCCGGAATTCCGACAGAGGCGTGTCTTCGATGGACGAAAGATTGCCATATCCCGCATTGTTGATGACCACATCCAGCGAACCAAACACGTCGAGCGCGGTCTTTACCCCGTTAGCAGCAGCTGCTTCGTTGGTAACATCCAACGCGGCGAGCTTGACCTGATCACCATATCGTTCCGGCAGATCAGCCAACGACTCAATGCCCCGAGCTGTCGCGAACACCTTATTGCCCGCAGCAAGGCCAGCTTCAACAATTGCGCGACCCAGACCACGAAAGCTGCCGGTGACTAACCATACCTGCGCCATTCATCCTCCTGTATCGAAGCCAACCACCCCGATATTCTGGAGAAGCTTCTCAAACTCAGGATTGGATGCGCGATGGGTATACGAACGGACTTGTTAGTTACGGAGGAAATCGCCGAATCTTCAGATCTCAGGGCGACTCCCTTCGAGTTCGAGAGAGCCAAGAGGGTTGAGGAGGCGCTCTCAATTCTCGAAGGCAAATGGAAGATCGTTATTCTGAACCGGCTCTTCGCGCGCAAAGGTGAGAGGGGGTCCACTGACTCGACCACTCCAATAACACAAAGTTGACGCAACTCAATCCGATTGTCGCTAAAAGCGCTCCAAGTAAATCGAAACTTCGGGATCGCCGACCATTCGGGAGTTGAGCAACACAACCGGCGCGCCGACTCCGAGCGTGCGCAGCGCAGACATTACTCGTAAAGCCAGGGCTTGTAGCAGATCTCTATATTGTAGCCGTCGGGATCGAACACATTGGCCGCATAATAGCGGGGATCCCACTGCGGCCGCAGCCCTGGCGCGCCATTACCCTTGCCGCCATTGGCAAGCGCTGCCTCGTAGGCCTTGTTCACTGCCGCCTCGCTTTTCGCGGCGAACGCGACGTAAAGCTCGGCGCAGGTGGTCTTTGAGGCTTTCAGCCAGAAGCCCGGAATACCCGGCTCGCCAAAGCCCGCAAGGTCAGAATATCCGGCCTGCGCCTTGAAGTGCCAGCGCTCAGACTTACCGAGCGGGCCGAGCATGGCGCCGTAGAAGGTCTCCGAGCGCTTCAGGTCGGTCACGGGAAGATAGATATGGTCAATCATTGTTCCTCCAGACTGTTCGTAACCCCGGCTTTGAGTAACACTCAAAGCTAGAGGTTATTGCTTATTGCCCCATCAGATAGCATCGGGCGCGAGCTGAAGCTATTCGCCTGAAGATCGGTTGGGCCGTCCGTCTCATCGAGTGTCTTCTCGCGTGTAAATGTCAGGTAGGCGCTCATTTCCGGTGTTCTTCTGAAGGCGTTTTACTTGTTGCCGCCGTTGGCGAAGATGATTTCTCCCGTGAGCCACCCCGCATCATCCGAGGCAAGAAATGTAGCCACGCGCGCGATGTCCTCAGGTTGGCCGACGCGGCCCAGCGACGTACTCGCGATTATCTGCTTCTTAAACTCCGTTCCCATGACGCCCGCCGCGTGCGCACCCTCCGTTTCGGTTCCACCGGGATTGAGAGCGTTAACGCGGATTTTTCTGGGGCCGAACTCTTTTGAGAGCACGCGCGTCAAGCCATTGACAGCGCTCTTTGACGCCACGTAGATCGAAAGGGTCGGGTAGGCAGCGACACTGGCCGTCGATGCGATGTTGATTATGCTGCCGCCTTCTGCTCCGAAGACCGGCAAAGCGGCTTCAATCATGAGGAGCGTGCCGAGCACGTTCGTGTTGAACTGCCGGTGAAATTCCTCCTCGCTGAATTGCTCGAATGGCGCAAACGAGAAGACGCCAGCGTTGTTCACGAGCACATCAAGGCGCCCGAAGGCTTTTTTCGCCTCCGCGACGAGGCGTTGCGAGTCGGACCTCTGCGCCACGTCGCCTTGCACGGCGACGGCCCGCCCGCCTTTGCCGGCGATCTCGCGCACCACCCGCTGCGCGCCCGCTTGATCGCGCGCGTAATTCACGATCACCGCGGCACCTTCCGCGGCGAAAGCCTTTGCAATACCTGCTCCGATTCCTTTTGAAGCGCCTGTCACTATCGCAACCTTATTGTCGAGCCGTTTCATGATGGGTTCCTTTCTTCCATGAGATTTGCCACTGACCGTTTCACCCGCCCGTAAATGGATCACGACATATGAAACCGTCAGTTTCGTTTCTACCCTGCAATAGATGCTTGTCAAAATAAAACGAAACAATTATTTTCGTAAATGGAACCGTGGTGACGAAAGCATATAAAACCAAGGTCGCACCAAGACCCCGCGGGCGGCCAAGGAGTGAGCACGCCCGGCAGGAAATCCTGGAAGCCGCTTACAAGCTGCTGAGAGACAAAGGTTTCAACGCTGTCGGCTCACACGAGATAGCACAGGCGGCCGGCGTGAGCAGTGCCACGCTATACCGCTGGTGGAAGTCGAAGGAAGAAATCCTGTTTGACGCCTGCTTTGAACGCATGAAACCTATTCTTGCGATTCCTGAGACTGGTTCCAGCTTGACGCGGCTTCGCCGCTACGTCCTGCGCGCGACTGAGTTCCTGGTATCAGAAGAGGGTGCGGTCATGGCTCGAGTCTTTACTGGTATCCACGAGGATAAGCGACTCCGGCAGGCGTTCTTGGAGAGATATGTCAAACACAGACGTCAGATCCAACGCAGAATCATCGAAGAGGCAATTGCGTCCTGCGAACTGAAGTCGACGACGGATCCAGAGTTGCTGATCGACGCGCTTACTGGACCCCTGTTCTTCCGATGGCTGCAGGGACACGCTCCGCTTGATAAAGCCTTTGCTAAAAGCATCCTTGATAGTGTGATTCCCGCCTTTCAGCCACGCTGATTAAGCTCCGACACATTCGGAGCCGAATCAGTACCGAGCAACTCCGCGATCTATGCAAAAAAAGCTAGTTCGAACCAGTAACGTGTTAACTAAAAAGGGTGCCGCTTCGAAGAACTGGCGGGAGCGACGGGACTCGAACAGGCGGCCTCCTGCGTGACAGGCGGGCGTTCTAACCAGCTGAACTACGCCCCTGCATAACCGAGATACCGTAACGGTGCCTTCCTTTCCGTGCCCATGGATTCCCAAGAGTTCCTGAGAATGCCGTGACAGGGCAGAGGACGAACCACAGGTAGGCTCTGATATGTCGGCCTTATATTTACCGATCCAGATCTTCAACTTGTGACAGACCAATTGACTCATCGAACCTCGCTTCACAGGGTTGACCGCTATCTAGTACTTGGTCCAGTCCTCGAGCGGTTGGAAGAAGATCGAGTGCGACTCTTTGTTGGATAGAAAGTCCGTGCATGACTTCCACGCCATGATTCCCAGAGGCACGAGCATCAATGCCAATACGGCGGCTGCTAGGATTCCCAGCCCGGTTTCGATCCAATAGGTCCGAGGCCTTTTATCGACAGGACGTCCGCAGTGAGGACAAACTGATTGCCGCACTCGCGTCAATTCAAATGTCGAAAGTGTCATCGTCACCCTCCTCGCTCTGTTGAGCGCAGGCCTCGCCAGTCTGTAACGCGGCGAATGCCTCCCTTTCGCGTTTGTCGCGGCGGACCTCCAACAACTGCTCGCCTGTCGTGTGTTTTGGTGAGAAGCAATACTGAACGTAGGCCTCGAATAGTGTGTGGTTTGGAATTCGGCGCTTCAGCAGTTTCGGGAGATGGTTTTTGTAGAGAGCGGTCAAAGCTTCGGAAGTAACGCGGTACTCACTTCGCTTGCCCCGCTTCGCGACCGTTGCCAGGAGCCACCCTTGCTCGATCCAGTAAGACACTTCACTGCGGCGAACATGGAGCACCTGCGCTAGGGTCTCAAGGGAAAGACAGTCGCAACGGATTTCACGAACGCTGAACTGCCGTCTATGGAGCGCGTTCCGGAGGGCCTTCGGGCTTCTGTTCAGTCGCTTCGCGACTTCCTCCACCGAGTACTTCGTGAGCAGTTCCCGTGCTTCGTCGAGTTCTTCTTGGTGCCAGCGACGGTGATCGACCTCCGCCTTTATGCCGTACTTAATCACGAAGCGCCAGCATTCCTCCTGCGTACGGCCGGTCTGTCGCTGGAGCCTGCGAACGAGTTGGGCAAGTTTGTTTCCTGAAAGCACTCTGGCATGTTGAGCCAGAGCGATCGCTTCCGATCCCCGTCTGGCAGCGAATCCTGGTAAGGGGCGAGCGGTTGCCATATGCACCTCGATCAAGGGGGAGCGTGCAAAGGGCGGAAAACGCCCTATACATATAAGGCTGTGGAAAACGCCAAAAGCGGACGCGGTTCGTGGAAAAATAGCTCGCAATGTGGAAATCGGGGCTGTTTTCGGGTAAAGTGGCGTTACTGACTCGACGCCTGTGCCCGATCAGGTTGTCAATCGGACTTTGCTCATTTGTTTAGTCATGGCCTCCCCGTCTCCACTAGACCGCTGCTGGGTTGTGAAGGACTCGCCTGGCTCTTCACAGATCATGCTGGCGGTGCGCGCCGCCGTAGAAAGACACTGGCCGGACACGCAACGCGCCGCTGCCTATGCGCTCGGCGACGAGACTCTCGCTGACGAGATCATGGAAGAAGCGATAGAACAAGCTGTCGCCTACCTTGTCGACCATCCGCCTAAGGATCACGAAGAGGTGAGGGCAGTTCTCTCTCGCTTCTGCAAGCTGGAGGTCGGGCGTCGGCGCAAGCAACGTGCACCATTCGTTTTCATTGATTCTTCCGTTGCATCCGAAGCGTCCTCATCCTATTCGCAAGTTACCGCAGTAGACTCAGCGATTGACGCGGAAAGAATCCTTGCAGATGCCCCACGCAAAGTGCGCGAAGCGCTGATGATGCGGTACGGCAGCTCAGAGTCCTGGAGCGACGTGGCGGCCAGAACGGCTACCAGCCCAGGAGCGATACGAAAGAAATGCAAGAGGTGTCTCGACCGTATCCGACAAAAATTGGGAATTCCGGGTGCTCCGCAGTAAACTCCGGCAAAGGTACTTCACGCGACCGGGAAGGGTTCAGTGGACGAGTGTCAGTCATTTTTGCAGGATGATGACGATGATACGTTGCTCTTTGAGAAGCTTCAGGAGCACGTCCTCGAAAAATACCCTAATCCTGAGCGCATTGGCTGTATCGACCATGCCACCCTGAAAACGTGGGTGTACTCACCCCAAGAGCTGGATCTTTCCGATCCAAAGTACCTGCATGTTTTGAAGTGCGCCGAGTGCACGCGGGAGCTGATCGAACTTCGTAGGCTCCGGAACGAACAACCGGAGCATCCAAACATTGGAGTTCCATCTCACCCAGGTCCCGCGGCGAACTGGCGATGGGCGGTATTCGCGTCTGTCCTTCTTTGCTGCTTAGCTGTAGCTGGGGTGATCTACTGGCGCACCCATTCGGTAGCTGCGCCGGCCCAACTCGCCGAGTCCACTCCGGTGGTCGTGACGATCGATCTCAGCCAGGCGGGTACGACCCGAGGTACGGACACAACTACCGTTCCGGCAGTAGCCCTTCCGCGTCATTTGGTCAACGTCCACGTGATCCTTCCGAATTTCAGCCCGGGCGGCAATTACGTTGTCTCCGTCACTACCGATCGCAACGGCACATCAGAAAAAGCAAGCGGACGTGCGGTCGCAAATGTGCAGGGATTTCACACGGACCTCACTGTTGCTCTCGATCTGCGCAGCCTGCCGCCGGGCACTTACTTCCTCGGCACGACCCATGAGGGAGATCCAGCCTCGTATTTCTATCCGCTATCGGTTAAGTGAGAGCCAGCATCCGAATCGGCCTGAAGAACTCGGAATCGGGTCGGAAGTCCATCGCTTCCGAGTTCAATTGGGACATCAGTTCCTCGTGAAAGGGCAAAACCAGAGCACAGAGCCGCATCTCCTTAGTCAGAACGAGATCGGCAAGCCGGTTCGTTGGTGGAACACCAGCCATGGGAAGAAAGGCGACTCTCTAGCTAGGCGAACAGATGGCTATCGTCTTCAGGGTCAGAAAGGGATGTGCGGCTTGTTTTTCCGTTCCTTGAGATCGCTACGCAAGCTTGTTAGCTTTCCGGATGAACAGGAATGAACCTAGACCACCGATCCAGCTTCAGCAAAAAGATTTTGAGAAGACATAAACATCTGAAAATGACCACTCCTGCCAGTAATTCCTCTCGCAATTCATTTGCTTGCTCAAACCTCCTCGGCCGGAGCGCTGGATGAACCTGCGCTGGCGCGTAAGACGTAAGGCCGCGCTCTCCTCTGGATTTAAGTCATCGAAGTCGATGAAGTATTCGCCTACGGTCATTTTGCTCGTCTTAATTCCGAAAGGGGCGAGAGCGCCGATCACCTTAGCCCGATTCTTGGCGTGGATCCGCGATCCAAAATAGACACGTGTCACGCAGCCTTTTTCCCCGTAGCGGACTTTACCTTGGAAACCGAACATGCGCCATTCACGTTCGTAAGACCAGCGGTAGTTCTTACATGAAAGAACCATTTTGGCAAGTTGGCTTGGCTCCCTGCTGGTTCGATGAACAGTCGGGACCGTTTCGTCATAGTACATTCTTGTAAAGCTGACGTTGGCTGGAAGGTGCTCTAGGAGGCGTCGAAGGCTGTACGCCACACAAATTCCCGTGAATTGATCGGCATAGTGCGCCCACATCAGTTCATGGTCGAAAGTCTCACTGAACGAGCAGATGCCAATTTCTTGCTTATTGTCTTTAATCGCTTCTCGAACAGTTCGGTAGTTTGGACTTTTCTTCAGTAGTTTGCTGGAAGCAAAGAGCCCTTCCATGGGATCGTTGAGTTTCAGGTAAGGAGAGCAGAATAGATAACCATTTGTGATCGCATCAAGCTCTTGGTCGAGATTCGAGAGCGCGCGATATCGATAGAGCCGACGTGGCTGAACGTAGGATTCGATGCTGGCCAATTCTTCACTTCCATTCATCGAGAACGCCTTTTTCTGACGGCAGATCGCCGGCAATCATAGCGCACGAACACCGTTCTGACTTTCAAGCGGGCGGTTAGGCCGCGGCAGTAACAAGGACGTGGACAGATTCGCCTAGTTTTTTCGCTCTGATCCGCACCCGGCGTGGCGCCAAGCGGCTTCCATCGCTGCTTTCCCATGCC
>Ga0207104_1172_pt1 | contig 15723 bp, 13 predicted proteins | sample Alteio_BWMinHeat_79_FD_153538 | JGI IMG/M metagenome (GOLD analysis project Ga0207104, IMG submission 153538) | Enriched cells from forest soil in Barre Woods Harvard Forest LTER site, Petersham, Massachusetts, United States -... | ecosystem: Environmental > Terrestrial > Soil > Temperate forest >...
CTTGGGAATCTAATTCCAGACCCTCTCTTTGAAATGTAGTCATCGCATTCGAAAAATAGTATTCTCTTTCCTTATTCAATATTTCTTTATTTAGGGACGAATATTCTTTGAAGGCGCGATAAATTTCTTTATTGGCATCAAACAAATCAATCTGAGTATTTGTCCAGCTAATAAGAATTTCTTCAGCTTTTTTACGAATATGCTTATCAGGATAAACCATTTTTATTATTTCTATCACATGACCATGCGCTCCTAATCGTTACCCACAAGTCTAAATCACGGTATTTTTCTTGATAGAGGCATAAAAAAACATCCAAAGAAAATTGTTAAAATGCAATGTTTGCTCTTTTACACAAGGAGCATACATTTATGAAGCCTCAATGGATCCACCAACAATTTGCTAAACTAGACTTAAAGGATGTTCGTCTAAATAGAAGAGCTATAACAATCGCGGAAGCCTGTGCAGCACACCCCGAAAAGTCGTTGCCTGAACGTTTTGAAGATTGGGCAGGTCTGAAAGCGGCGTATCGTTTTTTTAATAACCCCAAAGTCACACATCAAGCTCTTCAAAAGTCCCATTATCAAGAAGTGATAGAAAAGGCTCGTTGGTCTGAGGATCTAGTCCTTTTCATCCAGGACGGCTCGGAACTTTTATTCAACTCTCATCCATGGACACACGGACTTGGGCCAACTGCTGATAGCGCTGGGAATGGACTTATGTTTCACTCGTGTTTGGTCGCTAAATACCATGAATCTGGAGAAACTGAAATTTTGGGGCTTAGCTATCAAGAAGCGTGGATTCGACCTGAGAAGAAATCAAAGGACGATAAATCTAAGGAATCTGAAGTGTGGTTAAGGACGTTAAAAAAAATAGGACGTCCTCAAAAAAAATGGGTACATGTTGGTGATCGTGCCAATGATATTTACGATTTTCTACACGGAGCAAGCAATGATGGGTGGAATTTTGTAGTACGGGCGCGTCATGATCGTAAAGTTGAAATTAATGGCGCCCAAAAGCGTCTTTTCCCATGGATTCGTAAACAAACAGCCAAGTGTAAATCCAAGCTTTATGTGAAGGCAAAAGGCGAAGAGTTTTCTGGTGAAGTAACATTAGAAATAACTTGGACAAAAGCGAAGCTGTTGCCTCCGGGAAAAGGAAGTGTTTTAGCGGAAGAAGAGGTGACGTATATCCGAGTGTGGTGTCCCGATCGACCTCAGTTAGAATGGTTATTGATTACAAATCTCCCTGTCGAAAACGAGGAGGACGTTCTAAAAATCATCGCAATTTATCGTAAGCGGTGGTTAATCGAAGATTATCATAAAGTCTTAAAAACAGGCTTTAAGATAGAAGATAACCAGCTCAAACAAGCGAGTCGAATTCTTGCATTATTTGGATTGGTTGGGTTGATAGCGACGCAGCTTTTAGCAATGAGAGAACACTGTCGACTGTCTCCGACGAGGCGAGTCGAAGAAGTCGTGCCCAAACGTTGGATTATGCTCATAGAAAGAAAACTGAAAGTAAAATTGGAGACGGTGAGAGATTTTTGGCGTTGTTTAGCGCGTTTAGGAGGTTTCATAGGGCGTAAATCAGATGGGGAACCTGGATGGCAAACCATCTGGAAGGGCTATAGAAGATTCCGAGACATGTTGGAAGGAGGTGATCTGCTTTATTAGACTTGTGGGTAACGATCAGCCATGCGCTCGAAAATAAGCCATTGTTTTATCATATTCAAGAACTGTATTTTCAAATGTGCGATCTTCGGGTGCAATAGAGATAATTTGCTGAATTCGAGCAGTAACATTACTTTTAACAGATTGGAAATTAGAATCTATCTGCTCAATAGTTTTGGGAAAGAGGGATGCTATATCCGAGCAATTTTGAATCAAAAGAACTTGGTCCAAAAATTCAGTTTTGATCATCGCCTTAAGAGATGTCGTCATCAAAGATAGAAATAGAGTCAAAATAAAAAGAAAACCACAACATCGCATGGGCCGCATTCTATTAAACATTATCAAAATTTTGCATTTCCATTCCTTCCAGTTCATTAAAGTTTACTGCAAGTGATGAAAGCATCATCACCAAGATCACTTTCATGAGAGGCAATAATTTTATTAATTTCGCCTGAATTAATATCCCTTTGAAGTTTTTGACAGCCGATTTGAATTTCATCTTGATTATTTTCGAGAGCAAAAGTAGAGATGCACTTGATGGCGTCCAAATAGGAAGCATTTTTGGTTGGAGACAAAAGATCTATCAGGCGAGATACAATTTTTGGATCAGCTCTACGGGTTGAATCGTATGTCTTGCCGATCTGATCATAAACAGCTGCTGTTTTCATAAGCTTTTATCATATATAGTTGTCGTGGAACTGCTTGAGGTTAACATAGAAAAAGAAGAAATTCTAGAGAAATGATAGGGCCGGTTCTGCATAAATGCATATTAGCGCCCTCATCCTATAACAGGTTGCGTAAAATTTGCGTAACACTGTTGATTGGAATTCTGCTATAAGGATTTGGAAAATAACGATAGTTCAGCCTAAGCCTCTTGGTTTGGGATCGGGAGTACGGAATTGATTAAAGCAATTTTAATTCACGGGAATGGTGGTGGTAAGCCGACAGACAACTGGCTTCCCTATCTCAAAAGAGAGCTAGAAAAAATTGGGATTAAAACTGAAGCGCCTCAATTTCCAGATGAGGATTTAGCGCGAGTCTCTTATTGGATTCCATTTCTAAAAGACACTCTCAAGGCTGATGAAAAAACTATTATCATAGGACATTCTTCAGGCGCTATTGCTGCAATGAAATTTGCCGAGGAGAATCGAATTTTGGGTTCTGTCTTAGTAGGCGCTTATCATAGCGATTTGGGCATTGAAAAGGAAAAATTGAGTGGTTATTTCGATACTCCTTGGGATTGGAATGCGATTAAAAAAAATCAACAATGGATCATTCAATTTGCAGGAATGAATGACCCTTGGATTCCTGTTGAAGAAGCGCGTTTCATTCATAAAAAACTCGATACTGATTACCATGAATCCATAGATCAGGGGCATTTTGGAGGAGACTACTACAAAGAAACTTTTCCTGAAGCTCTTGAAGCCATTAAGGCAAAACTGTCCAAACAATCTTATTTCTCGAATGATGAATAGCGATACAATTGTCGCCTAAGGCTTCTTTTATTTTCTGCGATTCAGCCTCAAACATCTTCGGCCAATCAGGATTATATGGAATGACTACAATACGCTTACTCGATTTATTTGCTGACATAACGTTCCCTTGATAGTTCTGGCGATCGTTTCCAATGAATTCTTCACTAGTATCGAATTCATGATCGTAAATGACGTCTTTGCGAACCTGAAAATAAAGCCGATCCAAATGACCTTATAAAACATCTTTTCATATGTTCACTTGGAGCTTTCCAAAAGAAACATCATCTAAGGTGTGAGTTTTGCAACTCCCTCTTCAGTCTGCGCTATAAACCCAATCACCTCTCATGCATTTATGCAGAACCGGCCCCAGACAGCCCCAGACACTAATAAATAGAAAGTTGATGGGAATGAGCTGGAATATAATAAAAATCTGGAGAAGACCTTATATTTTCTCTCTTGAGATAGTCAACAGCGCATGTGACTGTTATTGCACCCGTAAGAGATGCGCCAATTCCTAATTGAGGAAAATAGCCTTTCTCTAGAAGTGCATCAAAAAAATCTTTATTTTCCTTACCTATCTGAGCCGCAATTGTGACCCCAGGCTTTCCAAGCAAGCATCGAGCAACTTCCGTATCATCACAAGCAACTTCTGTTTCGAAAAAATCAAACGCTGAAGTTGATGTTTGGGTAAAACAGACTACTAATCCTCAAAAACCTGGATTAAAAGGACAAATAATTAATTTGTTATTTTTCCGATAAGTTTCAATAATATCAAAGTAGAGAGGTCCACAATCAACGGTATTTATGATGATATCAGCTTCGTTAAGCTCATTCTCAATCTGTTGCAGTGATTTGATTCTCTCATCTAAGCATGTGCATGAAATATCCGGATTTATCGCATGTAAGCGACTTTTAAGGGAAGAAACTTTCTTTTTTCCTATATCAGATTGGATAAAATTTTGACGGTTAAGATTAGAAATTTCAACAAGGTCTCCATCGCAAAGAAAAAAATTAATAAAACCCGTTCTCACCATAACTTCCGCTAAAGTACTTGCCAAACCAGTACCTAAAAAGGCTATTTTTGCAGTAGCTATCCTAGCCTGCAAAGCAGGATTAATATAAAAATGGTTTCTTGAAAAAATCGCCTTCATGTTTCTCCTTATAACTCTTAAGGACGCTTATTGTATTTTCAAAGCATTATCAATTCAAGTCATTTTTCTCCTTTTGCAAGGCTCCAAAATGCTTCAACCTTGCCTGACCTCACTACCCTACGAAAACCCTACGAAAACGCCTAGCTAAATATTTCTATTTATTATATAATGAGCATGTGTAATTAGTTAGTTTTATATTTTATTGTTAATAAATATTTGTTTTTTAGTAAATAGGAGGGGTGCTATGACCAATATAGTAGGACCAAAGGAACCAAGCCAGCCAAGTGTTTTTTCCACACAACAAATCCCACCCAGCTCAACTTCGTCGAGCTCTTCATCCAGCTCTTCGTCTAGCTCAATAACAAAGCGCATAAAGGACAGCTCTAAACGAGCAATGTCCAGTTCATCGGGTAGTGAGGACAAAGAAGTGGCGGAACAAAAAATTGCATACTCTACTACGCCATTATCGTCGCGCTCCACGCTGATCAGCGACAAGATGTCATTAAGCGCCATTAAAAGACTTTCTTCACAACCACAAGAAAGGGGACGTGTCATTATCATCGGTGGACATTCTACAGCGGGTAAAACAACAATCATTAATGCTATCCTGAAGCTAGATCCAAATCAAAGTGAATTGGGCATAGACATAACTCCACCTAGAAGTATTTATGAATACCTAGAGGCGAATCACACAAAATTTGGGGTTTCAAATGAGGATTGGCAACATTTGCATGATGTACTCATTCCCCGAGATGAAAACTATCATATCCATGATGCAGTTGATGAAGGACAATTCCAATTTTGCAGTGAGGCATCGGAAATTGACAGGTCCCGAGCTAAAAAGACCGCAGAGAAATTGCGGGACCCCTGTAAAAAGTATATAGAGACATTGCCTCACTCTTCTATTCTCGTCATGAATAAAGCCCATGAGTTGGCGGGTAGCGGCAAAAACGTAATTATGGACACAGTCAATTTAGATAAATTAGATGACCATCCTTTAGAAAACCAAGGAGGACAGATTACAAAAGTCCTTGTTTACTGTACACTTACTACGCTTTCCAACAGATTAATACAAAGAACACGCGAGGCTTTGGATAACGGTCATCCGGAAAATGTGCGAGCCGGTACTTTTCCCCTCCATCAATATCTTGAAGTTTTTGGACCTCGAAAAAAAGAAGATAAGGAAGAAGATGTCATAGACACTGTCAGTCGTGAAACTGTAGAACAAGTAATTGATGCACAATTTGATGCTGGCATTCAGGACTTTAAAAGAAGACATCCACAGGAATACTCTCAAAAAATGGCAGATGGGAGTATTGCAGCGGAGAAAGAGAAAGAAAAGACACAACTGCTAGAAGCATTCGGGTTTACCCCGTTAGATCCTATGCATAAAACAGTGCAACTTACTCCGCGACTTCAGTGGACAATGAGAGTGGATACAAGCAACTATCCTTTAACTGAAGAAATTGCTGAGAAAATTTTAAATATTTAGTGATGGGGGTTTTAACCCGCAAAGGCCTGATCCACTGTGACTTGCGGGTTAAAACCCGCAAAAACAAGCGCAGACTGAAGTCTACGCTACAAATGTTTCGTTTTCAGAAAGCGGCATATCGCTCATTATCGCTGGCTTCCAGATGGTTCTTAAAGAATTCATAATCGCTATAACGTCAATAACCTCTTGACTAATGGCTCCAGCAACGGGAGGGAGAAAACCAAAAGCCGCTATAATCATTCCAATAATCGAAAGCGCCATTCCACCAAGCGCACTCTGCAAGGCTATAGTTCTCATTCTCTTGCTAATATGCAAAAACTCATCCACCCTTTCCAAGGCGCTATCCATGATAACAGCCCCTGCGGCTTCCGCTGTAATATCACTATTGCGGCCAAATGCAATTCCCACTGTGGCGGCAAGCAAAGCCGGCGCATCATTAATTCCATCCCCCAGATACGCTGTTTTCGCGTATTGTGTTTCTTTCATAACAATATCGACTTTTTCCTCAGGGCTTTTGCCTGCATAAACTTCTGCGATTCCGACAGAATTAGCCAAATACCTAACTTCTTCTTCACGATCTCCCGAGACAATCATGACTTTTTTAAATCCATGTTTTGGAAGCAAATGTTGTATGAAAGACTGACTATCAGCTCGTGGAGAGTCTCGAAAGCGATAATGAGCCGCTAATTGATGATCGACAAGAACAACACATTCAAGTCCAGCGCCCTGCGGCAAAACAGCAATATCTTTTCCTAAACCAAATTTATCAAGCTGTTTACGACTAGTGATGATGACTTCATGACCATCAACAGCGCCTTGAAGTCCCGCTCCTTTGGGTTCGTTTATTTGTTGTGCGTCAATCAAATTGATATTTTCTTCTGCAGCTTTTTCCAGTATGGCGCTTGCCAACGGGTGTTTGGAATACCTTTCCATGCTGGCTGCTAGTTTTAGAATCTCTGTCGAATTGCGCTTGTTATAGATAGTCTGATTAGTAAGCGTTGGCTTGCCGTAAGTCAGCGTGCCAGTCTTATCAAAAATCATTGTTTTGCATTGACTAATTTGCTCCAGAACAATTGGATTTTTGATCAAAATTCCTCGCTTGGCGCATAAGGAAATAGATCCAATGATTGCCACTGGTATTGCGATCAATAGCGGACACGGTGTCGCAATCACAAGCACCGCCAAAAAACGAACAGCATTGCCGCTGATCAACCATGCCAAAATTGCAATGATAATTGCAAGCGGGGTATACCAAGCTCCTAATTGATCGGCAAGTCTCCGCATGCGAGGACGTTTTTGTTCGGACTCTGACATGACTTGCATGATCTTAGCATAACGGGAATCCTGCGCCAATTTAGTCGCTTTGACTGTTAATGAGGCATCCCCATTGATGGAACCGGAAAGGACTCCTGAGCCAGGAGCTTTCGAAATGAGAAAAGGCTCGCCTGTGAGGTACGATTCGTCCATCACGCCATTTCCCGCAATCACTTCACCATCCACGGGACAAATTTCATGTGGAAATATTAAAAGAGTGTCTCCGATAACAATTTTATCTACCGAGATGTCCTCAATTACATCGCTTTTCTTCCGATGAGCAGTGGTCGGGGCTCGTTTTGTAAGCGCTTCAAGCGTCCTAGAAGCAGTTCTTATGGCATAGTTTTCAAGGGTTTCTCCGCCTGAAAGCATTAACACCACTAATGACCCTGCTAAATATTCTTCAAGCAAAATGGCGGTAACGATAGACATTCCCGCCAGCAAATCGGAACCAAATTTGAAAGTCACTAACTTGCATGCAAGGTCAAAAACAAGGATGCCCCCTCCCACAGCAAGAGTGATGTAAAGTGGATAAAGAGAGTACGTCTGAAAATCGGGAATCAAATATCGAAGGACTAAATGCACGGTTATGCTAATGATTGCTAAAATAGCAATATAGCCTTCTATGCCGATTCCATCTTTTTTCTGTGCAAGAGCAATCATCAAAACCTTAAATTTTTAGACAGGCAGCTCGATGCGGTCGGCATCAGTGCATTGCAAGGAATAGATTAAAGTGAGGTATTCGGCTAGCTGTCGAGTGATCAAAAATTTATCCCTGACATATTCTCTTCCATTGGCGCCCATTTGAAAGCCTTCTTCGGGGTGTTCAAGAAGATAACGAATTCTATAAGCGGCTCCTTCGGGAGTCTGCACAACAAATCCCGTTTCTCCATTGATCACTTGCAGGCGTATTCCTCCTGTCGAGCCGCCAATCACTGGTTTTCGTTTCCACAAAGCTTCTGCAACGGTAAGGCCAAATCCTTCCCGAATCGACTTCTGTAAAACAATATTCGATGCACGCTGCAATGCATTAATTATTCTGTGAGCATCATTTGGCAGGAGCAAAATATGAATATCCGGATCATTTTCAGCGACTGTTTCCACTTCCTTAAAAATTGTCATTCCCTCCGGATCATCCGCAGCGCCGCTTCCCGCAAGAACAAGCTGCACGTCAGTATTAATTTTCTTCACTAGACGATAGGCTTTGATAACGCCTACAGGATCTTTAAAGCGGTCAAAGCGCGAAACTTGTAAAATAATCGGCCTTGCACGGTCCAAACCAAATAACTCATAAACCTTATCGATTTCATTCTCCGCCAACTCGATATTTTTTTCGGCCAAAGGATCAATGCTGGGCGCTATAATAAAAATCGGCACGGAAAGAGGATGAGTAAATTCCGCTAAAGAGAAAATTGTCGCGTCATACTGTTCCACAAACTTTTTAAGATAATCCCATAGATTGCCAAAAGGATTGCTGGCATCAATGTGGCATCTCCAAATCCATTTTCCTTTTTTATTAGGAAAATGCTGTATTAACGGCAAAGGCTGAGGATCATGAATAAAAACAATGTCTGCGCATTCCAGAACATCTTTAAGGCGTTCTCCATTTTGCATATTCACATCTTCATAGACTTTCAACTGCGTCGATGTGAGAACAATTTCACTGCCTTGAATTGCATTGTGCATGGCTTTGGTGCAATCAAAAAAATCGGGAGAGCCTTCAAGCACAAACCACTTGGCATCGATTCCCAGTCCCTGCATCATAGGCACAAATTTATTGAGAATTTCGGCGACTCCTCCGCCGCTAGCGGTCGAATTCACATGCACGATTTTCAAATCTTTCAAGGGGTTAGCCAATTGGTGCAACTGATCGATGGATTCCGCGCCACAAACTTTGGCGTACTCTTCTAAAGTTTTTTGATCACTCATGCATTATCCTTAACAAAATATTGCGTAATCATTTTTATAAGTTTTATTTTTAAATCAGACAGAGAAATGATATAGGGGTCTTTTTTTCTAAGCATGCTAATAAGATCCTGATATTCATCACCGAAACTATCTTTCAACCATGAACTGAAATCATCGATTTTATCTGAAGTTCTCCGACGGGCATCGATAAAATGAAAGAATAGGCTGCTGAGGGTCAAAAGAGGAACGATATGCACTAGTTCAGCAGGTTGACTAAACCTAAGGCGCGTTTGGAAGATGATAATCTTAGATTTTGCAAAATAGAATTCTTCAGCGCTTTGATATGATGCTAAAGCTTCGTTTTCGTGAAGCCTATGATCTACAATCTTCAGCAAATCATCGCGCAGATCTTCCATATTGACATAATCTGTAGGATCCAACACGTCGACTCTTTCAGCAAGCACATCGTCATGAAGGCTTTTTCGAAACCATTGAGAAAAGTCATTAAGATATAGCCAATGCTCAAATGAAGGCCGTAAACGGGGGCTCCAAAAGTGATAGTATACACATGCGGGATCTATCGCAGATAACTTTTCCCGAAATTCCATCAACGTTCGAGCCTTAAGACCTGTCGCTATCGTGGCCAAGGCGCAATCCTTTATATAAAATGGCAGAATATTGGTCATGCCTCTCCCTCGAATAATATCGCTGTATAAGCGGGAACCTTAATCTTGCGAACCGCTGGCTCCTTCAAATTTATCCTGTCTGGCATTTCCCAATTGCAAGAAGAGCTAAATAAACGCAATGACCATTCCCCAATCGAAAATGGAGTCGCAATATCACGGATTTCAGCGGCAAAATTGACAATTAATATGACCTTTGACCCTCCTGCTTCCCCTCTTGTTATAATCATCCATTGTTCTTTTTCCTTAAAAAAAATATTAACAAGATCTTTTCGATAATCAGAAAGACAACTAACTTTCTTACGCAATCGTATGAGCGTCTGATAATATTCAAATATTGAATTATGTTCTTTAATATCCAACTCTTGCCAACACAGCTTGCTTTGAGAGAATTGAGCGATCTCCTGAGGATCCAGCATATTCATATGTCCATAATAAGAATGTTCTCGTCTATATCCTTCACGGACGCTCTCGGCAAGATCCTTATCGATAAAACTTGTGAAAAACAAAAATGGAGTCTTCGTCTTCCATTCTTGTCCCATAAACAACAAGGGGATATTTGGAGCGCATAGCAAAACAGCTGCAGCCAATTTATATTGTTCTTCTGTCACTAATTCGCTCAACCGCTTGCCCTCGGAGGCATTTCCTATTTGATCGTGATTTTGAAGAAAAACGACAAATTTCTCTCCTGGAATATTTTTTGAATCACTTCCGTATTTTCGGTTCCGGAATTCCACCCATTGTCCGTTATGCACAAATCCTTCCTGCAAAGCTTTTGCCAAATGAGATTGTTCTCCAAAGTCCTTGAAATACCCTGACCGGCATCCTGTCAAAAGCGCATGCATGGCATGATGAAAATCGTCGTTCCATTGCGCATCTAAGCCATATCCTCCTTTCTCAACCGGATTTATTAAACGAACGTCATTCAAATCACTTTCAGCGATGATATATGCTTGTCTTCCAAGAACTCGCGCTTGCTGATGAAAAGCTTCCCAAATTTCCTTTAAAATATGTTTTGAACCTAAATCATAAATTGTTCCTATTGCATCGAGGCGAAGAGCGTCGATGTGATACTCTGTCAACCAGTATAAGGCATTATCAATGAAATACCGCCTTACCGGATCAGAATATGGTCCATCACAATTAATCGCTAAACCCCAGGGAGTTTTATACCGGTCGGTAAAATAATAGCCAAAATCTCCCAGGTAGTTTCCCTCTGGCCCCAAGTGGTTATAAACGACATCTAAAACCACCGCCAATCCTATTTGGTGACACATATCAACCAAGCGTTTGAGTCCATCAGGGCCCCCGTAGGCATGATGAGGAGCATAAGGGTAGACTCCATCATATCCCCAATTGCGTGAACCAGGAAATTCCACAACCGGCATAAGTTCTATTGCGGTTATGCCGAGTTCTTTCAGGTGTTTAAGTTTAGGGATAATCGATTCAAAAGTTCCTTCAGAAGTGAATGTTCCTGTATGAAGTTCATAAATGATATAATCTGTTAAGGGAATCCCCTTCCATCGTATATCGCCCCATTGATAGGCCATTGCATTGTAAACACGCGAAGCCCCATGGACTCCATAAGGCTGCCATCTTGAGGCGGGATCGGGACGAATTTTATCGCCATCGATGTTAAAAAAATAATCCATCTCCGCATTTGAAGAACAGGCAATAACTTCGTAATATCCTTGTTCTTGCGGGTTCATGAGAATGGGTTTTTCCTTGCCGATGACAAGAGACAATGTCTTTGCTTTAGGCGCCCAAACCCGAAACTTGATCTCTCCCGAAGGTAAAAAATAAGCTCCAGTTGTCATGCACTCTCCAATAGCGCGTAGGGAAGAGGATCTAAAACTTTTTCAAGCCGTAAACAGAGAGCTCCTTTAACCGTATCAAAAGGCGCTTCCTTGCCCGTGAGGACATTATAAAAAACCATTTTCTTCCATTCTTCAGGGATGATGACATACGTATCTTTCCACCTGTCGACTGGAATTCTTATATTTTCCTCTTGCATAAGAGGAATATAAAACCGGGTGGAAACAACTAAAACCGCTTGCTTTTCAAACGCTCTTATAAAGGCGATCACATGATTCTGCTTGTCCCCTTCTACAACTAAGGGCAGATATGATCCTTGCTGAAACAACGAAGGCAGTTTCTGGCGCAACCGCAAGGCCATGGCGGTTAAAAACAGTTTTATCCGCCCATCCTCAGGATTATGCATCAACTGTTGAAGCAAGGCGCAACGCTCACCTTCATGTCCCTCAAACAGACTTTTAAGGAGGGTTCTTCGAACTTCAAAATCAACTGGGCGACGATTGTCTGGGTCCACCAGGCTGAAATCCCAAATTTCGTTTCCTTGGTAAATATCGGGAACTCCTGGCAAGGTCAATTTGAGGATTACCTGAGATAGAGAATTCAACATCCCTGCAGCGATTACTTTCGGAATAAAAGTTTTGAATTCATTTATAAATGGATTTTCAACAGAATCGAGATTCAAAATCCTCTGAATGAATTGATGAACCCCTATGTCATACCGATGGTTAGGATTAATCCAACTGGAATTTATTTTTGCTTCTTTGATTGCCTTCTCGATATAGGCTTGGATGCGTGTAATGAATTCAGAATGGTTGGAAGAATCCAGAGGCCATGCGCCAACAAGGGTTTGGTATAAAAGGTATTCCTCATTAGCATCTGGAATTTGTTCTTCACCTTCTTTTATCTTATGTTGTTGGTTTAGCTGTGACCAATGGGTCAAAGCCTGCCGCCATTGATCTGGAATTTCTGACAGCGCATTGATTCTGGCGCGGACATCTTCACTGCGCTTGGTGTCATGTGTGGAGGTCGTCAGCATCGCACAGGGCCATAACTCCCCTCTTTCTTGGTTCGCTTTTTGAAAAGCCTCTAAACTTATCCCAAAACTAAGTAGATCTCCTCCGACTTCATTAAGGGAAGCTAAAGGATAAAAACGATAATACGCTGTATCTTCCAACCCCTTGCCCATTGCAGGAGGAGTCAGCTGCTGAAAACGCATGACAAAATCTCGCCGCTTCTTCTTTTGCTCCTCGTCTAAACCGAGTGGGTCCTCAAGCAATAATACCTTTTGAATGAAATCAAAAATAGACGCATTAATTGCGGGATTCAGCCTTTTAGCGCGAGAAATCGCCGTTACAATATACTGTCGGTCTTCCTCACGAATATTTTCCGCCTCCGAGCGAATATAACTCCGGTAAACCGGAAAGCATGAAATGACATCACCGAGAGCCGCTCTTAAACTCGCCTCTGTAAAGTCGCGAGAACTACGATGCTGTTCAGCAATGGAGTCCAAATAACGAGAAAGCACATACAACTCACTGGACATCGAAACGAGTAGTATCAAGCGCTTGCAAGCATATATCAAATCGAAAACATTCGTAGATTCGTTTGTGAAACTTCGATAAATTTCAAAAACGACCTTTTTATTTGCTTGTACAACGAATAAGTTATTTAATAGATTTAAGAAATCATAACCAACCGTACCATCAATAGGCCACTCAGGATTAAGCTTTTCTTTTCCTAAGAGGACCTTTTCTACAATCATATATTTTAGAGAATCGTTGCTCTCTTGTAGATTTTTAAGATAATGCTCAGGATTGCGCAACCCATCAATGTGATCTATCCGCAACCCATCCACCCATCCTTTTTTGACAAGATCCAGGATCAGTGCATGACTGGCTTTAAAAACATCCTCCTGTTCTGTGCGTATGCCTGCAAATTCGAAAATGTCAAAGAAACGGCGATAATTAATTTCGTCATTCGCCACACGCCAAAAACAAAGACGATATGGTTGCCCATTCAGAAAATTCTCCAAAGCGTCAAATGATTTAGGATCTCCTTTATGTCCATTAAGGGTAACCAAATATTCAGCGAGCTTATCAGCAATTGTCTGACTGTCGACAAGGAGTTTAGCTAAGCGAAGCTTGATGACTTCTTTCTCACGAAGCCTTTCTTGAACTTTCTCTGTGTTGAGGTCTGTCGTACATGGAAGATGCATGATAGCTGTAATAATGCTCTTGAGTTCCATTTGATTGTCGTCATCCTTAGTCAACACATCTTGGAGAGTTTGATGAACCGGTTCCAAAATCAGATTCCAGGACCAAGGATCTGTTGGCAGCAAAAAATCGAAAAGAGCGACAAAAAAAGCTCCATTCTGAAAAACTATTTTCAGTTCCTGACTTTCTAAAGCCTCTCCATACTGTTTATCTAAAAGAGGAAGAAAAACCTTATTGATTAGTTCGGGTCGCTGGGAATGCCAATTGATATCAAAATAAGAAGCGTAGGGCGATGCCTGACCATTTTCTAAAATATCCATCCACCAATGGTTGCAAGCTCCCCCAATATACATATGATTTGGAACGATGTCGCAAATCACGCCCATGTTTTGTACACGAAGAATTTTGATCAACTCCTCGAAATCCTGTTCGGTTCCCAGTTCCGGGTTTAGTTGGCTGTGATCGATAATATCGTAACCATGCGCGCTTCCAGGCTTGGCTTTCAAGAGAGGAGAAAGATAACAATGGCTAATCCCGAGTTCGTGAAAATATTCGGCAAGACTTGCAACATGTCGGAAAGTAAAGTTTTGGTTTAGCTGCAGGCGGTAAGTGGCGATAGGCATTTGAGAAAAGTTTTTCATGAATCGTCCCAAATTCAAGCTTAATAATCAAAGCTTCCGATACCCAGACATCACGTTAATGTAGGAAATAATTTTAAACAAGCGGCATTGCCTCATTTCTCTTGTAGAGGTTTTTATGGATAGGTAAGCTGTTCATTTTTTACCCATAAAAAAAAGAAAATCCTGACTATTTCTGACAATTAGGACAAAAAAAGCTCACTCTTTCCCTCTTTCCGGTCTTTTTCCTACAAACTTTTTCTCCACATAAAGGACAAAAACTTTTTCGGTAAATTCTATAATGTTTTTTCAAAACAAATTGTTTTCTCCATTCATAAAATTGGAGAGAAAATTGTTGGGCGATTTTTACAATTTTCTGCAAAAGCGAATGAGACATGTCTTTGATGAGGGTTGAAGGTTTTTTTTTCACTAAAAAAAGAACTTCGTTTTTTATAATATTCCCTACTCCAGAAAAAATCGTCTGATCAAGCAAAACATCCGCTATCTCATCTTCTTGATGATTTTTTACTGCATTCAGCGCTTTTTTTGAATCCCATACAGAAGACATAATGTCGGTTGAAAAATCATAAAGATTCCGAGCATGAGGCGTCTCAAGATATTTTAGTGAAGAACTATAGAAGATGATTTGACCTTCCTCAAAAACTAACGTAAGTCGGGGACTCGCCCTTTTTTTAGGATAATCTCCCGTGATCTTTTCACCTTTTAGCATAGCTTCAAAGGTGCCATATAACATGAAGTGAACACGCAAGGCAAAATCATCGAATTGAAAGACAAGATGCTTGCCCCACGAAAAGATATCTAAAATTGTTTTTTCTCTGAGTCTTTCTTTCCCAATTCTAGTGTTTCCTTCCACACCCAAAATGACTTTTCCCACAAAAGGCGCCAGCCACTCAGCTGCTAAATAAAGAGAAGGGCCCTCCATCTATCCACTCTTCTGAGGAACTTTTGCTCCTTTTTTTCTAGCTTCTGAAAGTCCTATCGCTATTGTCTGCTTTTTATCTGTCACTTTCTTGTGGCTTTTTCCTGATTCCAACTTGCCTCTCTTCATTTTATGCATAGCGTCTTTTACAGATTCCTGCGCTTTTTCTCCATATTTTTTTGTCATAGCAAACCTCCTGATGTAATTAATTTTTAAGCATTCACAATTTCCCCACCATTTGGATGTAGAATCTGACCCGTCATATAAGAGGAATCCGCAGAAGCAAGAAAGACAAAACAAGATGCGACTTCCGCTGGCTCTCCAGCTCTTTTCATAGGAACGACTGAATGGACCCTCAATCTGAGCAAAATAACTTGAAATTGAAGTGGGATAACCCATAGGCTCATCTTATTAACGCGACTTTTGGATAAACAATTGCCTTCT
>Ga0207104_1174_pt1 | contig 15670 bp, 9 predicted proteins | sample Alteio_BWMinHeat_79_FD_153538 | JGI IMG/M metagenome (GOLD analysis project Ga0207104, IMG submission 153538) | Enriched cells from forest soil in Barre Woods Harvard Forest LTER site, Petersham, Massachusetts, United States -... | ecosystem: Environmental > Terrestrial > Soil > Temperate forest >...
AGGACATACACCCTTCGTTCAAACGGTCCCAATGTCTCACGGATTGCTCCATCTTGCAGCGGCACGTTTCGCTCTTCAAACAGACTCCAAGCACTAGATTGCCAATTTCCTTTCAGAGTCTTGGAAGAAAAAGAAAATTCCTCTCTGTCACTTCCGCCATGTATCACAATAAGATAAATCCGCTTATCTTTGTTCCACAGATTATAAATAAAGTTACCACTCACGCTTGGAGAGAGAATCTCTCGTGCTTCCGGCTGCAGGAATAAAATATCAGCCAATGTTCGGAGCTCCTGATTAATTCTGGATATTCGCTGCCACGTAACACTCGAGTTAGACTTTGTATCCCAGTAGCTTATCGAGCCCCCATAAATAAAATTGAGATACACCATGTAGTTAAGCTCATCGCCTGTGGGTTCCCTCCATGCATCCATACCTCCATATATCTGAATCCACGAATGCGAGGCTTTCTTCTGAACACGAGCCGTTGATAACGCGCGAAAAGTGGTATTTGTAAATCCTTCCATATTGTGCCGTTGACCGGCAAAAGGGTAATAGTCAATAGAATACATATCGGTAGAACTCAGGGTACCGCGTGGTTCCTGGCCGACCAATGGGGGCACTCCATCATAGGCCCAGTTAATGAATATAAGTCTGTACGGGTCTACTTTCTTGATCGTGTTATAGATTTCTATCAGCTCATTGTCTTGCCACGTATCGGCGGCAGGTTCATCGACAGGGTACCACCCAATTACCGTTGGATTGTCTTTGACGCCGGCAATGAGTTTCAGAAATCCAGCAAGGCGTGTGCGCCAGTTGCCCGCCTTTGCGCCAGCTAAGGGGATTCCGATGATTGCCTTGAGACTATGCCGTGCCGCAGCTTCGAGGAATGCTTCAACATTGCGGACATCGTATTCCCCTTGAACATCGGGCGGGCGAGTATAGAACACTGTATTTATTCCGTGGTCCGCGATGTCTTTGAAATACCAATCTGGTGGAATCTTCCAGTTTCCTACGCCTATCCCAATTATATAGAAAGAGGCTCCGTTAACACTAATGGAGCGACGAAGGTTATTAACTCGTACTTCGATTGGATTGGTTGGTAGCTTGGCGAATTTAGCAATTGCTACTGCGCGAGTGGTCTTTCCAACAGCTTCAACGGTACATATGCTATCTCCCACCGGTATGCCAGTTATTGGGATTGGAATACTGATAGAAGAGGCTGGGCCGATGATAACTTCATTCTGGATTGGTGAAGAAGATTGAGATGTCTTTGTTTCGGGAGGACACTTTATCACTGCTGTCATGTTCGAGTCGTGTTGGGATGTCATAGTGAGGAGGGCGGTCGGTTGAACAGTGTAGTAGTCATACTCGAATGCCGCAGATAGGAGAGGTTGTCTGCCCTGCGGAACCATGTTACGCACGGACTCCAGGAGACTCTTCACTTGAAGTTTTATGGTAGGGGCTGAAGTATCTGAAACTGCATCACCCGGCGATGGCTGGAAAGGCGTGGGATTCTTGCCACGCTCCAGTTGAGGTGCACTTATATAATACGTACCGTTGGTTGGGAAGTACATGATTGGCTGGAGAGTGTCGGAGTTCTTGTTGGATATGCTAAACGTCGATGAATATCGTTCCCACCTGGTCGTTAATTTGTGAATGGTCGATTCTCCTTGTCCCCAGGCTCTGGTCACCTTGTATTCCATACCGTTTCTCTCAGCCTTCAAGTATACGGAATATGTATACTCGCCATCAGGTAAGGTTGAGAAAAATCTGCGGGGCATCAGGTTTAGGTACGGGAAGCTCTCCTCACTGTTTCTTACCTTCAAGACCTTCGTACCTGGGATCGGGGATTCGGCACCTTCGTCGATACCGTACTGATCGTGCAAGTTTCTCAAAGTAAGAGCTGCAACATGATGGAGATCCCAGTAGTCAGGGGTTGAATTGTTCGTGCGTTGTTGGAAGGTGGCGTTGGAGAGCAGATTCGGGTTGAGCTTTGATTGAGGTTCTGATGATAGAGAAAGGTCGAATTTGTACTGATTATCAGTGGTTTTAATGGCTCCTTCCCATACGACTTGTTTCGTCCTGTCCAGAACCAGAACTCTGGCGGGATTGATCCGCTCTTTGCAGCAATCGGTTCTGTTATGAATACTGATTCCTGTGATCAGTTTTTCAGAGCCAAGATCCAGTTCCCACCACGGGTCAGCCTGGGTGGCAGTGCTTGTAACAGAACGAGCAAAAAAATCTCCGGCGGTATTACCATCGATAGCTCTTCCGGCATCAGCATCACGGAATGTGCTAATTTCCGTGGCCTTACCCTGTGGTGCAATGTTCTTTTCCCCAGAATAAACGCTGACCTCAGCCAGCGACAGGGTTCTTTCTGCGCCTGGCAACTCTATTCGAATATATTGACCTGTCAAAGGTTGCAGCGCCTGGGCCAGGGCCGGCCAGCAAAAATAGACTAAGAGGATGAGTGAACCCCATCGTGCCATCATAAAAAGAGGAAGTGCGTTGTCTCGCTGCTCAGCGAAAGTTTTAGCGAGGAAGTCTCGCAAAAAGTGTCCACATGGTTCCGAATCAACACTTTAATCGCTGGCACGATTCCCTGGACGGCCCGTTAAAGTAAGGGGTCCCGAAGCATTGCCCAGATGGTTTGTCGAGTTGACTCATACTGCCGAAATACCGCGTCTCACCAACCGTGTAAATCGCAGGGGCTATAAGCATTTCACTTCGGAATGAGTTCTTATCTTCTGGTGCCGTAGGCTGACTCACAAACGTGTAGAAGTGAACAGATTAGCATGCCCCTTCGATCACTTTTGTGCACATGACGAAGAAACACTATTCCCACCATCATACTGCAACGGTAGCACACAAATAAGGCGTGGCTAAAGGTGGCACCTAGTTTGCACTGCATTAGCGGCTGGCTCCGTCTGGATCCGGTTTCACTAGGTGCGTACCGGCGTACTCGATTTATTGCAGGCAACCCACCACGAATTGTTCGATCTCACTTTAGTTCACGGAATGATCAAAAAGGTTAGATCGGCGAAAGAATGATGCTTCATCGAATGAGCTAGCAGCTTTCGGAGATATACATTGCATCCTACATCGGTAAATAAATGCATCGTGATGGTTGGTCCATCAATAAGCTCGCAAGGTGGAATTGCCTCGGTCGTCATGAGCTGGAAGAGTGCCGGGCTATTTGAGCGATGGCCCATCACATACCTCGAGACACATGTAGAGGGTGGCAAGCTCGATAAGCTCCGCGTTGGAGTTTTCGCCTTTCTGCGGTTTCTGTGCATGTTGGCGTCAAATAGAGTTGCGTGCGTACATCTGCATGTCGGTAGGCAGAGAAGTTTCTGGCGAAAGTCTGCGTTTGCACTAGCAGCGATCGTCTTTCGCCGACCGGTATTACTCCATATCCATAGCGGACGCTTCTCCGTTTTTTTCCATGATGACTGTAATTGGATGCAGAGACACATCATTATGTTCGTCCTCGGCCGGGCCGATCAACTCATTGTTCTCTCAAAGGTCTGGCACGAGGTCCTGCATCCAATCTCGACAAATCGTAGGGTTACCGTCATCGATAACTTTTCAGAAACACCGGCACTCGTACCTGACGAGGCAGCACGAATCCAACATCAAATTCTGTTTCTTGGCCTATTGAATCAAGACAAAGGTTTCTACGATTTACTTGAAGCTATTGCACCCCTCTGCGCTGAATTCCCGTCAATCATGCTTGCATGCGGCGGCAAAGGCAATCAGAGCGAAGTGGTTGAACGTATTAAGCAGCTGCGACTCGAGAAGCATGTCAACCTACTGGGCTGGGTTTCTGGACCATCAAAAGTTGCCTGGTTGTCTCGATCATCCTTTTTTGTGCTGCCGTCATACGTGGAAGGCACTCCTATGGGGATACTCGAAGCAATGGCATGGGGAATGCCCGTTGTATCTACCAAGATCGGGGGGATACCTGACCTTGTTGAACATGGACGGGAAGGCCTTCTCATAGAGCCTGGAGACGTTGTTGGTTTACGCGATGCCATGCGCCAGTTACTTCGAGATGATAAAGAGCGACGACAAATGGGTGTTGCTGCCCAAAAGAAGGTCGATCGGAACTTTTCCGCGAGGGCCATCATGCCGAAAGTGCATCGCCTCTACGAAGAATATTGCGCGAAAGAAATTGAGCCGAGCACGCTTCTTTCCATGACAAATAGGAAGAGTTAGATGGGCGTGAAACGAATTGAGCTGCTAGGAGTACCGGTTGACTGCGTCACGATGGATCAGGCCCTCGATTGGGCTGACTCTATGATGAATGGACACCACCCATGTACTATTCTCGCAGTGAATCCCGAGAAAGTGATGCGTGCCCAACAGGATGTGAAGCTCCTCGATCAGCTTCGCAGCGCTGATTTACTTATCCCTGATGGCATCGGTGTCGTCTTCGCGGCACGCCTCTTAGGCTTAGGCCATGCAGGACGAGTCCCTGGCTCCGAGCTAATGCCTAAGCTTTGTGAAAGAGCGGCATCCAGGGGCTATCGGGTTTTCCTCTTCGGTGCAAGCGCAGAAGTCAACCAGCAAGCCGTCGCGGTCTTACGAAAACGATATCCAGGAATTAGCATTGTTGGCTCTTCGCACGGCTATGTGAAAGATGAGGACATGCAGGCGGTAATTACCCGTATCAACGCATCACAGCCTGACCTGTTATTTGTCGCCTTAGGAAGTCCTTACCAGGAGCAGTGGATGGCTCGCTATCTCCCCAAACTGACGGTAAAAGTCTGTCAGGGTGTCGGTGGAACGTTTGATGTTATTGCAGGCCGCGTGAGACGTGCGCCAAAGCTTTTCCGCAGTTTGCATCTGGAGTGGTTTTACCGCCTTGCAAGTGATCCTAGACGTATCCGTCGTCAAACTGCCCTCCCGATATTTGCCTATCGTGTCCTGAAGAGTCGATTTAAGAAAGTAGCGTAGTCGTCTGGCCGAATAGGAAAGCATCCATCTATCATTGAAGAGCCTCGCTGTTGCGTCAGCCAGACGATGTGACTGTCTTGAAGCGAATCCGGATTGTTCTCTGCCGGAATGTATTGGGAGCTGATAAGAGCCTCTGGCAGAGGTTGAGCTATGACACGGATGTGGGAGTACCGATTCTCCTGAGTTTTGACCTAGCCCACGGCCTTACCCCTCCAAGGTCCCCTTCCCCAGTGACGCTCACCGTGCCCAATCCGTCGAGTGAATTCTCCTCTAGCCCCAAGACGCTGACTGTGCCCTTTACGCAAAGTTATGTAATATTCTGACACCTTCTGTGCCATCTTGTGCCTGATTCATATTCATATTTGAACCGCCTTGTAGGGTTGTACAGGCAGTACCCTCCAGCAAAATTTCGTTCCTCGCAATTTTACAATGAGATAGCAGCGTTACCCAACGGCCTGGGAATTGCTCCACCTCAAGTCCGTGCGCATGTACCACCTTTACGAAGGAGTGTTTGTATGCAAATCAAGAAGCCGTCGTCGATCAAACGGTCCTTTCTACCGGCGATCGCACTATGCTCCCTTCTGCTTTCCGGGAACGCTGCTCATGCGGCGCTGGTGAACTATTCCTTTACAGGAGGCGTGAGTTCCATCAGCGGGGCCTTATTGTCCTCCACAATGAACCTCACTTCTCCTGTGACAGGGTCGTTTCAATTTGACAATGCCACTGGAGGAGTCGGCGGTAATTTCCCGGGAGCTGTGACAGCGATGAACGTGACGATCGGGAGTTACACGTCGTCGTTTGCTCTCGGAGCGAATGCGATAACGATTTATCAGAATACGAGCCTGGGAGGCGGGTTGATGGGGGATCGCTGGAAGCTGGTAACTGCTGCCATGGGTCTTCCAACCACCAATGACTACACGCCACTCAGGTTTGACTTGCAGCTGGACCGAGAAAGTGGCGGTCTGTTTAGCTCGACGAATTTGCAGAACCCGCCAAGCCTTTCATCCCTCACAGCCACCAGATGGCGTCTCATGTTCGAGAACAGCGATGGGAATGTGGTCACCATTCGAGGGGCACTGAATAGTTTGACCGCAGTGCCGTTGCCGGCGGCTGTCATCCTGTTCGGTGCAGGGCTCATCTCGCTGGTTGGTCTCGGTGCCGGGGGATTGCGAAACCTCAAGTGGCCTCAGGCATAGACGACAAGACGTTTATTTCGAACCAATAACCAGGGCTTGGTACCTCAGTAGGAGGTATCAAGCCCGTTCTTTATGAGGAATATGTTTATGGAGTCGAGAATAATGAGGAGTTCAGGGGTGTCAGTCAATAATACAGTCGGTTTGTCGTTGTGCTGTTTCCAGTGCGCAGTCACCCGGCTCTCGACCCCTCTCACATCTGAGCATTTCTCATGAGTAACAAGCTGTTCATAGTCTTCACCGTGGTATTCGCCACAGCCTCACTGGGTTATCTGTATAGCGACAGCCTTGCCTTTCTATTCGGCTACTGGATCGGGAGCGAAGATTATAGCCATGGCATATTCGTTCCCTTGATCAGTTTGTTCCTGATCTGGCAGGCACGGACGCGCATCGCTGAAGCTGGTTTCGAGAAGTCGTGGTGGGGCCTTGCCTTAACTTTAGGAGGGCTCTTCCTCTATTGGATCGGGGAGCTTGCCACATTGTATGTCATGCAGCATCTTTCGCTCTGGATAGTCATTGTGGGACTGGTCGTTGCGTCCATCGGAGTCCGTCGGGCAAGGGCCATCGCATTTCCTCTTTCCTACCTGTTGACCAGTATCCCATTGCCGGTTTTCTTGTATGCCAGTTTGTCGAGTCAACTACAATTATGGTCCTCGGCTCTCGGCGTGGGCTGCTTGCAGCTTGTTGGGGTGACGGCGTTTCGCGATGGCAACGTGATCGATCTAGGAACCGTCCAACTTCAAGTGGTCGAAGCCTGCAGCGGCATTCGTTACTTACTTCCCCTGACATCCCTTGCGCTGCTCTGCGCCTACCTTTTCAAAGATCTAATGTGGAAGCGAGTGGTCCTTGTTCTCTCATCGATTCCGATCTCTATTGTCGTGAACGGTTTCCGCATCGGGATGATCGGAATCCTGGTCGAACGATACGGGCAAGGGGCAGCCGAAGGGTTTTACCATCTCTTCGAAGGTTGGGTGTTGTTTATGGCGAGTTTGGGTCTGCTGATTCTGGAAATGTGGATATTGGCCAAGATTGGGACGACGGGCGAGCGATCGTCTGTTCTCTCGCGATTTACCTGGGTGGTTCAACCTCATTCTAGTTCCCCAGCGGTCAGCCCACCACTTCACAATCCTCTCTCACTCTTAAGCCCAGCCTCTCGTCATGGCTCCAACCTCCGACCTCCAATCGCTCCCAGGCTCTTCCCAAACCCCGCCTATCTCTGCAGCGTGGCTCTTCTCCTTCCCATGGCCTTCGCTTCGATGCTCCTGGTGGATCGCGAAGAGGTTTCACCATCCCGAGCCGTATTTGTGGATTTTCCCATGCAGCTTGATGGCTGGCAGGGTATCTCACATTCATTGGAAAAGCAGTACATCGATGCGCTTCGGTTTGACGACTACGTGTTGGCTGATTTTCGATTCGGCGACGGGCAGCCCGTGAATCTATATGCGGCGTATTATCAGTCACAACGAAAGGGACAGTCAGCCCACTCTCCTCAAAGCTGTCTTCCGGGCGGTGGGTGGGAAATCAATTCCATTAATGCCATGGATCTGCCGGCTAGTCGCGGAATGGTTCGGCCACTGCATGTTAATCGTGCATTGATCCAAAAGGACAGCCAGAAACAAGTCGTGTTGTACTGGTTTAAGCAACGTGACCGGATTCTTAGCAATGAATATCTCGTCAAATTATTCTTGTTCTGGGATGCCTTGTCCCGAGGGAGGACCGATGGGGCGCTCGTGCGAATCGCCTCGCTCGTTGGCCCGGGCGAAACCGAGGACATCGTCGATCAACGGCTGCTTCGGTTCGTCTCAACAATTGAGCCTGAATTGAATCGCTATGTGCCGGATTAAACCAAAATGTACCCAGTATGGTCAGGTTGAACAGAGAGGATCAAGACGCGGTTCACGCTATGCATGCAAAGAGTAACCCCATGTACCCCAAGCCAAACCCATTCCTTCTTCAGTTTCAGTTATTGAGGGGAGAGGGTTGATATGAATAGCGAGCTTTTTTTCAGTTTCATCATGTCGCTCCTCATATGCATGGCTTTAATTCCGCCGTTGCGTCTCTTGGCTGCCCGGTTCCATATCATGGACCAACCGGGTGAACGCAAGGTGCACCAATACCCTGTCCCGAGAATTGGCGGCATTGCGTTTGCGATTGGGGCTTTCGCCAGCATTCTGTGGTGGGGTCCTAAAAATAGCATCACCTTGTCGGTACTACTTGGCGGTTTGATTCTCCTGGGATTTGGTGTGTGGGACGATCGTGTGAATCTAAACTATCGAATTAAATTACTGGGGCAAATAATGGCGGCATTTGCCGTCATCATCGTTGGAGGGATCCGATTTGAAAGTATCCCGTTCATGCTCGATGCAGAACTGCCGTTATGGATCGGAGTTCCCCTCACCGTCATCTTCTTAGTCGGCGTCTCCAATGCGGTGAACCTCACGGATGGCCTTGACGGACTGGCCGGCGGGCTTTCCTTTCTATCTCTTTGTGGAATTGCTTACCTGGCGTACCTCTCGAACGATGCGACAGTTCTCTTGCTGACCATACCGTTCTTAGGAGGCCTGCTGGGGTTCTTGCGCTACAACACGTATCCGGCTCGGATTTTTATGGGAGACAGCGGCAGCCAACTGCTTGGCTTTATCATGGGTGTACTGGCCATCCTCCTGACCGACTCAAGTCGAGGTCCGTTCAGCCCAGCCTTGGCACTCCTTCTCTTGGGGTTGCCGTTCCTGGATACGCTGGGGGTGTTCGGCCAGCGACTCGCTGAAGGCCGGTCTCCTTTTGTTGGCGACCGTGCGCATATCCATCATAAGTTGCTTGCGGTCGGCCTTTCCCACTATGAAGCCGTGACGGTGATTTACGCCATCCAGGCAGGGATGGTAGGGTTGGCTTACCTGTTTCGATGGCAGTCTGATACGCTGATTGTACCGCTCTATCTTATCCTGGCTGGCGCAGTACTGGCCCTCTTTATCGCCGCAGGGCATGGATTAATTCCCAATCGGGCCTTGCAGGGTGCACGTATTCATTCGGATAGGTGGCTTTCAGAGATTCTCAGCGATCCTTGGTTGCGTGTTCTGCCAATTCGTTTCTTAGCCGCGGTGGTCCCACTCTTCCTCATTGCCACGGTCTTTCTTCCGGCGCAGGTCCCCCAAGATATCGGCTACATTTCGACCGTCCTGTTCGCCATTGTCTTGATAGGCATCTCCTTTGTGCCCCGACTCGCTCCGTATTTTGTGCGGGGAGGGCTCTACATGGGGAGCACGTTTTTACTCTATGTCAGCGATGCCTCATGGTTGCGGGCTGCTCCTCCATTTCCAATGACCTATCATATGTTGTTTGGTGCGATGGCCGTCATGGTCTTACTCTGCATGCGGTTTGACAGCCATAGTCGGTTTCAGACGACGCCACTCGACTATCTCATGGTATTTTTGGCCGTGATCTTCCCCTTCCTTCCGGGAGTCAGCACAAACGTCTCCGCACTCGGTTTCTTTGCTGCCAAGCTAATCGTGCTGTTCTTCTCGTTCGAACTGCTATTGCACGCGTTTTCGGATCGTGTGAAGCAGCTTGGGCTGGTATCGCTATGGGTCTTGTTTGGGTTGGGGATTCGAAGGTGGCTATAGATAAAAGGAAGGCTGGAAGCTAAAGGCATGGTTGAGAAGAGTCAGCAAAGGTGTTTCCGAGCTTGCCTGACACCTCGATGTGAGAATCGATGGCGAAGGTTTCAACGGATGACCAAGGTAACACCATGACATACCGGAGCATCATCGTCTTGGTTATGACGATCTTTCTGGTCGCCTGTGGAGGGCCTGAAGAGCGGAAAGCCAAGTATCGTTCACTGGCGCAAGAATACATTGAAGCCGGCAATTATCCAAAAGCCCGTGTGGCTATTCGTAATGTTCTCAAAATCGATCCGAAGGATGTTGATGCCTATTTTCTCTTTGCGCAGGTAGAGGAGAAGGAAAAAAATTGGCGCAATGCTGTCGCCCTGTATCAGGAGGTCGTACAGCTTGCTCCCGACCATGCCGCCGCATTAATTACCCTTGCGAAGTACTATCTCGAAGCCCACCTGACGGAACAGGTCGTCTCAACGGCCGACAAGGTGCTGGTGAAATATCCGGAGCACCCTCAAGCGAAAGCACTCAAGATCGCGGTACTGGCTGTCAACGGACAGCTCCCTGACGCGATGACCAACGCCGAGGCACTATCCTCGCAGTTTCCGACCGAGCCAGACGTGGCGGTCTTGCTGGCTACGCTCCACAGCCAGCAACAGCGCTATCGCGACGCGGAGGCCACTCTGCAACGAGCACTGGCAGCTCACCCGAAGGACATGGATCTCCTGAATAATTTGAATACGATCTTGATTCAAGCAAAGGATACGGCCGGTACGGAGATGATAGCTCGCCGTATGATCGAGACAGAACCCACGCTGTTTGACCACCGGCTGAGGCTGGCCCGATTCTTCGACTCACAAGGCGCGCACGAGAAGGCGGAAGCCGTGTTGCGGGAGGCCGTCGCCCTCGATCCGAATGGCGAAGAGCGACGTCTCTTGCTCGCAGATTTTCTTGGCTCTAGGAAGGATCACTCTGCTGCCACCCAGGTGCTTCTGGAGGCGGCGACTCAATTGCCGCATTCGACAAAAATTCAATTCGCCCTTGCGGCCTTGTACCTCAAGAGCGGGCAGGATGCCAAGGCGCGCGAGCAGTATGAAGCGCTGGTAAAGGCCTTCAAGGAGAAGCCGGCCAGCCTAGAGGCCAAGGTCAAACTTGCTGAGATGGATATCGCTTCAGGCAAACTGGCGGAAGCCGAACGGCAGCTTCAAGCGGTCTTGAAGGAAAATCCCCGTTCTGCCGATGGGCTGGCTCTCTCAGGTCGGATGGCCCTTGCCAGAAGGAACGGGAAAGATGCGGTACAGGCGTTTCGAACCGTGTTGCACGACCAGCCTGAGTTGGCGACGGTGCATTTCCTGCTTGGCCAGGCCTACCTCCTGACCGGAGAGAATAATCTGGCGAAGGAAAGCTTCGAGCACGCGGTAGCGCTCTATCCCGGGCAGGTCGATGCCCGACGATCACTTGCGGCACTGGAAAGTCAAAGCGGCCGTCACCAACAAGCCCGAGTCCGACTCGACGACTTGTTGAAGCAACGCCCGGATGATGTGTCTGCTCTCGATATGTTGATGATGCTTGATCTGGTCACGAAAAACTGGGCTGGAGCAGAACGCACGTTGAATCGCCTCCATGCCGTCGCGAAAGACAGTGCCGTGGCGTATATGGCGGAGGGACGGCTGCGAGAGGCACAGCAACAATACGCCCAAGCCAGTGCCGCCTATGAGCGTGCCACGATGCACGCCCCGAACGATCCAGACGCGTTGCTGTCTCTCGTGAAACTGGATATCGCGCAAGGCCATGCCGATCGCGCAAAGACTCGACTCGAAGCATTGCTTGCCATAAGACCGGATCATCTGTTTGGCCATGGGCTCCTGGGTGAGGTACTAGCCCTCACCGGACATCCCCAGGAAGCCGACCTCCAGTTTCGCGAAGCGTCTCGGGTCAATCCAAAATGGATTGCCCCATGGCTCAACAGAGGGGGGTTATGGCTGGCGCAGAAACAGGTGGACCTAGCAATCCAGGTGACTCAAGCCGGTTTGAAAGCCAATCCCGACAGCGAGGAATTATACATGCTACAGGCGTCGGCCTATTCGACTCTCGGCCAGTTCGATCATGCCATCACCGCGTATGATGAAACGCTGCGACTGAATTCTCGTAACGTGCTGGCCGCAAACAACCTAGCCGCCTTGTTGGTTGATTACAAGGGAGATGATCCTCAGAGTTTGCAGAAAGCGTTTGCCCTTAGCCGTGATTTTGAGAAAGATGCCCCGCATCCGCTGTTTCTGGATACGCTGGGATGGGTGCGTTTCAAAATGGGGCAACGGGAAGAGGCGCTGCGTCTCATGAAACATGCGGTCGCCAAATCACCAGACGCCGCCACGTTAAATTATCATCTTGGAATAGCCTTCTATCAATCTGGAAAGACAGCCGAAGCTCGTACCTACCTTTCAAAGGCTCTCAAGAGTGATGAAGTGTTTCACGGGCGCCAGGAAGCAGGACAGATTATGTCTCAGGTGAGGGGGTAAGAACGTGGGTATGGCTAGATACAAGCTACGCATTGTTCGGCACATAGGAATGCTGACTCTGTTTCTTACAATGCTGGCAGGTGGAACACTGCTTTCCGGTTCCACTGCCATAGGCGCTACACCAGGGGGGGCAGGGGTCGATCCAGGTTATCGACTTGGAGCTGAAGATGTCATGCTGATTTCCGTGTGGAAGGATGAACAACTTACCAGGGAGGTAGTGGTTCGTCCCGACGGGATGTTCTCGTTTCCCCTTGTGGGAGATAGCCAGGCTCAAGATCGAACGGTAGAAGAGATTCGTGCCGATCTTGTAAAACGGCTGACGAAATACATTCCAAATCCGAATGTGTCCGTCTCCGTCACGAAAGTCTTGAGCTACAAGATCTATGTCGTCGGTCGAGTGAATAAGCCCGGAGAGTATTTGATCGGCCACTATACTGATGTGCTGCAGGCACTGAGTTTGGCCGGTGGATTGACACCCTTTGCAGCCGAAAACGATATCAAAGTCATCAGGCGGGTCAAGGGGGAGAAGGAAGTATTTCCCTTTCGCTATGGCGATATGCGTAAGGGAAACGATCTCGATCAAAATATTCTCTTACAGCGCGGTGATGTCGTCATGGTGCCCTAGCAATCGTGGCACCAATGGGATTGAGGCATGATGCGGCAAGTGGTGGGCGATCTTGTCGGAGGAGGGGAGTTGGGAAGCTCATTCTATGGACTTGCATCCTAGGATTTGGCATGGCGTCCCTGAGCGAAGCTGCGGAGTGGTCACTCTTACCGTCGATCGGAGTTAAAGGTTTGTACAATAGTAATTTGCTTCTAACCCCACTCCCACACGACGAGACCTATGGCTATTGGACCTCACCGGTAGGCGAGTTCGCGGGGAAAACAGAGCGCTTGGAGGTGAGTGGCAAGATCGCGGCCGACTTTGTGTCGTACTACGGTGGACAGCATAATAATTTTACCAATACGTACTTGCCGTTAACTATGCGCTATAAAACCGAGACGGATGTGCTTGACTTTACTGGCGGATTCACTCGTGACAACACATTGATGAGCGAACTGCTGACCACCGGTTTGGTGTTGAGCTTTACACAACGTAACCAATTGACAGCGAGTCCATCTTGGACCAGACGCATCACTGAAAAATTGTCGTTTCAATCCGCTGGTCAGTTGTCAGACACCACTTACGAGAATGGCTTGCATCTTGGCCTGGTTGACTATCAGCTGTTTGGTGGCTCAGGTGGGTTACTCTATCAGATGACCGAACAGACCCAAATCCAACTTTCCGGGTCTTATGTAAATTTCCATACGACCAACTCACCCTCGCCATTTCGCGCCAGTTTTCCTGGAATCAATCTCAACCTGACCCGTGTCTTTACAGAAACTCTGACCGGGACAATCTACGGTGGACCGCGCTTTGTGAGTTCAACTACCCAAACCATCAGTGAGAATATCAAGGCTCAGGATACAGTCTGGCTCTTCGGTGCCAGTCTCGACAAGAAGTTTGACCGCACATCTGTCCAATTGAATGTGGATCGGGATATTGTACCGAGCGGGTTTGGCCTCCTTATTCAAAGAGATCGTGCAGGTCTATCAGTGTCGCATGATCTGACCGAAACCCTGGCTGCATCCGTCAATGGATCCGGTTATTTCATCTCAGGTGTTACAAACCGCGCGCAAGGCGGCACGTTCCCGGAAAGCCGTTACTTCTACGTTACCCCTAAAATCGCCTGGAAGTTTCTGGAGTGGTGGAAAGCTGAGCTTTCTTATACCTATGGCTGGCGTGACGTAGACGGCTTCTCCGATCCAGCCATGTCCAACGCCACGATGTTCATGCTGACATACTATCCACCCAAATTGGCGTTCTCGAATTAGATGAGTTGCCTATGATCAATCAACAACCCTCAAAACATTCTGAGCCGGTTCAAGGTCTTCAGGACTACCTGGCGATAATTCGCCGACGCCGAACGTTGACACTTTTGACGAGCGGAGCTCTTTTGATCCTCAGCCTCACCGCAGCATTTCTCTGGCCACCGACCTACAAGTCCATGGCAACCATCCTGATCGAGGAACAGGAAATTCCATCTGAACTCGTCCATTCGACGATCACGAGTTATGCGGACCAGCGAATCGAAACGATCAAACAACAGGTGATGAGCCGGACGACCTTGTGGAAGGTCGTCGAGCAATACAATCTCTATGCAGACTTGCGTCGAACCAGCCCCGCAGAAGAAGTCGTAAAACGATTTATCAAAGATATCGGAGTTGAAGTGATCAGTGCGGACGTCGTGGATAAGCGCACTCAACATCCCACGAAAGCCACGATTGCGTTCACCGTGGCATACCAGAGCAGCTCGCCCGATTTGGCTCAAAAGGTCGCCAACGAGCTAACCAGCCTCTTCCTGGGTCAAAATCTAAAGAGTCGAGAGCGACAAGCGCAGGAGGCGACGTCGTTCCTCCAACAGGAGGCTGATAATCTTTCCACGCACATCAGCGAGGTGGATGGAAAAATTGCCGAGTTCAAGCACCGGGCGAGCGGTGCCTTGCCGGAGCTGATGCCTCTGAATTTGCAGCTCATGAGTCAGTCAGATCGAGAACTGACGGAGATCGACCAGCAGATTCGAACCATCGAGGAACGCAAGAACTACCTCGAAGGTGAACTTGCCACGATCAAACCAAATACTCCTATAATGTCTGTGACCGGAGAACGCATCCTGGATTCATCCGAGCGCTTACGTGCCCTGCATGCGGAGTATGCCGGCGCCTCTGCCAATCTGTCTTCCGACCACCCAGATATACAGAAGATGAAACAGGAGATCGAGGCCTTGGAAAAGGAAACCGGACAGCATCCCGAGATCGAGGAAGCGTCCAAACGACTCATCGACGCCCGTGCCACGCTGGCCACTGCCTTGAAGCGTTTAGGCGGTGAACACCCAGACGTCATTCAGGCTCGTCGGACGATCAATGCCCTGGAACGGGAAGTCCGCCAGCCTCGCTCGATTTCTCCTCGAAAGTCTATACTGAGGCCGGAAAACCCTGCCTACATCAATCTCCAGTCTCAGCTCAATTCTGCAACGTCTTCCTTGAGTGCACTACGGGCCACTCGCGTGGTCGTGAAACAGCGACTTGAGGACTATGCTGCCCGCCTCCAACGGACTCCGGAGATGGAGCCTGACTATCTTTTTCTGACGCGCGACCGCGACACATCAGGGCAGAAATATCAGGAGATTCGATCCAGACTGCTGGAAGCGAAGGTTTCGGAAGGGTTAGAAGTTCAACGAAAAGGTGAACGGTTTTCGCTCATCGATCCTCCTAGCCTGCCGGAGAAACCTGATAAGCCTAACCGGCCTGCGATTGTGCTTCTCGGCTTTATTTTAGCCATCGCTGG
>Ga0207104_1175_pt1 | contig 15594 bp, 16 predicted proteins | sample Alteio_BWMinHeat_79_FD_153538 | JGI IMG/M metagenome (GOLD analysis project Ga0207104, IMG submission 153538) | Enriched cells from forest soil in Barre Woods Harvard Forest LTER site, Petersham, Massachusetts, United States -... | ecosystem: Environmental > Terrestrial > Soil > Temperate forest >...
ACGGCTGAAAACGACCCCCAGCTTCGTTCTCGAATCGAAATAATCCTCAACGTACCCGAGAGGGTACACCTCCGGTTATTTCCCTCCTGCGGCCTTGTTGGATGATCGTTTTGAGTCGTCCGCTGGAGTGTTGCGCTGTCGTGCCACAACCGTTTTCCCCAGTCTGCTACGCGAAGGCCGTGAGTTTTTGTTTGACGTCCTCCAGTTCAGCCGAGAGCGTTTCCCACCGGGCAGTGAGCCGCACAAGTTCCGTCTTCCACTCTTCATGTTCCAGGTGTAAAGCACTCCACTTGGTGGATTCTTCCTTGTAGAGTGCGGGATCGGCCAGTTCGAGATCCCGCACTTTGATTTTGGTTTCGTATTCGGCGATCTCCGTTTCGGCCCGCGTGACCTGCTTTTCCAGTCGAGCTTGGGTCTTGTTCAAATCGCGGCGATCGCCCGCTGAAGACTTGGCCGGAGCCTGCGAAACCATTGCCCTGGTTGGCGCATCAGTCTTCCCACGGTCCGTTCCCCTCAGGTCGTCACTCGTTTCCTTAATAGACTCGATTTCCTGCGCTTTCTTCCATAAGTAATACTCGTAGTCGCCGGAAAAGCTTCGGCCTTTGCCCTCTTCGATTTCAATGACGCGCGTGCAGACTCTGGTCAGGAAGGTGGGATCGTGGGAGATGAAGACAATCGTACCGGGGAAGTCTGATAGCGCATCGGTGAGCATATCGACTGAAGCCGGGTCGAGATGGTTCGTGGGCTCGTCGAGCAACAGGGTATTGGCCGGCTCGACCAACATCCGCGCGAGTGCGACGCGATTGCGTTCCCCCCCGCTCAGCGCCTTGATCGGTTTCTTTTGATCGTCCCCGGTGAACAGGAAGGCGCCGGCAATCCCGCGGAGGAAGTTGGTCTCCGCTTGGCTGGACACCTCGGAAAGGGAGTCGAGGATGGTGTGTTCCGGGTTCAGTGTTTCGGCCTGGTGTTGGGCGAAGTAGTGCAGGGTGACACCGTGGCCGACCGTTCTGGTGCCCTTGTCGAGGGCCAACACGCCGGCCAGCATCTTGAGCAGCGTGCTTTTCCCGGCACCATTTTCCCCTACCAGCGCCACGCGCTGACCACGTTCGATCGAACAATCAACTCGTTCATACACCACTTTTTCCCCATAGCGTTTTGCTGCGCCTTGGAGATCCAATACCTGGCGGCCACTGGCTGCGGGAAGGGAAAATTTGAACTTCACCCGCTTGGGATCGCGCTTAATCTCAATCATCTTGACCTTTTCAAGCTGTTTGATGCGCGATTGGACCTGGCTGGCTTTGTTCGCCTGATAGCGGAATCGATCGACAAATGTCTGGACCCGCGCCACCTCTTTCGCCTGGCGCCCAGCGGCCGCTTCACGCTGTGCGTCCCGCTCTGCGCGAGTTTTTTTGAACGCGGTATAGTTGCCGCGATACTCTTCCATCTTATGGTGTCGAAGATCCCAGATGTGGGTGACGACACGATCGAGAAACGCGGTGTCGTGGCTGATGATCAACAGCGTCATCTCCGAATTCAACAAGAATTGCTCAAACCAGCGTTGTGTCGGTTTGTCCAGGTGGTTAGTCGGCTCGTCGAGCATGAGGACGTCGGGGTTGGTCAATAGGAGGTGCGCGAGGGCGACACGCATCCGATAGCCGCCGGACAGTTTTTCAACCTCACGGCTAAAGTCGATTTCTGAAAATCCCAACCCCATGAGAATGCGTTCTGCCTCGTGTTCGGGATAGAGATCTCGATGGGTGGCGTCCAACACGGTTTTGCCCGTGATGGTTTCGAGTTCCTGCGGGAGATAGCCGATGCGGAGACGAGGACGCTTACGGATCTTCCCCTTGTCCGGCGACTCTTCCTCAAGGATCATTCGGAAGAGGGTGGTCTTACCGGCGCCGTTGGGGCCGACCAACCCAACCCGCGAACCAGGGCGGAGATGTGCCGTCGCACCCTCAAGCAGGATCCTCGTGGAATATTGTTTATAGATCGACTCGATTTGGAGCATGAGATGTTTTGTGAACCAGGCAGACTATGTGTACCGGGAGGAGCCGATGGTCATTCGGTGATTAGGTGTGGATATCGAGGTTCACAGAACCTACGTGACTATTTTGGTGGAGCTGGCCGGGATTGAACCGGCGACCTCGTGAATGCCATTCACGCGCGCTCCCAACTGCGCTACAGCCCCACAGCGATTGACTTGGAAATACGCGAAAATCCTTGTGAAACAATGATCATGCTAACATGGCCCTCCCGCGACAGTCAAGAAAACGGGAGCGGGCAAGCCCCAACCATCTCTTGTGCTCGCAGAACGCGCGGTCGAAGACTCCCCTCGTTCGACGCGCGCAATAAGAGACAGTTGGGGCCTACCCTTGAAGATGATAGAAGAGAAAAGAACTAAGAGTAAATTGACCATCACGCTTCTTGACAATCACCAGAGGCGCCCCTACCATGGCGCTCCAGCCCTGGCCATGAGTCGAGCCAGGGCAATTTTTTGGGAGCATGTCAGGCGATGGGAAATCTCGTGGTGATTGGGGCACAGTGGGGCGACGAAGGCAAGGGCAAGATCGTGGATATCTTAGCCAGCGACGTCGATGCGGTGGTCCGTTATCAAGGTGGGTCCAATGCGGGACACACCGTGATTAATGAACGGGGCACCTTCGTGTTTCACCTCATCCCGTCGGGTATTCTCTATCGCGGGACACTCTGTGTGATCGGGAACGGGGTCGTCGTGGACCCAGCTTCGTTGATCGAGGAGCTGGATCATCTCCAGACTCAAGGTGTGAAGATCGGAAAGAATTTTATCGTGAGTCATCGCGCCCATCTCATCCTGCCGTATCACAAGGCCATCGACAAAGCGTCTGAGCAGTCTAAGGGCTCTAGGCGAATCGGCACGACAGGGCGTGGGATTGGCCCGTCCTATGCCGATAAGATGTCGCGGATCGGGATCCGGATGGGGGATCTCCTCAACCCGAAGGCCTTTCGAACCAAACTCGAAGAGAATGTGGTCGAGATCAATTGGTTTCTCGAGCAACTGTATAAGCTGGAACGTTTCGAAGTCGACAACGTTTTCCGGCAGTATATGGGCTATGCCGATCGGCTGAAGAGCCATATCGTCGATGCCACCATGCTCGTGAACAAAATGATCGACGGCGGAAAGACCGTGTTGTTCGAAGGGGCGCAAGGGACGCACTTGGACGTGGACTTCGGCACCTACCCCTACGTCACCTCTTCCAGTTCAACGGCCGGTGGTGCCTCAACGGGAACGGGCGTGGGACCGACGAAGATTGACGCGGTACTCGGGGTCGCCAAAGCCTATACCACGCGTGTCGGTAGTGGACCATTCCCTACGGAATTGACCGATGCGGTGGGAGACGGGCTCCAAGCACGAGGGAAAGAATTCGGATCCACGACGGGACGTGCGCGCCGCTGCGGCTGGTTCGACGGCGTCGTGGTGCGATACGCCACAAAAGTCAACGGGCTCGCGTCACTGGCCGTCACGAAATTGGATGTGCTCGACGGCTGCAAAGAACTGAAGGTCTGCACCGGCTATCGGTATCAGGGGAAACTGTATCGAGACATGCCAGCCGATCTCCAAACGCTGACCGACTGCGAGCCGGTGTACAAGACCTTCAAAGGATGGTCCGGCACGACCACCGGGGCGTCCACGTATAAACAGCTTCCAGTGGAAGCCAAGCGCTATCTCCAGTTCCTTGAGGATCTCTCCGAATGTCCCATCGATATGATCTCGACCGGCTCAAAGCGTAGTGAAACGATCATTCTTCGCAACCCACTCAAAATCCGCGCGCGCGCGCGATAAGCCAATCATTTCCTCTCTAGGCACGGGCTGAGCGTCGGTGGTACAATCCGCGCTCTTCGCTCGGTGAGCCGGTAGCTCAGTTGGTAGAGCATCGCCCTTTTAATCCGAAAAGGCGTTCTCGGAAGTTCACGCCTGCCTTGTAAGGCATTGAAAGTGTTTGATTTAGACTTGGCCTGAGTTGGCTAGAATTGGCCTGATTTTGATCGTGATGGGCACAATTTGGGCACAAGGAAAAGTTCTCTTTTATGCCCCTCTCTTCATCCGTTCATTTGTGAGGAAAACCCCCGGAGGACCGGAGGCTTCCCATTGAAGCGGTTCAGCGCTTCAATGCGTGAGCGGCAATCCACTCCTTCGCTTCACGCGCGACGGTGACAAGGGCTTCAAGGTCATTGAGACCGAACGAAGTCCCATTGCGCCACGCCCCAGACTGATCCTTGAATGGCCGTTTTTATAAAATAAGTTGACCGAGAGCACCTCCATGATAGCCTCGGGTCGGTGAACTACCATGTTGTCAGGGGAACACATCGCCAACCTCGAAAACGTCCCATATCTCCAACCCCGTAATAGCCAAGTTTGTATGGCCTGCGAGACGCAGTGGAGGATATTAGGGTTTCGGATACACTTGTAAGGACTGCACGATAAAAGGAAGAACAAGGGCCACCTATGTCTCGCATCCTCGTCATCGACGACGAAGAACTGATCCGCCAGACTTTGCGGAGCATCCTGGAGCGGGCGGGCCATACCGTCCTCGATGCTCCGAACGGCCGTGAAGGGATGCTGCTCCGGCAGAATGAGCCAGTCGATGTCGTGGTGACCGATATCTACATGCCCGAAAAGGACGGGATGCAAGTCCTCTCGGAGATGAAACAGTTGGCAACGAAACCCAAGATCATCGCCATGAGCGGGGGTGGGCACAAGGGCCTGCTCGACTGGAGGGCGGCCGCCCTCGCGCTGGGGGCCCATGGGGTGCTCCTGAAACCGTTCGACGAACGAACGGTGCTGGTGACCATCTAAGAGGTGCTCACGGGGCATACTGACACATACGACGATGTTCCCCGATCGAGCTCGACAGAGCAGCGCAAGTTTCCTCGGTTACCTGTCTCTCTTCCTGTGTATTTCAGCAGCAGCAGGATCGCTCAGAGCGGAACAGTCGTCGATATTTCCCGCGAAGGGTGTCGGATTCGATGTCCCAATGCCGCGCCGGACATGAAGTATTTTCAGGTTGAAATTCACCTCGACGAGCCGCAAGAAACGCTCACGGTCAATCTCGCGGTGAGGCGATGGTCGAGAGACAACGACATCGGGATCGAATTCATCCGCCTGGAGCCCGACCAACAAAAGCGGCTGCTCAGCATAATTGGGAGATTCGAAGTGGCGTCCTCTGAGTAGAAACGATCCCACCAGGCCTCCACCCACGATCCATCAGCCACTTCCCGTCCTTTCAATTCTGCATTCACCCCTCGTCCAAACACATTCCAACAACCGGTCCGAATCAATCAGGGATGTGTTGTTTGAGTGGTCGAGGCCTAACTTCAGATAGACAGCGTGAGTGGTTGAGGCTGGTACCGGTCAGAATTATGGGTCTCGCGATTGTGAGTGAAAAATGAAAAAAGATTGTGGTGGCTCAAACAAAGAGTACTCTTAACCTTATCTCCCAAAATTTTCTCGATGTTTATACGGTTGCCGCTCAATAATCTGGAGCAGACTGGACGGCACTCCCAACCTAGACTGGTCAATTCGCCTGTGTTCGGGGTCGACGGGGAGATAATCGATATGATTCTCCGAGCAGGAGACGTCACGGAGTTCGTCCGTCTCACAAGTAATGAGCTACAGCGAGTCACCGAAGACCGCCATACACGTACAGAGGAAATGGAGGCGGAGATTTACCATGGAGGTCAGTACATCCAGGAGCTCAATGGCTGAGTTGGAGACCCGCAACCAGGCAGAATCAGACGTGGAGCATTTCTTCGCCCTCTCGCTGGACATGCTGTGTATCGCCAAATCAGACGGGTATTTCAAACGTGTCAGCCCTGCCTTTACACGGACTCTGGGCTGGAGTGCTGACGAAATGCTCACGCGACCATTCCTCGACTTCGTGCACCCCGACGACCGTGCGGCCACGCTCCGTGAGGTCGAGAGGCAGGTCGCCGGCAACGAACTGGTGTTGGAGTTCGAGAACCGCTATCAGCACAAGGATGGCTCGTGGCGCGTATTGTCGTGGAAATCCGTACCTCAGCCGGACGGCCTGATGTATGCCGTCGCACGCGATATCACGGAGCGCAGGCGAGCGGAGGAAGAGTTCCGTGAAAGCGAGGAGCGCTTTCGCAATTTGGCGAATAACATTTCCCAGTTGGCCTGGATGGCCAACGACCAGGGCTGGATTTTTTGGTACAACCAACGGTGGTTCGATTACTCCGGTACGACATTGGAAGAGATGGAAGGGTGGGACTGGCAAAAGGTGCACCATCCAGATCATGTGAAGCGGGTCGTGGACAAAATAAGCCATTGTTTCCAGACAGGGGAGATTTGGGAAGACACCTTCCCGCTTCGCGGCAGGGACGGGCATTATCGGTGGTTCCTCTCGCGGGCCGTTCCTATCCGCAGTAAGGAGGGAAGGGTCACCCGCTGGTTCGGCACGAATACCGACATCACCGAACAGCGCGAGGCAGAGGAGGCACTGCGCCAAGCGCACGATCAGTTAGAACTGCGTGTACAGGAGCGCACGGCAGAACTTCTCAAGAAGACCCGGGACCTGGAGACGCTCCTCTACGTCACCTCGCATGACTTACGAGAGCCACTTCGCGGGATCGAGAACTTCTCCCGCATGGTCCATGACCGGTATGCCGACCGCCTTGACGACAAAGGACGGGACTTCCTGCAGCGGGTTATTCGCGGGACTCAACGGATGGATCAACTCATGACGGACATTTTGACCCTGTCACGCGTGCAGCGTATGGAGCTTGCAGCCGAGGACATCGAGTGCGAGAGCCTCGTGACAGAGGCGTTGCGACGACTCGACCACAAGATCAAGGAGACCGGCGCGACGGTGCGAGTGGTGGAGGCCCTGCCCCGCTGGCAGGGCAACCGAACCTGGGCAACCCAAGGGGTCTATAACCTCATTACCAATGCACTGAAGTTCCGCCGCGATGGTGAGGCGCCCGAGGTGGAGATCGCATCCTATCATCCGACGGTGGAAGACGGGTCGGTGGTGGGGATCGTGGTCCGCGACCGTGGACCCGGCGTGGCGCCGGAGCATGCCGAGCGTATTTTTCAACTGTTCCAGCGGGCCGTGGGACGAGAGGTCGAGGGCACGGGCGCGGGGCTGGCGATCGTCCGACAGGTGGCCGAGCGACACGGCGGACGGGCATGGGTACAGGCTCGAGAGGGCGGCGGCGCGGAATTCATACTGACATTTGGCGCAACGAGTCGACCCATAGGTACATCAGCCAGGGAGTAACCGCCATGCGTGTGTTACTGATCGAGGATAGCGAAGACGACGCCTATCTCATCCGAGAGATGCTGATGGAGAAGGAGGACGCCGGCATCCTATTGGTCTGGGTCGATCGACTGGGGACCGGATTGACGCGGTTGGCCGAGAACAAGAGTGACCTGGTGCTACTGGACCTTTCGCTGCCGGACAGTCACGGGCTGGAGACGTTCGATCAGGTTCAGGGCTGCGCACAGGATGTGCCGATAGTCGTGCTCACGGGCCTGGATGACGAAGTCATGGCCAATCAGGCGGTCCGCAGGGGTGCCCAGGACTATCTCGTCAAAGGGCGCTTGGACGGCACCCTCCTTGCCCGTGCCGCTCGGTATGCCATTGAACGGAAACAGTCGGAGAGAGCCTTGCGGGAGAGTGAAGCGCGGTTACGCCAATCGCAAAAAATGGAAGGGATCGGACAGTTAGCCGGTGGCATCGCGCACGATTTCAACAACCTCCTGACCGTCATCAATAGCTACAGCGATATGCTCTTGGGAGAGGTCGGGGTGGAGAGCCCCTTTGTACGAAACGGGCTTGGGCAGATTAAAGAGGCTGGACATCGCGCTGCGTCGTTGACTCGACAACTGCTCGCCTTCACGCGTCAGCAAGTCTTGGAGCCAAAGATTCTGGACTTGAATGAGTCGGTGTCCACGATGGCGAAATTGCTGCGACGACTGATCGGCGAAAATATTGCCTTGGTGCTCTGCCCCCACCCTGCGCTGGGACGTGTGAAAGTCGATCCGGGACAGGTGGAACAGGTCATTATGAACCTCGCCGTCAATGCACGGGATGCCATGCCGGGAGGCGGCCAATTGACCATCGAAACCATGAATGTGGAATTGGATCGCGCCCAAACACATCAACAGGCATCTCTTGAGCCAGGTCATTACGTGCTGTTGGAAGTGCGTGATACCGGGTGCGGGATGGATGCGGATACCCAAGCGCATATCTTCGAGCCGTTCTTCACGACCAAAGGACCTGGAAAGGGAACTGGGTTGGGCTTGGCGACGGTGTACGGGATCGTTAAACAGAGCGGCGGGAGCATCGGTGTGTCAAGCAAGCTGGGCCAGGGAACCACCTTCCAGATTTACCTCCCACGCGTTGAAGGGGTCGCCGAGCAGCTTGAACCGAGCTCCGCACCCACTGTTGGGCTCCGCGGATCTGAAACTATTTTGCTCGTGGAAGATGAGGAAATGGTGCGTGGGTTGGCTCAGGCAATCCTTGAGCGGAATGGCTATACGGTCCTCGCTGCGAAGAATGTGACGGACGCCTTGCGGTTCGCTCAAGAGGGATCCCAACCCATCCACCTTCTCCTGACCGATACCATCATGCCCGGAATGAATGGGCCAGAGCTGGCTCAACAGGTTCTTGCCATGCGTCCCGCCATGAAGGTGCTGTTTATGTCCGGCTATACGGATAAGGTGCTCACCTCCACAACGGCATGGGAATCTAGAACTGCCTTTCTTCAGAAACCGTTCACGCCCCAGACGTTGGGTGATAAGGTGCGCGAAATGCTCGAGGTTTTGCCGCCACATCAGACAGAACGGAAGGCAGCGTAGATTGTCGCATTCGGAGATTCATTGAAGGAGAGAGAACATGGGCAAAATTCTGGCAGTGGATGACGACGAGAAGATTCGCGGATTGCTCCACGTCATGCTAGGACGTAAAGGACATCATGTGATTACGGCAAGCTCCAGCCAACAAGGCATAGAATTGTTTCGTCGGGACCAACCAGACGTCACGATTCTCGATTTTGAAATGCCCGATATGGATGGACTAGCCGTGCTCAAAGAAATTCGGGCAGTGGATATACAGGCCCCTGTCATCATGCTGACTGGGGCGGGAACAGATGAACGGAAGCGACTGGCTCGTGAGTTAGGCGTAACCCAGTTTCTCGCCAAAGGGTTTTCACTTCATGAGCTGGGAGCGGCACTGAATTGCTACTTGCCACTAACTAATTCAGATAGTCGTACGAGGGCTCGCCGTGCGTGAGAGTCACACGCTCACACCGGAGACTGCTGCCATGATACATGAGCCAATGGGAAGTGACCAGATTGAGATTCTCTTGGTGGAGGATAACGAAGACGATATTATCCTGATTGAAGAAGCGTTCACCGAAGCGAAGTGGATGAATCTAATCTTTAAGGTTCGGGACGGCGAAGGCGCCTTGGCCTACTTACGGAAACAAGGACCATATGCAAACATGCGGAGGCCAGGGCTGGTGCTATTGGATATCAATATGCCGAGGAAGAACGGCTTTGAAGTCCTCCAAGCTATGAAGGCGGATCCCCTTCTCGACGCACTGCCTGTAGTGATGCTGACGACGAGCGACCGAGAAGAGGATATTATCCGGTCCTATACCCATGGCGCTAGTTCATATATCCGAAAGCCGGTGCGATTAGAGCAATTCATACAAGTGGTCAAGAATTTTGAGGTCTATTGGACCATGGTCTCGCTCGTGCCCTCGACGAAACGGTGACTGGTCTCACGCTTGAGGCCGATGGAGGATAAATGGGCTGGGACACGCAAAAACAAGAGCCAACGGTGCCACGATATAAAATCCTTGTTGTCGACGATGAAGACAATATCCGTACGCTGATCGAGGCCATGCTCAAACACGAGGGGCGCCATGTCGCGCTGGCAGCCAAGGGAAAGGATGCCATCACGATATTTAAAAAGGAACGCCCGCATCTGACGATTCTGGATATCGACATGCCGGACATCGATGGGATTACGGTCTTGAGGGAAATCCGCACCATCGACCCTCAGGCGAAAGTCATGATCTTTACCGGTGGGGATAGTCCATCAGTGGAACGGGAAGCGAGAGCGCTGGGGGTGACCGACTTTATCCGGAAAGGGTTCGCTTTGCCTCCGCTTGGCGAGCTTTTGTCCCGCGGTTCGGAGTCCTCGCACTGATCCCCTGGCCCAGGACATTTGGTACCTAGTTATTCGGAGGAGAGCAGGGCCATGCCGCGGATCCTCGTGATCGATGATGAACAGGTGCTCCGATCGACGGTCGTCACGATACTGACGCGAGCGGGGTTCACCGTCGAGGAAGCGTCGGATGGTCAGGCCGGCCTCACCATGTTCCACAAGAATCCGCCGGACATAGTCCTTACCGACATTTTCATGCCGAACCGGGATGGGATCGAGATCATCAAGGAGTTGAAGCATTCTAGCCCTCGGACCAAGATTATTGCCATGACCGGAGGCGGACACCTGCGCATGATGGAAATGGCATCTGCGGCGAAAGTTCTCGGTGCAGACCATGTCCTCGATAAACCATTTGAGAGTGAATCTCTACTGGCAGCGATCAACACCGTGGGATGCCCTTCCACGCCGAAAAATCAGCATAGTTCCTAACGTCAAAATTCTGCAGGAAAGCTCCCTGAAGGCTGGCGAGAGTCTGACAAGAAACGTAGGACGACTCTATTGGAATTCCTCCCGCAATTTCTCCCCACAAATGACTGTATTTTCATTGTCTGTAGTGAATGTCTGGGCTTGCCTGCATAATATTTTCCATGGCGCACTTTGGGCCGAAGCAAGAGAAGGAGTATCAGAGGAAGCGGAGTCTTCAGCGCGAGGTATTGGAGCTTCTCATGCTGTACGGCCCAAAGAAGTTGGATACACTGTCCACTGACTTCGCGATAGACCGACGTGTCAACATTCAGCCCGTCTTAGACGCCTTGAAAGATGCGAGATACGTCGAGGTAGGTGAGAATAAAGATAAAATGGTTCAGATCACGGCCTCAGGTGTCACGCGACTTGAGATGCTCTGAGTAGCCCACCTGCCCAATTATGACAAAGTCGCAAAGCCCCGCATCAATTTGTGCTTCTTCATCCGTTTCAATTGGGAGGAAAGCCCCCGGAAGGCCGGAGGCTTCCCATTGAAGCGGTTTAGCGCTTCAAGACGTGAGTGGCAATCCACTCCTTGGCCTCACGCGCGACGCTGACTAGAGCCTCAAGGTCATTCAGACCGAATGAGGTACCATTGCGCCACATGCCAGACTGATCCTTGAACGGGCGAGAGAAGGTCGTTGAGAAGAATGGGCCCTTCTCGCTGACATTCTGCCAGATTGTCGCTTTGATGTTGCCGCATCGCAGCGTGTTCGCGGGTTGTTTGTTGGTAGCCATCTTGGTTTCTCCTTTGTTGAAAATGAAGTTGGCTCTCTCACAGGAAGAGGAGAGCCAATGCACATTTCACAGAGGAAACGTGAGGCTGAGGCCGTTGCCGGCGTGCCGGAGAGGTAGAAGCGGCGGGAGTGACAGTCTTACTGGCGCGAGCGGTGCGCCTCGCAGGTGAAAGCCGGTCGGCTTCTGCCGGAGGCTACCGCAACAATACTACGATGGGATGCATAGGGGGCGAACTTACGGCCCGCTGATTAAGAGTCCCACCGGAGACCTACCTCAGGACACACAGCAAGAGGAATCATCATCAAAGAGCGAGGATTCGTGATGGCAGACCTCATCATGGGTCCTGGTGTGTCATGGTGTTTTGGCACCAGCTTGGCACCAATGCGTTCGTTAAAGCGAGGCCCGCAATATCGAATACGTTTCAGATACCTTCTTCGATGGGCATCAATTGAAGGTCGTGTGTTGCACTATTCCGGCGAGATAAAATGAGGTGGTTTTCAAAGAAAACAGGCCGCCGAGAGGCCGATTTCAAAACCAGTTGTTTTTGACATAAGAGAATGAAGCCAAGAAAATCAGGAATTTTCGTGGTTTTTGCATCCCGGAAGCTTGGGGGGTATGCGTCAGCGCTTGCGCCGGTCTAAAGAGAAGTGATAACACGTCGAGTCGAGGAGGGTCCCCTTGAAATCTATTTTGGTGGTCACGCTTGCTGTCAGTCTTGGCCTACCACAGCTCGGCTGTACCACCTCGGCGGAGAAAGTCCTCGATCACCACAGACGAGGAGTTGGGCTTCAAGAGAAAGGAGACCTGGAGGGCGCCATCGCCGAATACCGCGCTGCCCTCCGCCTCGAGCCCGATTACGCGCCCCCCCATACCAACCTCGGGGCCGCCCTGGCGGACAAAGGGGACTTGGAGGGCGCCATCGCCGAATTCCGCACCGCCCTCCGTCTCGAGCCCGATTACGCGCCCCTCCATACCAACCTCGGGGCCGCGCTGTCGGACAAAGGGGACCTGGAGGGCGCCATCGCCGAATTCCGCACCGCCCTCCGCCTCGAGCCCAAATACGCGCTTGCCCATACCAACCTCGGGACTGCGCTCTGTCACAAGGGGGACAGTGACGGCGCCATCGCCGAATTCCGCACCGCCCTCCGCCTCCATCCCAACGACGTTCTCGCCCACTTTAATCTGGGGACGTGTCTCCAAGCCAAAGGGGACAACGACGGCGCTATCGCCGAGTACCGCACCGCTCTGCACCTTGACCCGAATTACGCGCTTGCCCATACCAACCTCGGGAAGGCGCTCGAAGCCAAAGGCGATCTTGCGCTGGCAAGCAAGGAATTCGAGGAAGCCCAACGGCTGATCTCCCAAACGTCTCAGAATCGAGCGAAAATAAAGACCATTCCTTCCGCAAATAATACGTTGAATACGGTGATTAGGGCCAACTCAGTCCATTTTGCTGGCGACGGCGACGAATGACATACGGCACACCGGCGCACGGTACGAGCTGTGCTGTGCTCGAATTGTGCTCACGCCCACCTCATTCCAGCCCACTCATACCTGCGCAAATGTCAGTCTCCATACTCTGAACATCTCAGTCTGCCGAAACGAACCCTCCGGTTGGTCAAAAGAATAGCGAAGGTAAAAAGTGGCGATGCCAGCAAATTAGTCTATATTTCGATCAGGGCCTCACCGGCCTTCATATCGCTTCCGAATCGGACGACATGCGAAAGCTGCAAGTATTGTCCACACCAGCCTGCTAAGACGATTGACAGAGATGTTTCTCTATGCTAAATGCAAGTCGTTTGCAACAAGAGCGAAGGTAATGGGACATTCTCTTCTCGCGGATTTTCAACGTGACGGACGCCGGGTGACGCGCCCCCGAAAGGCGATACTCGCCGTCCTCGAGCGCACCCGACACCCGATGAGCGTCTCAGAAATTCACACGGCTCTCACACGTGAGAAGATCTCCGTCGATCTGGTGACCGTCTACCGGACCTTGTCGATGTTCAGACAGCTGGGCATGGTGTCGCGCGTTGAATTTCAAGAAGGCCAGTTCAGATACGAACTCTGCCAGGGTCGTGCGCATCATCACCATATTCGCTGCCGGGGATGCGGGCGCATCGCAGACTTAATGCTCTGTCCTCTGAAGAAGGTCATGGCCGTGGTCGAACGCGAAACGCGATTCCTCGTCGAAAGTCACTCGCTGGAATTTATCGGCTGGTGCCCCCAATGTCGTTGACGGGTGGCAAGACGATGCGGGCAGGCCTGGCGCTCGCCTTGACGCTCACCCTGGTGACGCTGGCGCCCTTTGCGGCGGCGCTGGAGATTCACCACGCGCTGGCTGCTGCCGACCACGACGGGCACGAGCATTCTGAGTTCGATCTCTGTCAATGGGTCCAGGACCATACCGCCAACAGCACGCTCACGGCTCCGCCTGTCCTGAGTTCGTGGGTCCTGGTGGGTCGACAGGCCACCAAGGGGACCCGCTTTGTCCCGTCCATCCGCTTCAGCGTTGTCAGCTCTCCCCGTGGGCCGCCTGCTACCTGATCGTCCCTCGTAGTTGTCTATCGAATTCAACGCGAGTCTTCACGTCCGGCTGCCGCGGCCTCAACGGAGCAATGCTCCAGGCTGTGCGGAGCCCGTGTGAAGCCATCAGCCTATGCGGGAGGTCAGTCCAATGAGGAGGCACGTATTCGCTCTCAGGGCTCTATTTGGTGTCGTGCTTGTGCTGGGTCCCATCGTGTCGACGATCGCCCATGCCGAGGCGCTTGCTCAGCGGGAAGCCGTCGAGAGTCATACCATTACCGGCGTGGTGCAAAACCAGGATTTACGCCGCGTCGGGCAGGCCTTTGTGGAGATCAAAGATCAAGCAGGCAATCTGGTCATCCGCGGCATAACGAACGATATAGGGGAGTTTACGGTTACGGCCCCTGAGGAAGGCACGTATTCCGTCCATGCGATTCTCGAGACCTATCAGAGCGAGTATCTGGTGCTCAACGTGGGCACGGAGTCAGTGAAGCCCATCACCCTGACGCTGTCGCAGACTCAAGAGCTCGCGTTGGAGATCGTGGCCCCGCTGCCGCCGCTGCAATATCGGGCCTCGAGTGAGACCTATTCGCTGAGTCGGAAGGACATTGAACAGTTACCGCTGGGGAATAATCAAAATATCTTTCAGGTGATCACCGGCAACGTCCCGAGCGCGGCAGAGAATGGCTTGGGTCAGATCCATATCCATCAAGAGCATGCCAATATCCAGTTCCGCATCGATGGGGTCCCCATCCCCGATACCATCAGTTCCACGTTCAGCGATGTTATCAGCCCCCGCACCTGGGAACGGGCCGATATCCTCCTGGGTGGGCTGCCCGCGGAGTATGGGCTCCGGCATGCGGCGGTCTTTGACATCACGTCCAAGAGCGGCACCGCGCCGCCGCGAGGCTCCGTCCAGATGCTCGGCGGGTCCAATGCAACCCTGAATCCGTCGTTTGACTACGGGGGAACGATCGGGGCCAAGTTCCGCTACTATGTCATGAACAGCTACTTCAACACCAATCGGGGGATCGATCCGCAGACCGCTGGACACTCGTTCTTTCATGACCACAGTGAGAGCAATCAAACCTACCTCCGGGGGGACTATCAAGCCAGCGATCACCATAATTTCACCTGGCTCTTCTTGAACTCCGTGGCGAGCTATCAGATTCCAACCCGGCCTGGGTTGACGCCGGACCCCACCGTGACGCCGATTGGCTTCACGCCAGCCGACAGCTCGGCCATCAATGAACGACAACACGTGACCAACCAGTATGGGCATATGGTCTGGCGTAATGATCTCGACGCCACGCAGTACTTTAGTCTCGCCGCGTTCGTCCGACAAACGCGGGCAACGTTTTTCGAAGACTACAACAATGCGCTGACCTATGCCGGGGGGACGGCGGCCAGTCAAGACCGCTATGCCCTCTCCACCGGTCTGCGGCTGGACTATGCAAATCAGCTGACCTCGCAGCATCTCCTGAAGTGGGGCTTCCAAGTGGACCGCACGCAGGCGATCGCCAAGACCCGCACGGAGGCCTTCTTGCTCAATAATCCGGCCGACATCACGAGCGGTGCCAACCTCGCGGCCGGGGTGCAATCCTTGCCGAGCGATACCCGGAAAATCGGGTAC
>Ga0207104_1176_pt1 | contig 15575 bp, 14 predicted proteins | sample Alteio_BWMinHeat_79_FD_153538 | JGI IMG/M metagenome (GOLD analysis project Ga0207104, IMG submission 153538) | Enriched cells from forest soil in Barre Woods Harvard Forest LTER site, Petersham, Massachusetts, United States -... | ecosystem: Environmental > Terrestrial > Soil > Temperate forest >...
AAAAAGTTATCACCGTGTCAGACATGCCGAAGTTGTTAGCAGAGCTGCACGCAAAAGGCATCTATCTGATCGCGCGTATCGTCGTATTTAAGGATAATTTATTATCCTCTGCTCATCCGGAATTAGCGGTGCGCGATAGCCATGGGCAACTTTGGCATGATCATGAGAAGTTGGGCTGGGTTGATGCATCAGCACCGCAAGTTTGGCAATACAACCTCGATATCGCGGAAGAAGCCGCAAAAATGGGCTTTGATGAAATTCAGTTTGATTATGTACGTTTTCCTGATGCCAAAGGACTGCAATTTGCCCAAAAGAATACGGAAAAAAATCGCGTTAGCGCCATCACTGGCTTTTTGCAGGCCGCTAAGCAAAGACTGGCTGAGTATAACGTATTTGTTGCCGCCGATATCTTTGGCTATGTTTGCTGGAATACCGATGACACCGGAATTGGTCAACATCTGGAAACGGTAACGAAGGTGCTAGATTACGTTTCGCCGATGTTGTATCCATCGGGATTTACTTTCGGTATTCCTGGATTAGTTAATCCACTCAAGGACACCAACCAGATTGTTCTTCGCTCATTACAAAATGCAAAACGACGTACCGGTATGCCAGGAATTCATTTCCGACCCTGGTTGCAGGCTTTCCGTGACTATGCTTTTGATCACCGTGAGTTCAGCGCCAGTGAGATTCGTGCGCAAATAAACGCAGCAGAAGAAGCAGGTTCTGACGGTTGGATGTTATGGAATCCGCATAATAGTTATACCAATGCCGGTTTACAACCATGAGGCTAGTTATTGTTCTAGCATGGTGGTTAATAAGCTTGGCTCATGCCGCTTCGTTCGAAGTAACAGATGCAGCACAAGCTTCCATCGCGCAAATTGTTGAGCTACAAATCGCTAAAAAAAATATTCCTGGTGCGGTCATTGTTATCGGTGACCAGTCGGGCATTCTTTATCAACAGCATTTCGGATTGCGCGCCACGGAACCTAGGTCGGAACCCATGACCGACGACACGATATTTGACCTGGCCTCGCTGACCAAAGTTGTTGCCACCACTACGGCGATATTGCAACTAGTTGAACAGGGTAGAGTCGAACTGGATGCGCCTGCCGCACGCTACTGGCCCTCATTTGGCGTGCATGGAAAGGAAAACATCACCATTAGAGAAATGCTCAGTCATACTTCCGGCCTAGCGCCGGATTTGGATCTATCTGAAAATTGGCAAGGCAAAGAAGCTGCTGTGCAACGTATTATCAATTCTTCGCCCATTGCTCCGATTGGCACAATTGGTCAGCGTGTCATTTATAGCGACATTAATTTCGAGGTGCTAGGCCTAATAGTTGAGCGTGTTTCAAAGAGGACATTGGATCAATACTGCAAGAAACATATATTTGCACCGCTGGCTATGCAAAATACATCATTTTTACCAGTGGATGAAACGGTTGAACGTATCGCGCCAACGCAAGGAAAGTTGCGGGGAAAGGTGCATGACCCGAGCGCGGCTAGAATGGGAGGAGTTGCTGGACATGCTGGCTTGTTCAGCGATGCAAATGACCTGGCACGCTTTGCGCGCATGATCTTAAATGGTGGCACGCTGGATGGAAAACGTATATTACGCAGCGCCACGGTAGGGCAGTTGTTGATTCCTGACAGTCCTTTAGATGCTAGTCCATTGCGCAGCATAGGTTGGGCGCTGGATGGCCCATTGACTGCCAATCATGACCAGTTGCCGTCAGTTGGAATGCTGTTTCACACTGGATTTACCGGCACTGGGTTGTGGATTGATCCGGTAATGCAACGTTTTGTGATTATCCTAAGCAATCGGGTTCATCCCTACGGACTAGGAAATGCTGCACCTTTACGTGAACAACTATTGGCGGTCGTCGCGAGTCTTGGTTCAGTAAAAAGTGTCGCCGATATTAAACAAATTGCGCCACAGTTGAGTACCGCTATATCGTTACTTGAGCGCCCAGCGCTTGGTCAGGCTTTAGTTAAAAGCGGCATTGATGTATTGGAACAAGAAGGTTTTTCCAAGTTGACAGGAAAACGCATCGGCCTGATCACCAATCAGAGCGGCATCGACCAAAGCGGACGAAGTACCATTGAAATTCTGCAAGCTGCTGGCGTTAATCTGGTAGCGCTTTTTGCACTTGAACACGGTTTATATGGAGATCAGAATCAACTGGTTTCATCTGGTGTCGATCGCGCAACCGGATTGCCAGTCTACAGCTTGTACGGAACAGTAAAGCAGCCAACACCTGCCATGCTAGATGGGCTAGATATGCTGGTTTGGGACGTGCAAGATGCTGGCGTTCGATTCTTCACCTATGAAACCTCACTAGGGCTGGTACTTGAAGCTGCAGCGCAACAACATATTCCAGTGCTGCTGCTGGATCGTCCCAACCCGCTTGGCGCTGATGTAGTAGCTGGCCCGATGCTCGATCCAATTCCATATGCCGACAGATACAATGCCTTCGGTTGAAATGCTGTTAAAGCTATCGTGATTGTTTCAGTGACGTCGTCAACTTTGGTAGTCTTTCTTAAATAACCCTGAGCACGCGCGCTAACAGATTTACCGCTCATTGTTGCCGACTTGTCGGCGATTTGGAAATGACCCTTCTCATCTGTCCTGACTTCTTGGTCAGCAGTTCTTACCACTGCCCCTGCTATTGGCGCATGGGTTTTTGCGTTCACCACAATGCCTTCTATGGCGTGCGCGACATTAGTTCCCGCAAAAATCAATACCAGCAACCAGAGAAGTAAGTTTCGATAAATAGACATCATGTTCCTTGCCCCTATATGTTTACACTGCTCGCCTGGAGTATGCGTTCAAGCTGACGCGTTCCACCATCATCTGCCATCAAAAAGCGCGGCAAAGTCAGCAGCTTATCACCTGACCTCACCGGCTCTTGCACCAATGTGAAGGCGGCAGTATACCCAGTCTCTTGCGCAATCTTTACCAGTTCATCGTTATAAATACCATATGGCCAAGCCAGCATCGAAATCGATATGTTGAGTCCAGACTCCAAACGCTGTTTCGACTTCAGTAATTGCCAGCGCACGAAATCCTGATATGCCGTCTCAGACAATTTTTTCTTCTCATGGTTGAAATTCGGATGCCAAAAAGTATGCGACTGAATATCAAAACAACCACTTTGCAACAAGGCACGCAACTGCTGCCACGTCATCGCGTATGACGCATTGGAAATTGCAGACGGGTAGATAAATGCGGTGACGTGAATTCCGCGTTCTTTCACCAGTGGCAGCATAATATCATGCACCGACCGATGCCCATCATCGGCACAAAGAGCCACAGATTTGGCGGGCAATGGCAAGCCTTGTTGTAAAGCCTTCACAATGTGATCTAGCGAAATGACTGAATAGCCACGTGCTAGTAGCAGATCTAGGTGCGCCTCAAAAACCGGCGTACGTACCGTCATGCTATCTGCAACAGTTGGTCCGAGTCGGTGGTAGAGTAAGATTGGAACGCCATGCCGATGAGTTTGATTGGGGGTACCCATCCCAACTCCAGAATATAGGCCAAGAATATCGGCAGCGATAAGTTTTAGACAGGTGCGACGTAACATGTTAGTGTATTCTTTCTCGTTATGAAAATGGAAAATCCAAGCCTTCATTCGCATTCGTCAAGTTACTTAAACTATTAGACCGTCATCCTAAGTTGCTGGCTGAGCTTAAAGCCATTTAATTGTTTAAAAATGTTGGGCCAAGGCCCAACCTACGACTCATAAAAAAATATCCTGCAACCCCTCTTGCCAAGGATACACAGTAATGTCATCTATCACCCTCTTTTGCTGATCATTGGAAAGACAAATTGGTTCGCAATTTTCTAAATCACCAGCTACTGCCTGCAATTGCTTAAGATGTGATTCCTGCACATGAGTGGTACTCTTTATTTCAACAAGAAGAGTGGATTGACCCGGTCGTTCGATAATTAAATCAATTTCAACATCGTTCTTGGTCTGCAGAAAGGAAAGTTTAAAGTCTGGCTTAAAATAGTGTTTCAAACGAAAACACTCAACAATGACAAGATGTTCAAATGCTTCACCATACGCGTTCGTTCCACCCTTAAGCGGCAAGGTCAATTGAAGTGACAAAGCGCGCACTACACCTGGATCGAAAAAGTAGAATTTAGGCTTTTTGGCGAGCCGTTTACGAAATGAGTGATGAAATGGCTCCAGGTAAAAACCAATCAGTGTTTCTTCAAGGATATTAAAGTACGACACAATGGTTTTATCATCGACACCGACATCCCTTGCAATGGTCGCGACATTCAGTATTTTTCCATTGCATTGGGCAGCCACCTCTAAGAACCTTCGAAATGGGTTTAGTTTTCTTACAAACTGTTCAACCCATACTTCTTCTCTTAAATACACTTGAGTGTATGCGCGCAAAAATTGTTCTTGTTCTGAATGATTTGGTAAATGAAACAGTTTGGGCAAGGTTCCATAGTGAAGTGCGTTATGCAAATTAAAATCGGCGTTAAGTTCCAAAAAACTTAAGGGAAATAAGTTATACACGAATGCACGCCCAGCCAGCAGATTGGCTCCCCCATGCTTTAGTTTTTTTGCGCTCGATCCTGTCATGACAAAAATTTTGTCGGTGGATTCAATAAGAAGGTGAACAACATCCAGCAGCGCGGGTGTTTTTTGGATTTCGTCAATCAAGACGTGCGTGATCTTTTTAGGCAATCCCAGCACAATCTCTTTGAGAAGAAGAGGATTTTTAGCGTAGGCTTCTTCTTGATTGACATCTAGCAAATCAATCACATAGGCATTTGGAAAGCGTTCATTTAAAAGAGTGCTTTTCCCGGTTCCACGGGCACCAAATAAGAAGAAACTGTGGTTTTTAGGAAATTTGAGCAATCTTTGGTAATTCATAGACTACACTCCAACAATGCCGGACTAAAATGGAGTATAGTCTATTTTTTACATTATGTCATCGGTGGACTTTAAAGAATCACTGTGAATAAAAAAATTATTGGAATAAGTATCGTAATATTTTTTAACGGAAATAGCGTGTATGCCCAATCGATACACGGCTTGTCCGTAGAACTTTACGGTATTCTTGACGTTGCTATTGGTACTGTTCATCGCTCGTTAAGCGGTAGTCCTTACTTTTCTGGCACTGTTAATCCAGTATCAGCTACTCATTCAGTGGTCAATCATTCAGTGACGGGTATATTTAATGGTGGTATTTCTCCATCGCGTTGGGGTATTCGCGGCGCGGAAGATATGGGTGGAGGTTTGAAGGCTATCTTCACCTTGGAATCGGGTATTAACGTGCCGACAGGTAGTCTCAGCAATGCGGCTCAATCATTAGCAGACAACAGAAATGCAACAAGCGGTACGGTATCAACTGCCTCTTCTGTCAATGGACAAATGTTTGGTCGTCAAGCATTTGTTGGTTTGTCCGAAAACACGCTCGGTCAAATTACTGTTGGACGCAACTATGCCCCAATATATGACATTGCCATCGCTTATGACCCGGTACAAGATGCGCAACTATTTTCACCATTAGGTTTCTCCGGCACATACGGCGGTGGCGGTGGTGTTACGGAGAATTTGCGTCAGAACAATAGCATCAAGTACAAGAACAAATACGCTGATTTTAATTTCGGCGCAATGTATAAATTCGGTGGGGTAGCTGGTAGCACCTGGGCGGGATCGGGTTATGCTTTTTTTGGTGGTTACGAAGCACATCATTTCGGTATTCAAGCGGCATACCAGGCAAATAAAGATGCATTATCAGAAACGAACAGTGCAACTGCTGGCAATGTTAACGTCACTAATTTCGACACGACTGCATATATGATTGCCGCTAAATATGCTTTTGGTGCGACAACTATTCGCGGTGGATTTGAACGCTTCACACTAAAGCAACCGTCTGACAGTTTAGTATCGTTCAGTTCTGGTAGCATCAATGGTTTTCCAATCGGTAACCTACCTACCACTGCCAAATGTACTGAAACAAATACCGCTGACTTCTGTTCGCCAGATAGAACAACAAACATTATGTGGATTGGCGGGGACTATAACTTCACCCCAGCATTTAATGTAGCCCTTGCTTTTTATAATATTGCCCCACGAGCATCCGCAGATTATGCGGTGTCTTCAGCTGGTAAGGTGACGGGTCAGGGAAGCGGACATATTTATGAATACTCGGTAATAGCTGATTATCATTTTTCTAAATCTACCGACGCTTATGCTGGTTTAATGTACTCTCGGTACGAAGGTAATAATTATCCTAATAATGCGGCGTATACAAGCAACAATAATTTCAACCCGAGTAATACGATATTTGCGATTGGTTGGCGCGCGAAGTTCTAATTATATGTTTAACGTTGCCGCACCTATCTAAAGATTCACCACTGAAGTATGCACAAACCGTGCATACTTCAGTGGAATACGGATAGAAGTAAGTCAAAGAGCAAAGCACTTGCCGCTTTTTTACCTGACCACGTCTTTGGCAAAAACAGCCATTGTTCATGCCATTAATTTATGCCCTGCTGCGTATTCGTGCTAAAAAGCATCCACAGGCTCTGTTCTGAAATAGGATTGAGGCAAAATGGCTTGTTCGAGCATAACAATGGTTCGATGCTCTACGCCATGCTTGGTAAATAGTTCTTTCCACCCTTCAACCACGTTTAACAGGGAAGCCATAATGGCTTTTGCATCTTCTACTGACAGACCAAATACATCCGCTCTGGAAAGCAAATTGTATATGCTCGCAGTTCTACCAAATTCGCCTACCGTAAGAGCTAAATCTCGACGTTCTTGTGATGTCATTGCTATGGGGACGATGTCGTATGCGGGTGAGAGTCGCCAGCCCCCTGCTGTTCGCAATAATGCATGGTTGCGAGGATGGTCATCATTATTGGTCACCATAGCGTTAAAAACCATCCTTCGAAAAAGCTCTCTCCTGTCTTCGCCATTTTTAGAAGACCATCTTTTTAATTCATCAGCCAAAAGTAAGTATGACCAGCGCTCTGTCCCCATATAGCTATCTTCTGCATCAACAACCGTCAGACCAGAAACGAACCCGTGTTTTAAATAACGCTGTTCCTCAGAAACCCATTCTCTATCAAATCGGCGTAGCATCAGTACATCTCGTCTTCCAACCTTCTCCAGTCGTGCATCACACGCGTTAAGACCCGCAGCGCGTGCTAGTTCAAGGGTAGCGTACTCAATACGCTGTAAATTGTGTTTATCGTTTTTTTCTGGAAATTTCGCCAACCAGATAGTGTTTTGATCTTCAATGGTGACCTTAGGGCGAGCACCACCCATGCTGGTTCTGGGATCCAGATCTTCCAGGATTTCATGGGGAAGGCGGCCATGCTCTTCCAATATCTCTGTAGCGTCAATAAGTTCTTGCAGCTGATGGGTCTTGTTAAATGGTCGCTTTGGTGCAGGAGGTTCTGAGGTGAGTCCAAAACTCAAATTCCCTGCACAGTCGTCCGGTCCATTGAGCAGATATTCTATTTCCTGAATTTCTGTTTCTGTTCTTTCCAACTTAGCTTGAATAACTCGACGACCCCACGCATCAGGACTTGCATCTCGCACTGCACCAGGTATCCCTTTTAATTTAGTAAACTTTAACGGTTGTTGGGTAAGGGGTAGATGGAAGTCATCTAATGACACAACATTTTTTCGCTGAAGATATTTTTTGCCATAGGTAAATGTGCCCTCATAGACATTCGCACCCACTGATTTTATGCGCAACGATGCACAGGGCACAGTTTCAAACGTACCGGGCATTTGGATATAAACATAACAAAATTGCTCGTTCTTGGACACAATTTTTCTTAAAAGTTATTGTCAAAAGTCGAAGTCGTCTTGCGGATTCTTGTTTTTCGTTTGGCAGCTTCTAAAATTTTTCCGTGCTCATCATTATTGGGGTCAGCGATACTTTTAGCCGAATCCAGCAGACCTAAAGCCCAAAGCACCGTAAAAAGGTGACCGACAGAAGAACCAGGTTCGCCTTTTTCAATGGAATATAGGGTTTTACGCGCAATGCCGCATCGTTGCGCCAATTCCGCTGCTTGTATCTTACGGCGAGTTCGGGCTACCCGCATATTATTGCCAATTATGCGGAGCGCATTTGAAACTTCAAAGCTCGTATTTGATGGCTTGGCCATAGACCACCTCAGCACTATATTGGATAATATATTACACTTAAAATGGTTTATTGGGTAATATATTACTCTTAGTTGCATAGTATAGCAGACAAGCAAGATATTGGTAAAATGACATTTCTATTTAGCGTTGACAGAAAAGAAAGCTCAAACTTTTCTTCTCTCAATTCACGCGTCTTGTCCTTCCATCATTGCGACTATAATTTGATTCTTCGAGCGAAATCATCTTTAGCCCCAACAACATAGACCGTAGAATTCTCATTACCATTTTGATAGTAAAAATTGTGATATTTTTTCAGTTGCGGACTATCAGCAACGGGGTGTGAACCTACTATGTATTCAATGAGTCGCTGATCTTGCAATTCGCTGTAATGATCTACTTTGCTGCGCACAATTACGCCTTCGCCTAAACTAGAGTCAATAAATTGAACTGAATATTTCCCGACTTGGCAATTTCCCTGAATCCGCAAGCGCATGGTCATGACATGCAATCTTCCAACTGCGGGTTTCCACATCGATAAGAGCGACGCTAGGTCCTCCGAAAAGCACGCGCGGTGGCTTACAATGATATGAAATTATTTTTCCTACCGCACCATGAACCAGCTACCCCTACCCACTTATCAAAACGTACTAGCCGCAGCCAACCGGCTTGCTGGTCTAGCGCATCACACGCCCGTGATGACATCCCGTACCCTTAACCAAGAATTAGCAGCGGAAGTATTTTTTAAATGTGAAAACTTGCAGCGCGCAGGAGCATTTAAATTTCGTGGCGCCATGAATGCGTTATTACAATTTAACGCAATCCAGCGCAAAACCGGTGTCATCGCGTTCTCTTCTGGCAACCATGCGCAAGCGATTGCATTGTCTGCACAATTGTTAGCAATCCCTGCAACTATCCTGATGCCTCATGATGCCCCCGCTATAAAAAGAGCCGCGGTAGAACATTATGGCGCAACCATCATCACCTACGATCGTTATCAAGAAGATCGCGAATCCATCGCCAATGGTCTTGCGCAAAAACATGGATACACTCTAATTCCGCCCTATGACCACCCGGAAGTCATTGCCGGGCAAGGCACTGCGGCCAAAGAATTATTGGAACAAGTTGGTCAACTTGATGCATTATTTGTGCCGTTAGGTGGTGGCGGACTGCTTTCCGGATCAGCACTAGCCAGTCGTGCGCTATCGCCTAATTGCACAATCTATGGAGTTGAACCCGAAGCAGGTAATGATGGACAACTATCTTTCCAACAAGGTCATATTGTCCATATTGATACCCCAAAAACCATTGCCGACGGCGCACAAACTCAACATCTGGGGCAGCTTACATTTCCCATCATTCAGCGCGATGTCAACGATATCCTGCTTGCCACTGACCAACAACTTATCGATACTATGCACTTTTTTGCCAGTCGTATGAAGCTGATAGTTGAACCAACCGGTTGTTTGGGATTAGCTGCCGCGCGCCAGATGAAGGCGCAATTAAAAAGCAAGCGGGTTGGAATTATTATCAGTGGTGGGAATGCGGATCTAAAGCTATTCAGGACGTAGGTTGGGCCTTGGCCCAACACAACGATCTGCGATGTTCCAGATACCTATTAGTTGACTTCCAAAATCTTAGCAGCACATTCCCGAATCAGTGCTGGTCCACGATAAATAAGGCCAGAATAGAGTTGCACCAAACTGGCCCCAGCATTAATTTTTGCTTTTGCATCATCCCCCGATAAAATGCCCCCTACCCCGATGATAGGAATCACATTAGCCAACTCTGCTTTTAATCCACGTATTACTGTATTTGACAATTCGAACACTGGCGCACCGGACAATCCGCCCGCTTCGTCAGCATGAGGTACTCCCATTACCGCTGCCCTACTCATGGTCGTGTTAGTTGCAATCACCGCATCGATTTTATATTGCAACAGTTTTTCTGCGATAACTTTAATTTGTTCCGCGTCAATATCAGGAGCAATTTTTAACGCTAACGGGACATAACGTTGATACTGATCAGCTAACCTTTGCTGTGCTTGTTTAAGTTGAGATAGCAAACTATCCAGTTCACTCTTACCCTGTAATTGACGTAAATTTTTAGTATTTGGGGAGGAAATATTTACCGTAACATAACTTGCATAGGGGTAGACCTTTTCCAGGCAATACAAGTAATCTTCCACCGCGCGCTCGATTGGTGTATCTGCATTTTTTCCAATGTTTAAACCTAGCACACCTAATTTGTCTTGGTAAAAGCGAGAGCTTTGTACATTGCGAATTAATGCGTCCACGCCATTGTTATTAAACCCCATCCGATTAATTAAAGCTTGTGCTTTGGGCAAGCGAAATAACCGGGGCTTTGGATTGCCGACCTGGGCACGCGGAGTCACGGTACCAATTTCTAGCGAGCCAAATCCCAGGGTAGCGAGTGCATCGATGTAACGACCATCTTTATCCAAGCCAGCAGCCAAGCCTACTGGATTAGGAAAAGTAATTCCCATCACTTGCTGCGGGTTGGTGACGGGGGCAGTAATGAATTTGGTGATCCCTAACAAGGCAGCTTTATTTACCGCTTCTAATGTGAAATGATGCGCATGCTCGGCTTCCATTGAAAATAGAAATGGACGAGCTATGGTATATAAAAAATTAGTCAGCATGAAGTTCTGTTGGTTGTTTCTCATTGATATACGGAATAATTTTCGGTAAGAACATTGATGACTTAGTTGCTTGATTAAATCCATGAATTTCTGACTCCGTCATTCCCGCGAAAGCGGGGATGACGCACCGTCCATCATCTGTCGATATCATCTGCCCTCTGCCATCCGCCCTCTGACACATACATCTCCAACGCCCCAAAACGTGCCTTATAAGCCATCTTAGGACTCTCTTTAATCCAGTAGCCAAGATATAGGTAAGGTAGACCGGCGTTTCTCGCTTGCTCAATCTGCCACACAATGTTATAGGTCCCATATGAAGCTGATTGTTCTGGTTCATAAAAAGTATAAACCGATGAATATCCATCCTGCAAAATATCAATCACACTCACCATTTTCAATTTACAATCTGCATCACGAAATTCAATTAATTTGGTATTGACCCGGGTTTGTAACATAAATTGGCAATATTGATTTCGACTATCTTGATCCATTCCACCCCCAGCATGGCGCACCACTTGATAGCGTTGATATAACTGGTAATGCTCATCAGAAAAAGCCAAATCACTACAACCAACAACCAACTGTTGGTGACGTCGATACGCACGGCGTTGACTACGACTAGGAACAAAATCTTCTACCCGAATCCGTACCGGAATACAAGCATGACACGAATCACAGTGTGGTCGATAAATAAACTCACCGCTACGACGAAAACCAAATTTAATTAATTGTGAATACGCCTGGGTATTAATCAAATGCGTGGGCGCAGCTACCTGTGAACGGGCTAGCCGATCAGGAAGATAGCCGCAGGCATAAGGTGCAGTAGCATAAAAATGTATTGTCGATAAATGATCTGTGTGCATAACATTAATCCACAGTACTGCAAATCTTCCACGTTAAGATTGGAGGTTGCAACACAGCTTGCCTGACCCAACGCACAAAATCAGCGCGAGGAATTGGAGTTGCTCCTAAAGAAGCCAAATGATTGGTTTCTTGCTGACAGTCTATCATCGGTACGCTCTGTGATCGCAAAAAAAATACCAATTGTGCCAATGCTACTTTGGAGGCATCGCGCACTAAAGTAAACATCGACTCACCATAAAACATGCGTCCAATGCATACACCATATACTCCCGCTACTAATTCTCCATCAATCCATACTTCAGAAGAATGCGCATAACCTAAACGATGTAGCTCAGTGTAGGCGGCAATCATTTGGTCAGAAATCCAGGTACCTTGATGCTCGCGAAGTGCTGCACAATGACGCATAACAACTTCAAACGCTGCATCAAATTTAAATTCAACTTGAGGGTTATTCTGGAACTTGATAAGGGTTTTCTTTAAACTGCGAGACAATTTAAATTGGTCGGTGTAGAGCACCATACGTGGATCGGTCGACCACCACAATATTGGTTGGCCTTCACTGTACCAAGGAAAAATGCCGTTTTGGTAAGCATCTAATAAACGCTTAGGTGATAAATCAGCACCAGCAGCCACCAATCCCGGCACTCCTTGTGTTTCGGTTAGCGCAGAATCAACCGGAGGAAAAGGTGTGTCTAGCTCGAGCCAAGGGATCATTGCACCAGTTGAGTATTAGTCATCTTTTCAAGAACCCGCAATGGAGAGCGGGCTGGCTCTTGCATAACATGGACTGGAAGATAAAAAGTTTGTTCAAGCAAATGTTGTCCTGCTAAAGCTGCATGGGAGACTTGGTCAGTATAGACCATCCAAGTACTGGCAGGTGGAAACGCAATCTCAGTATGCTGCACACTTTTTTGATAACACATATCCTTTTTCATGCCATCATGCATGTGCAACATGATGTGGTCATAATAACTGCGCCGGCTCTTAGTAATTTTTAGTGCGTGCAATAAGCGTGCACTGCCCGGTACCGACCTTCGAATACGCGGTAAAAAAGTTGCGGCCACTTTTTCAAATGACTCTCCAACATGCCAAAGCCGCGGTTTGCCATTTGGATTAATATTACAAAAAACGCGCAAAATTCTAAGCCCTTGGGTCGGGCTGGCTGGAAAAGCATCTACATGTAGTCGAGTATCATCTTTCTTATACGATGCTGCCCTCCTTCCTGCAATTTCAACCAAGCGCAAACTGGTGCGGCCAATTTGCAATGCTTGGGTATATTGTGGGATCAGTGTTTGTAATAATTGCGTTGAATATTGCGCATAACGCTGCATTAAATTATTGATCGCATGCGTCTCCAACGCATTACCTGCGATGCCTTTTAAGGTTTGAGTTTGGCTATTAAAACTAATATTTTTTGCCAGGCCATCGGCTAAACGCGATGAGATCAGCGGCATTTCTTCCGGTAGCAGCGCAAACGCCAGGTTTGGAAAGTAAACAATATTGCCCATCTCCAGAGCAGCCGCAGCTTGATCATCGCGATCAGCCTGCCATTGTTGATGGGAGATTGAATAAAGCATATATTTTTTGCCTTTCAAAATACCGGTTTTTATCCATCAGAGGCATAAGTATTTAGTTTAGCTCGAATCATCGAAGCACGTCGTCCCGGCTAAAGGCACACCGAGGCGACGGGGCCAAACAGTTACTCAAAGGCCTAGAATTCAACTGATGTCTTGAGCATCATGACTGTCTCTTTCTAATATTCTACCGTTATCTTAGGGTTATCTTCACAAAACTTTCGTAGACGCTCTCTACTTACATCACTTAGGTAATTGTATCCAATGTCCAAGTTAAATTGAGTTATGTCAGCTTTCTTATTCAATGCCCTTAATAACAACTCCAAGCCATCATCACCCAACGGATTACCACGAAGGTGCAGTACGCTCAACTTCAAATTTGGATTTGATGCAATTGCAATTGCCAATATCCCAGCTCCTTGTGAACTAATTTTATTCTCTTCAAGGCGTAGCTCGATTAAATTTGAATTTTCTTTATATGCTTCCATTAGATACCTCATCCCTTGGTCAGTTATGCTGTTATCACCTAAAGCTAAGTCGTTTATCCTTCTATTGACCTTAAGTAATTCTGCAATGTACTGAACCCCTTTGTCACCAATGTTATTGCTAGTCAAAACCAATGCCTCTATCGTTGGGTTGGTCTTTAATATTTCACATAACAGCAGAATTTCATTGCTTCCAAGCCTAGACTCCTGCAAAACAATAGCGTCAATAGGCTTTTCCTTCAATATCGCTTCTAATAACACTGTCTTAGTGATATCTGAGAATTTAGGTTCTTTTAAGACATACTTGAACAGTAAATGTATGTCATCTGATGTAATTACACTCGAATTGCCAAATTTCTCTGCTGTTGGAAATTTCCCATGAGTACCAAGAAAACATAGTATCGGTTTCAAGTTGAGACGTAACTTACTTGCTAATACAATGCGATTTTCCCAAAAAGGGATAAAAGCGGCTGGAATGGGTTCGCGAGGTAAATCTTCTATACCATCTTTTTTTGTATCCTTTGCCCCTTGCAAGCGAATAATAGATTCAACAGTACGCGGTACGCCATCACTCATAATTTTTTTCTTTCTAAAAAATAAAATTATTAATTAGTTTCTCGTTTCTTCAATGTATTAAATTATGCAAAGAAGAATGAAACAAAAAAACTCACTCCTTTGATAGGGAAGTGACACGGCTGGATTTATTTAGAGAATAAATGGTCTCAGTTACTGTGTTATGGTTCTATTAGTGATTTGATTCTGCTTTGAGATTCTTTCAGCAACACTTATTATCCCAAAAATATCAAACCTTTGCATAATTTCGCAAATCGTTTAGCTTGGCAAGATCAACAAAAACACTACGTTCATCATTTTCAGAAGAAATCCTAGGGCTACCCCTAGGGTCACACTCTATATTGTAGTGGCGCATAAATGTTAGCGGAGGCAATGAGTGAGGAAACGGCGGCGGGGTTGCATCAGTTCGCACCTCAATCTGAGGGTTCATTTCGCAAAACGCGAATATCCGCATTGCGCTATATGGGTTGAATTTGTTAACGTTTAGACTTAGCTGCTTTTCTATATCGATTAGAGTTTGACTATGATTAAGCGAGTCACGCAGCATACGTAGCCTTTCATCGCCAATTAGTGCCGAGTCCGGGCTAAATTTGTTATCGATTAGACTTAGCTGCTTTAGTGTTTGACTATGATTAACCGAGTCAAGCAGCATAGCTAGCCCTTCATCGCCAATTAGTGTCGAGTTTAATATGAGCTGCTCTATATTAGAGTTCCCGCTCAGCAACTCTGCAATATAGGTTGCACTTACTGAAGTAATTCTATTGTGTGTTAAGTTTAGCTTTGTAATTGTGGCGTTATTTTTAAGCGCCTCACACAATACTTTGACAGCGATGTCGTCAAGCCCACAACTCTGGAGATCTAGCTCAGTAACACCTTGCAAACGCTGTTCAATTTGTGATGTTGGTGCGTCTTGACTTAAAAGTTCTAGAATCTGTTCGGTAATATGACGCGAATTACAATATTGAGGATAACTTAGGGAATAGAGACTACGGGCCAGTGTAGCATTCTTATTATCTCCTAGCTGCAAAATTTTGAAGCTTGACTTCGGATTTAATTTCAACGCGCTTAGCAATACCATTGCACCTGTAGGTTGAATTTGGTTTTGTATAAGGTTTAAGTATTCAAGAGTTGAGTTGTGTGGGAGTGCCGCTGCCAGACACTCATAGTCAAGGCACTCCTGGGGTAGAGCAAGAATAGTTATACTAATCTGGTAAACCCTTGTAGCATGCCGAGTCAGCGCCAACAAAGCATAGGTTCCCTTGTCACTAATCGGGTTATTAGC
>Ga0207104_1177_pt1 | contig 15538 bp, 15 predicted proteins | sample Alteio_BWMinHeat_79_FD_153538 | JGI IMG/M metagenome (GOLD analysis project Ga0207104, IMG submission 153538) | Enriched cells from forest soil in Barre Woods Harvard Forest LTER site, Petersham, Massachusetts, United States -... | ecosystem: Environmental > Terrestrial > Soil > Temperate forest >...
TTATTTCTCGGTGTACATCTATTTTGGATTGGCTGCGCTAGTCACCCTTCTCACTGTAGGGATCTCGGCGCTTTTTCCAGCCAGCAACATTGGACAAGCGAAATTCCTGCCATACGAATCGGGAATCCAAACCGAAACACATCTGTTGCAGGAGCGTTTTCCAATGCGCCACTATTTGGTGGCTCTAATTTTTCTCGTCTTTGACATCGAGGTGATTTTTTTGTATCCGTGGGCGGTCATAGGAAAACAGATCGGCCCCTTCGCCTTTTATGAAATGGCGTTCTTTTTAGCGGCGCTGTTGGTTGGTTTCGCATATGTCTGGCGCAAAGGGGGATTGCAATGGGAGTGACGCCAAAAGAGAAATTGCCTTTTCTGGTCGCGCCTTTGGAAAAGTTGATCAATTGGGCTAGGGAAAATTCACTTTGGCCAGCCCAATTTGGATTGGCATGCTGCGCCATCGAGATGATGTCTACAGCAGGCAGCCGCTATGACATGGCTCGCTTTGGAATGGAGGTCTTCCGGGCTTCTCCGCGCCAGAGCGACGTGATGATCGTCGCAGGCCGGGTCAGCCAGAAAATGGCGCCTGTTTTAGTCACCATTTACGAGCAGATGCTTGAACCAAAATGGGTGATTGCAATGGGAGATTGTTCGTCGAGCGGTGGAATATACAATAATTATGCAATTATTCAAGGGGTCGACAAAATTGTGCCGGTTGACGTGTATATTGCCGGGTGTCCTCCTCGTCCAGAGGCTCTTCTCGATGGGCTGATCATGCTGCAGAAAAAAATAAGAACCGAGCGCCCCCTTGCCAAGCGCTCAACCCAAACACGGGACGGCCATGATCACCTTTACTAAGAAAAAATTCGGTCGCCTCTCTGTGTGCTCTGTGATCTCTGTGGTTGATAAAAACGCATCAAGCTTTTTTATCAACCACAGAGATCACAGAGCACACAGAGAGGGGATTCTAATGACAGAAAAAGTGAATAAGGCCCAAAGGGGGCGCCGATGAAAACCGCTGAAGCAGTGCAAAAATTGAAAGCGAAATTAGGAAACATCATCATTGGAGAAGCCTACTCTTTCGAAGAAACAACTCTGGAGATCGGTAAAGAAAATCTAAAAAAAGCATTGTTGTTTTTAAAACAAACGCCGGATCCAGGATATGAGACGCTCATGGACCTAACTGGAGTCGATTACCTTGAACCAATTAAGCGAACCAAGGTCGTCTATTGGCTGCATAATCCGACCAATTTAGAACGCTTGCGCATCGTCGCATTCGTTGAACGCGATGAGGCGATGCCCTCCGTCGTTGACATATGGCAGGGCGCCAACTGGTTTGAACGCGAACTCTTCGATCTATTCGGAGTGCGATTTGAAGGACACCCTGATTTGAAGCGGATTTTAATGCCTGACGACTGGATCGGCCACCCGTTGCGCCGCGACCATGCCTTGACGGAAGAGCCTGTTCAATTTAAACACGGGGTACAACCCAAAACGCCATCGGAAATCATCCCATATGTCGAAAGCGATAAAAAATCTTAGTTTGCTTGATGAAACCGGCGATGTGCTGGAGCTCAACCTGGGGCCGCAGCACCCTTCGACTCATGGCGTGCTCCGCCTAAAACTTCGACTTGACGGCGAAATCGTTCTTTCCGCTGAACCAGTCATTGGATACCTGCACACCGGCATCGAAAAAGAGTGCGAAACACGCACCTATCAGCAGGTCTTTACACTCGTTGACCGACTGGATTATTTATCAGGGCCAGCTGAGGAACAGGCGTTCGCCGCCGTCGTGGAACGACTGATGAATCTTGTCGTACCGGAACGGGCGCAGACTATCCGTTTGATCTTGCTTGAACTTTCCCGCATTCAAAGCCATCTGTTGTGGGTAGGCACCAGCGCTCTAGAACTGAATATGACCTCCGTCTTTATGTACTGTTTGACGGAACGTGAAAAAATTTTAGATCTTTTTGAAGAGATGTCCGGAGCTCGCATGTTCCCCTCCTGCTGGCGCATCGGGGGACTGGCGTATGATCTCAATCCCGAATTTGAAAGCAATACGCGCGCATTTTTAAAAGCCTTTCCCTCCACATGGAAAGATCTGGACAACTTGCTAACCCACAATTATGTCTGGTGTTCCCGTTTGCAAGGCGTCGCTGTCATTGACGAAGAACTTTGCAAACAATTCGCTTGCACAGGACCTGTCATCCGCGCCGCCGGCCTGCCGTATGATATCCGAAAAGCTTACCCTTATCTCGGATACGAAAATTACCAATTCGACGCTCCAACGCGGACAGAAGGGGATTCCTATGCGCGCTATATGGTGCGGATGGAGGAGATGAAGCAGAGCGCTTCTCTTGTTGAACAGGGGCTCAATAAATTGAAACCAGGCCCCGTGATCACTGACAACAGAAAAATAGCTCTACCGCCCCGACGAGAACTCGCTCGCAGCATGGAAGCCGTCATCCATCAGTTTAAATTGGTCAGTGAAGGCATTCATCCTCCGGCCGGAGAACTGTATCGATGCGTCGAATCGGCCCGCGGAGAACTCGGTTATTACCTCGTAAGCGATGGAAGCAACCGCCCTTATCGGCTGCATGTTCGCTCTCCGTCATTCCAGCATGTGCATGTGTTGCAGAAAGTTTTACCTGGTCATGTTTTATCGGACGTTGTTGTGGCCATCGCCAGCGTCGATCCGATTTTGGGAGATGTGGACCGCTGATGCTTAGTGAAAAAACGAAAACAGCAATTTTGGAATTGCAGAAGATATATCCTGAGAAACGTTCGGCGCTTATTCCTGCGCTCCATTTAGCGCAAGCGGAGAGGGGATATCTGCCCCGCGAAACGCAAGATGAAGTGGCGGAGCTTTTCGGAATAGCGCCGAATGAAGTGAACGCAGTCGTGACTTTTTATGATATGTTTTTTGAAGAACCCGTTGGAAAACACATTGTGCATGTTTGCAAAAACGTGTCGTGCATGCTGCGCGGAGCCGATGAATTATTGGAAAAACTATGCGTTAAATTGCGAGTCGCGCCCGGCGGGGGCTCCACGGAAGATGGAGAATTTACGGTCATTCCTTCCGAATGTTTGGCGGCATGCGACAAAGCTCCAATGATGCTGGTTGACGACAAAGTCGTGGGGCCCGTGCGCGAGGATGATCTGGATCGAATTGTAGACCAAGCCCGAAAGGGAACGGGGCATCCGTCTCCCGTGAAAAAAGCGGAGGCCGATCATGCCTGAAATGCGCATCCTGATGGCCCATATGGGCAAACCGGATCAATGCGGGATTGAAGGATATGAACGCAACGGCGGATATCAGGCCATCCGCAAGGCGATCCCTCAGATCGCTCCGGAGAACCTCATTGAACTTGTGAAGCAGTCAGGATTGCGCGGGCGAGGCGGCGCCGGATTCCCGACAGGAATGAAGTGGGGCTTTGCGCCCAAGGACCCCGCGTTGCCGAAATATCTCGTATGCAACTGTGATGAGAGCGAGCCAGGCACCTTTAAGGATCGATTGCTCATCGAACACGATCCGCATCAGCTGATTGAGGGAATGATTTTAGCCAGCTATGCCATTGGAGCGCGCTATGCTTTTCTTTATTGCCGAGGGGAATTTTTTGAAGGAATCGTCAAATTAAGCGCAGCAGTGGAGCAAGCAAAGAAACGGGGATTCCTTGGACGCAATATTTTCGGATCGGATTTTTCGTTGGAGATCGTCGTGCATCCTGGGGCGGGCGCTTATATCGCCGGGGAAGAGACGGCGTTGCTTAATTCATTGGAAGGATACCGCGCCACGCCTCGCTTAAAACCTCCGTTCCCTGCTGTAGCAGGTCTGTATGGAAAACCAACAATCATCAACAACGTCGAAACCCTCTGCAATGTCGTTCATATTGTCAACCATGGCGCTGAATGGTTTCAAAAAATAGGAAAACAGAAAAACAGCGGAACAAAAATTTTTCAGGTCAGCGGACACATTCAGCGGCCTGGATGCTATGAATTTCCCCTGGGAATACCGCTGCGTGAAGTTTTGGACGTCGCAGGAGGAATGTTTCCCGGAAGAAAATTTAAGGCTTGTTATCCAGGCGGCTCCTCGTGCGCTCTTTTGACGGAACGCGATCTGGATCTCTCAATGGATTTTGAGACCTTGGCGGCGCGAAAATCGGCGCTCGGGACAGCATCGATCATTGTGATGGATGATTCCGCCGACATGGTGAAAGTGGCCAATCGTTTGATGCAGTTTTATCAAAATGAATCGTGCGGAAAGTGCACTCCATGTCGTGAAGGCACGCGCTGGGTGGTCCAGATTCTGACGCGCATCGAAGCGGGCAAGGGGACTATCTGGGATATGGAAGTGATTGAAAAAGTTTGCAACAATATGGAGCATAATTCTTTTTGTCCGCTGGCGGTGGGAGCCGCGCCTCCGGTCGTCAGCGCCTGCAAAGAATTTAAAAGTGAATTTGAAGCGTACATCCGAAAAAATCCGAATAGTGAAAAGCTGCCTGAAATGCCCATTTCCTATCCATATAGTTGAAAATTTTTTCACCCTGAGAGGAAAAGCCCTACTTGGAAGGCAATATGCAAAAGTGAGCGCTTACCCCTCTCTGTGGTCTCTGTGGGCTCTGTGGTGGATATAAAGCCTTAGAATGATTCAATTTAAGGCTCTATATCCACCACAGAGCCCACAGAGACCACAGAGAGGGGTAAGCGCCCGCCTTCTGTTTTTTTAACTTAATGACATTGGGCTAGAAAGGCTAACAGATGATTAACTTAACAATTGACAGCCAGGCTGTGACCGTCCCGAAAGGGACCACAGTCTATGCCGCCGCCAAACAACTCGGGATCGACATCCCGATTTTTTGCTACTTGGACCGAATGCCTCCGTTCGGCGCTTGCCGCATGTGCTTGGTTGAAGTGGAAAAAACGTCAAAACTTCAGGCATCCTGCACTCTTGAAGCCACAGAAGGCATGGTTGTTAAAACGCAAAGCGCAATGGCGGTCGATGGACGTAAAGAGATTGTTGAATTATTGCTCATCAACCATCCTCTCGACTGCCCGATTTGCGACCGCGGCGGCGAATGCCCGCTGCAGGAACAAGCCATGGACCATGGACCAGGCGAAAGTCGATTTTTTGAAGAGAAGAGGCATTTTAAAAAGCCTTTGCCGTTAGGTCCGGTCTTGATGCTCGATCGCGAACGCTGCATCGTATGCGCGCGCTGCACACGCTTCGGCGAGATCATTGCAGGAGACCATGCCCTTGAATTCATTGAACGAGGCTACAAAACCGAAGTGGGAACTCCGGATGGCAGGCCAGCTGAATCGAAGTTCATCGGAAACACCATCATGATCTGCCCCGTTGGCGCGCTTACCAGTCAAGTTTACCGTTTCCGCGCCCGCCCTTGGGACAATCAACCCACCGAAAGCTCCTGCACGCTATGTCCAGTTGGCTGCAGCCTCTTTCTTGATTCACGCGACGGCGAAATCATGCGCACAAGATCGCGCGAAAACCGAGCTGTGAATGACATTTGGCTATGCGATAAGGGCTGGTTTGGATACGAATTCACATCCAACGCTGAACGACTGCAGCAGCCGCTGATGCGCCGCTCCGGAAAACTCGAACCGGTCAGCTGGAATGAAGCGCTTTCGCTAGTCGCAAAAAAACTTCAAGAAGCTAAGCCGGTCGGCAAAATCGCCGCCATGGGAGGAAATCCCTTAACCGTCGAAGAAAATTATCTTTTCCAAAAGCTGATGCGTGAAGTCGCGGAAGTGAATCATATCGATCATCGGATCGGAATGCCGATAATCAGTCTCGCTGAAGAGGGAGTGGCGCCGGGAATGGAAATATCCATTGGAGAGTGCGAGGAGCTGTCATTTGCCGTGTTGTTCGGCGTCGATCTGACAGAAGAATTTCCTGTCATTTGGCTGCGGTTGAAGCAGGCGATCAACCGCGGCGCTAAAGTGTTTTTTTTCGGACATTTTGCGCCTGAAACAGCGCCATATTTAGCTAAAACGGTTCTACATGCTCCTGGAAGCGAGCTCGACATCATCCAGCGGCATTCCTCTGATATCGCCGCGCTCGCTGAAAAAGGAAAAAAAGGAGCGTTTTTCGTGGGACGGCAATATCTAGCCACGCCGCAACGTCGCGCGATCTTGTCGGAACTCATGAAATTACAAACGCGCCCGGATCTGACGCTCAACATCCTGGAAGGGCGCGGCAACAGCGTTGGAGCGCGCATCGCCGGCATGCGTCCCGATCTTAATCCATTTGGAAAAACAATTCCTCAACCAGGTTTCAATGCAATAGAAGTCCTCAATCATGCGGCCGCTCATGGCTGGGATTTCTTATATGTCGCCGGCGCTAATCCTGCGAAGAAGTTTCCATCGAAGCTCTGGAAAGAAGCGCGAGATAAAACAGGCTTCTTGGTTGTGCAAGATCTCTTTTTGACGGAAACAGCGGAGCAAGCGGATGTGGTTTTGCCGACTCTTTCTTTTGTAGAGAAAGGCGGATGCTTTATCAACATCGAGGGCCGCTCCCAAAAGCTATTGCCGGGAAAAGAGATTCCAAAAGATATCTACAGCGATGGGGAAATCTTTACGTGGCTTGCTCAGAAATTAAATTTTAAACTGGAGCCGGATGTGAATTTTGCGGACTTTGAAATGCAGAAGCCAAGAAATGAAGTTCAGAGCGCCGAAATAAAAATTCAAAATTCAGCAAATCCTCCTAATTCACTTGCGGCTACATTTGTTTATACTCTTTTTGATCAAGGCGTGCGAATGAAACATAATCCCCATGTGATCCAATTGACGAAAGAGCCGCGTGTAAGGCTGCATCCCAGCGAAGGAGCAAAGCGGGCATTGAATGACGGGGATGTCGTTCGCTTGAGTTCCAACGGCAATGCGATAACGGCAAAAATCAAATTGGACAAACGGGTGGCTGAGGGAACGATCGTCATTCCTCTTGGCTTCGACCAGATCCCTGCGCACGAGCTGGCTGTAAATTTGATGAACGGGCTGCCCGTGAATATAGCAGCGAACTTTTAATGCACCTGAAAGGTTGGGTTAACCCTCCTTGCGCGCAGCGTATGGAGTGCGTGCGACTTGTCGCCGCTTTGGAAGACCTCGACTTGTCGAGGTCGAAGCGTGAATCTAAAATACCTAAAAGCTGGCATTTTGAACGTTGGACAGGTCATATTAACGATAGCAAAACGTTTTCCAGCTTAACGTCAAGCTAGCTGCTAGATGTTTTAGATTCACGCTTCGACCTCGACAAGTCGAGGTCTACCAAAGCGGCGACAAGTCGCACGCACTCCAAACGCTGCGCGAAAGGAACACGTATAAGGAAGAAAATGCTGTACGAAACGATCATTGTTCTTGTCAAAAGCCTAGTGATGATATTGGTTTTGTTTGGCTTTGCCGCTTATATGGTTTTGCTGGAGCGAGTCTTAATGGCGCGCATGCAGATGCGTCTCGGACCTACTCGCGTAGGACCCATAGGATTGCTCCAACCCATTGCCGATGGACTGAAGCTTCTTTGCAAAGAACGATTTCAACCGATGGGCGTCGAAATATTCACCTTTTGGCTAGCCCCAAGCCTCTCCCTTTTTCTTGCGCTCTCCGTTTTTGCACTGATTCCCGTCGGGGGTTCTGTAGAACTATGGGGACGGCAAATTTCTTTGCGCATCGCCGATGTCAACGCAGGCGTCTTGTTCCTGCTTGCCTTTTCTTCGTTGGCGGTGTACGGCGTTGTGCTTGCCGGGTGGTCTTCAAACAATCGCTACTCTCTCCTAGGGGGCCTGCGCGGGACGGCTCAAATGATCAGTTATGAGATTCCAATGGGAATTTCACTATTGACTGTAGTCCTTGCAGCGGGGACGTTAAGCCTCCCGGAAATCGTTGAAGCGCAGCGCAACCATTGGTTCATCTGGACAAACCCCATCAGCTTCGTCATCTATCTAATTACAGCGTTTGCAGAGACCAATCGAGCTCCATTTGATCTGCCTGAAGCGGAACATGAACTCACCGCCGGCTACCATACGGAATATGGCGGAATGAAGTTTGCAATGTTTTTTCTTGCTGAGTATATCAATATCCTCGCAGTCTCGTCGATCGCCGTGACGCTGTTTTTCGGCGGCTGGTTGGGTCCGCGAGACATTCCCGTGGTCTGGTTTCTTTTGAAGGTCGCTGTATTTGTTTTCTTTTTCATGTGGGTGCGCGCCACCATGCCGCGCTTCCGCTACGACCAACTGATGACTTTTGGCTGGAAAGTTTTGCTCCCAATTGCAATTATAAATTTAATTGTCACTGCATACTTTACATTGGTTTAACATGAAAAAACGATTGTATCAAGTTTTCACCATGCTGCGAGGGCTCTTTATTGTTTTAAAATACTCATTTAGACGCCCTGCGACGATACGTTATCCCGAGGAAAGACGTAAACTGCCTCCCCGTTCACGCGGCCGTCACTATCTTACAAAGTGGGAAGACGGCAAGGAGCGCTGCGTCGGCTGTGAACTGTGCGCCATTGTCTGTCCCTCTCAGGCGATCTACGTAAAGCCCGCCGCGAACACGCCGGAAGATGTTCATTCTCATGGCGAGCGCTATGCGTCCGATTTTCAAATCAATATGCTGCGCTGCATTTTTTGCGGTTATTGTGAAGAAGCGTGTCCGACGGGGGCCATTATATTAGGAAATGAATATGAACTTTCCGGATACACGCGTGAATCGCTGATCTACACAAAAGAGATGCTTACCGAAAAAAATCCCGGCGACTCAGGGCGTGATCCAAAGAGGGAGATCTGATTGGCATGACATTCTTTGAAAACCCAATTCAGTGGATTTTAGGCTGCATTCTGATTCTATCCTCATTGGGAGTGATTTTAGCGCGCAAGCCGGTGCATTCCAGCATCTCATTTTTGTTGGCTCTTCTAACGCTTGCAATGCTTTATCTACAGCTCTCCGCCCAATTTATCGCCGTGATGCAGATATTGGTGTATGCCGGGGCGATCCTTGTTATTTTTATGTTTGTCATTGTGCTTTTTCAGGATGCCTATCAACAGATTGCGCGATTTGACGCTCAAAGCGCGCCATCGCTTTTAATGGCCGCTGCGGCGATCTTTGTATTGGCTCTCATATTTCTTGGAAAACGACTGGTTGGGTTCTCTCCATCGAGCAAAGAGGCTCCTGAAGGATTTGGTTCCGTGCAGGCGATCGGTCAAGCGCTCTACGTCGATTTTTTTTTCCCATTTGAGGCGGTGATTTTGCTTTTTTTAATCGCCGTCATCGGGTCGCTTTACATAGCAAGGAAGGCAAAATAATGGATATATCACTCACCATTTTCATCAGCATGGCGGTGTTTGCGATTGGCGTCGTCGGAGTATTGGCGATGAGAAATACGCTGATTTTCTTTTTGTCGATAGAGCTGATGCTTAACGCCGCCAATCTTCTGTTCGTGGCTTTTGCACGCCATTGGGGAAACCAGACGGGACTAATTTGGGTCTTCTTCGTACTTGTGGTGGCTGCTGCGGAAGCGGCCGTTGGACTTGCAATTATTATCAATTTATTTCGTTCGAAGAAGGTCGTTGATATTGATCAATACAATGTATTGAGAGGATAAAATGCTTTACGCAATTTGTCTCGGGTTATTTATGCCCTTGATAGGATTTCTTGGATTAATGACGATGGCGAGCAGGGTCAGTCGGCGGTGGGCAAACGTCATCGGCTGTTCCACTATTTTCATTTCATTCACCTGCTTTGCAGTTCTGCTTCTTTTTTATGCAAATATGGGAATCGATCAATTGACAGTCACGCTTTATAATTGGATCGCTGTGGGAAAGGTCAATGCCGATTTTACTTTGCATCTCGATCATCTTTCTCTGCTCATGACCCTCATCATCACCGGCATCGGTTTTTTAATTCATGTGTATTCGATTGGCTACACCGAGCATGAAGAAGATTTCGCCCGTTACTTCGCTTGCTTGAATTTTTTCGTATTTGCGATGCTGCTGCTGGTTCTCGCAGGGAATTTGCTGCTGCTGTTTGTCGGATGGGAAGGCGTGGGATTGGCCTCTTATCTTCTGATCGGATATTGGCATGATCGTCCGGCGGCGGCGCGGGCGGCCACCAAGGCTTTTATCGTGAACCGGATCGGCGACTTTGGTCTCTTGGTTGGTTTGCTGCTTACGTTTCATACTTTTGGAACTAGCGACATCGCCGAAATTTCCCGCCGCGTAGGGCAAGAGTTTTCTCTAGGCGCGCCGTTATTAATTCTCCTGACTCTTCTTTATTTTTGGGGAGCCATCGGGAAGTCGGCCCAGCTGCCGCTCCACACTTGGCTTCCGGATGCGATGGAGGGTCCGACGCCTGTTTCAGCGTTGATTCATGCAGCGACAATGGTTACAGCCGGCGTTTACCTGGTGGTGCGCATGCATCCAGTGTTTATGTTGGCTCCGATGACGCTGCAAATCGTTGGCGTCGTGGGGGCGGCGACATCCCTGTTTGCCGCCTTGTGCGCCGTTGGCCAGACCGATCTCAAACGCGTTCTCGCTTATTCAACCGTCAGCCAGTTAGGGTTGATGTTTCTAGCTTGCGGCGTCGGCGCATTTTATTCTGCAATGTTTCATCTGACGACGCATGCGTTTATGAAGGCGCTTCTCTTCCTTTCCGCTGGAAACGTTGTCCACATGCTGCATGGCGTTACAGAGATGGAAAAGATGGGGGGCCTTTCAAAGATATTCACGAAAACGCATTGGCTGTTTTTAGTAGGCGTCTTTGCGATGTCGGGAATTCCACCCCTTGCTGCATTTTTCAGCAAAGATCTGATTTTGGAAGTCGAATACCTTGCCGGATTTAAAACGCTTTTCTACGTTGGGCTGACCGCATCCATCCTCACAGCCTTTTATTTGATGCGCGCTTATTGTCTCACCTTTATGGGAAAGCCGCGTTCCGACGATCAAGTTTTAAAGGGGACTGCGGAGGCCCCTCGCGTAATGCTCTTGCCAGTCACCCTTTTAGCTGTCCTTTCAATTGTTGGAGGCTTCTTAGGTTTCGCTTTTGGAAAAATGCCGCTATTGGAGGATTTTCTTCTAGATGTGGGCGTCACGCGTACTGAACAGGAGCTTTCCAGCGGTTTCCTTCTTACTCCGGAAACAATGATGGCGATCGCTGGCGCTCTGCTTGGAATCGGAGTTGCATTTTTGATGTATACGAAATTTGTCGATCGTCTCCGCCGCCCTCTCACACTGCTTAAGAAGGCGTTTTTTATAAATGAAATTTATTGGACAATGATCGTCCTTCCATTCAGGGCGGTTGCGCGGTTCGTCGCTTTCATTTTGGAGCCAAAAGTTTTTGACGGTTTCATTCGCGTTTTGGAGGAGGGCGTGCAGAGTGTCGCCCATGGGTTGCAACGATTTCAAAGCGGTCAAGTGCGTTCTTATGCGGCGTGGATGATTGTTGGCGCGGCGCTCATGGTTGCGTATCTGGTTTTTTAAGGAGATCTCATGTCTAAGTTAATGCTGCTGTTTATTGCGCCATTCATCTCTTCCATCATCATATTCGCCCTTGCGGGGATTTCGGGAAAGATTTTAAAGCGGTTTGCGATAGCGTTGAGTTTTATTCCGCTCGCAATGCTGTTGTATGGTCAGGCGAATTGGATTGGTTCGCAAATTCAATATGCATGGCTCCCCTCGCTTTCCATTGAATTCCACTTGAGCGTGGACTCCCTTTCGCTGCTTTTTTTGTATTTAATCGCCGTCATTATTCCTATAAGCCTCTTGGCTGTATCCCGCAAGGACCTTGCCGATCCAAACATGTTGTATGGCCTGATATTATTTCTGCAGGGGCTTCTCATCGTATTTTTTACGGCGCGCGATTTGGCTGTTTTCACCATCTTTTGGGAGGCGATGTTGTTGCCTCTCTATTTTATCATCAACTTATGGGGCGGCGCGCAGCGCCAAAACGCTTCGCTGAAATTCCTGATTTATATGATCGCCGGATCGGTGTTGATGGTGGCCGCTGTCCTTTCGCTCTACTTTGCGGCGGAGTCGTCATCCGGAACAGGTTCTTTTAATCTTGATGCATTAGCCAAGGTCTCCGCAGGCGCGCCATACGCTTCTATCCTTGGGGCGATTTTTTTGCTTGCATTCGCGGTGAAAACACCTCTGTTTCCATTTCATGCATGGCTGCCGGACGCCTATTGCCAGGCTCCGCTGGCGGGAACCATTCTTCTTTCGGCGCTGCTTTCCAAAGCGGGCATTTATGGGATTCTGCGGATCGGAATGGAGCTTTTTCCATGGCTGATAAAGGAGTGGAGTCCGCTTTTGTTAGGATTGTCCATTGCCGGTGTTTTTTACGGGGGATTCGCGGCCTGGGCGCAAAAAGATTTCAAGCGGCTCATCGCTTATTCCAGTTTTTCCCATGTCAACTTCATTTTGGTCGGACTGTTTGTATGGGAAGAGACGGCGCATTCGGGAGCTATCTTGCAAGCGTTAAACCATGGGATCACCATTGCGGCGCTGTTCCTTGTGGCCGGCTGGCTCGAAGAGCGCCTTGGTTCCACGGAAATGGGATCAGTGAGCGGTCTTGCCAAATTTTTACCTCAATTGTGCTGGCTCACCCTCTTTTTTGTTCTGTCGTCGGTGGCTCTTCCTGGAATGAATAACTTCGTCGGAGAACTGCTGATTTTATATGGATTATTTAGTCAAAATCCCTGGGCGGCGGCCCTTCTTGCATTGACGGTCGTGCTATCCGTTGTTTATATGTTGCGCTGGATGCAGAAAGTCTATTTTGAAGCGCCAAGCGCCTTTCAGGCGTCATGGATCGATATCAAAGGAAAGGAGATCGCTATCGCGCTGCCGCTCATGGCGATCATTTTATGGATCGGCGTTTACCCAGGGCCCGCGCTGGAATATGCCAAAGCAAGTAAGACGCCCGCGCCCGAATTTGTCCCCTTCGTGAACGTGCCCGTGCCCGTGCCCGAATTTGACCTGTACTCCATTCAAAGTCCGAGCCCCTTTAACCGTATATCTGAGTTTGAACCGAGTTCGGACTTTGAATCAAGTGCAAGTTAAAAAGAAGGGCTCGGATTTTGAATAGAGTACAGGTCAAATTCGGGCACGGGCACGGGCACGGGCACGTTCACGAAGGGGTCAAATTCGGGCACGGGCACAATGTAATATAAGGACGAACAATGAATACAGCCTTGAAACTTGTTGATTTTGCCGCAATCAGCCCATTGCTGATTGTATTATGCGGAGCTCTGCTGACACTGCTGCTTGAAAGCTTTGCGGAGACGGCGTCGAAAAAATTTTCATTTTATCTTGCGGCGGCTACCCTTTTTGCCGCCATCGGAGCCGCTTTATATGCTCCGTCAAGTGGAAATCCGCTCCTAACGCCATGGTTGTCGTTTGATTCGCTTGCGCGCTTTTTGACTCTCTTCTTCTTAGCAATCGGCATTGTTGTAACGTTTCTTTCCTCCTCTTTTTTTCAGCGTTTTGAGGCGACGCGCGGTGAATATTATTTTCTGCTTCTTTCTTCGGTTTTTGGATTGATTTTGATAGGGGCGTCAGCGGACTTTTTGACGCTGTTTTTAGGGATCGAAACGCTTTCAATTTCGCTTTATGTTTGGTGCGGCTATATGAAAAAATGGGAGATTTCCCATGAATCAGCTCTTAAATACTTTTTAATGGGCGCTTTGGCGACTGCCTTTTTGCTCTATGGCATCGCTTTGATATATGGAGCGGTGGGGACAACAAGTTTTAATGGTTTGTTGGGGGCGTATCATTCTCTTCAGCCTGCGCCGGAAAAGATTCTTTTCTTAAGCGGCGTTGCGTTGGTGACGCTTGCGCTTGCATTCGAAGCGGCGATTGTGCCGTTTCATGTGTGGGCTCCTGATGTTTATTGCGGCGCTCCAACTCCGGTGACTGCTTTTATGGCGGTTGGAACTAAGGTGGGCGCTTTCGCTGCATTTGCGCGCGTTTTTCTAGTGGCGCTTCCGCAGTTTAATCCACTATGGAATCAATCGATCGCGCTGCTTGCTTATCCGACATTGATTTACGCCAACTATGTCGCTTTGCGTCAGACGCAGCTGCGTCGGTTTTTTGCCTATTCCGGCATCTCTCATGCGGGTTTTTTGCTTATACCGCTTGCCGCGGGGTCTCCGGACGCCCTTCCTGCGCTTTTGTTTTATTTGGTGGTTTACGCCCTAGCGACGCTGGGTTCTTTTGCTGTTCTCGCTTTTCTTGATCAGTGCGAGGAAGGCGTGACATTTCAAGATTTACGCGGTTTATTTCGTCGTTCTCCGCTTCTTGCAAGCTCCTTGGCGCTTTGTTTGTTGACATTGGCCGGCATTCCGCCTACTGCGGGATTTTTCGCTAAGTTTTATTTGTTCAAGGTTGCATTCCAATCGGGTTATTATCTATTGGTTGTTGTGGGTCTTCTTACAACGATTTTGTCGGCATATTATTATTTGCGAATCATTGCATTGATGTTGTCGGAATCGCCTGAAGAGGCAGGCTCTCCGTCGAGAGCGTGGCCTGCCGCCTTGGTTGGACTCGTTTCCGTTGTCGCTATTGTCGCTTTATCCTGTTTTCCAGCTCCCCTCCTAGCATTTTTAGCGCTCATTTCTTTCTAAAGATCTCATGGCAACAAGGCCGTCCCGGCCTTGCCTTGAATGTATCAGCAACCAGGTCGGGACGACCTGGCTACTCTCTTTGCCATAACTTTTTGAGGACATACGAAAATTGCGCAATCCAAACGCTGCGCAAAAAATAATTCCAAAATAATAATGTTTGATAGTATTTATATGTCAGAATTAAGTAGAAATGTCGTGTTGGAAATTAAGTAGAGATGTCGCATCCAACACTTTTATTTTACCATAATTGCCACTTTATGGGATTTGCTCTCTTGCTAGGGGGAGTTTGAGGGGTCCTCCCCTCAAAAAAAAACTAAATTACACGCTTCCCAGTCCAACTGAGGTGATGGGCGCTTTAGCCCATCGCCGATGGCGGAAGCGGGGGCGCGGGGGGCAGTGCCCCCGACAAAGCTTTTAAATAGATGAACTCATGTTACGGGAGGGGGTAAAGGGGGAAGGAACGACCCCCTTTATTTTGAAGGATCGCCAAGGGTGATAGCGACCCGGAGGTTTCCCTCTTAAATGTCTTCCCTCAGCAACTGTAACAGTTGCAGGTTTGAGTTCCATCACAGCGTTTTCTTTTGGCAAATCCTGATAGCGCTTAACTTTTAAGGTCCTGCCTTTGTAAATAAACTCAACTCCACCTCCTTCTTTCTCTAGTATGAGTATCCTTTGCCCACAAAGTCTATGTTTATGCTCGGCCTCTATGATTTGATAGGTTATTCCCTTGAAAGAGACCATGAGATCTTTAGTGATTTTTCTTTCATAATGCAGACATAAAATATTTTCTAGATTAAAGTCAGATTCTATTACTTTGTGTGCGTTGATAGGGCTTTTTGGTCTCTTTGCGAATTTCCTATTGTGTTTTTCAATGTAGCTTGGTAAGAAGGCATTCCCTTCTTCCATGGAGGAAATACG
>Ga0207104_1178_pt1 | contig 15522 bp, 16 predicted proteins | sample Alteio_BWMinHeat_79_FD_153538 | JGI IMG/M metagenome (GOLD analysis project Ga0207104, IMG submission 153538) | Enriched cells from forest soil in Barre Woods Harvard Forest LTER site, Petersham, Massachusetts, United States -... | ecosystem: Environmental > Terrestrial > Soil > Temperate forest >...
CCTGCTAGTGAGTTCCTGCCTGACAGTCCCTGGGCTCCCACCGTTGGGACCGTTGGTCCTCGTCAAAAAAGACGCGATAACCAACACATCGAGAATTCCCAGCCAGGAATTCGTAGTCCCAGACTTCGGTCCCGGTCGAAAGTCTCTTGATCCGCTGGGGGTAGCCGAATTGGCGGATCATGTCGGCTTGCGCGAGCCGTCCGATGCTCGCTTCGAATCCTTCCACTCGGGGAGAGCTACAAGACAACAGGAGAGGCAGGAGGCAGCCGGAAATGAGGAGAGACCATGCCCGTATCATGTATGACAGATCGCTGGTTAGCGCTACTTCTCGGAAGCCTGATCCGATAATTTGTACCCCAATGATTTGACTGAGATGATAGCGTCGTCAAGCAGCGGGATCTTCAGCTTCAGCCTACGGATATGCACATCCACGGTTCGCGTGGTGCCGTAGTAGTCATAGCCCCATATGGTATTGAGCAGGACATCTCGTGTCAGCACGCGCCCAGGGTGACGCAGCAGGTGTTCAAGCAAGCCGAATTCCTTGGCCGTCAGCGACACTTCTTTGCCCTTCACGGTGACCTCATGCTTGGAGAGATCCATGAAGAGGGGCCCAAAACTAAAGGATGATTGCTTGTGATCATCGGTCCGTTCGAGGCGGCGAAAGAGTGCTTTGACCCTGGCGACCAATGCTTTGGGACTGAACGGTTTCGTCACATAGTCGTCGGCCCCGAGTTCGAGCCCAATGATGGTATCGGACTCCTCTGCTTTGGCCGTCAGCATGATGATGGGAAGGAGAGCGGTGTCCGGCACGGTGCGGATTTTCTTACAGACTTCAATGCCGTCGATTTCTGGAAGCATGAGGTCCAGAATCAGAAGGTCCGGACGCTCGGTCGTCATGAGCTTCAGTGCATCGACCCCCGAGTTTGCGATAGTCGTGTGAAACCCGTCCTTCTCCAGGTAGAGCTTCACCAACTGGGCAATATCCGGTTCGTCTTCGACGATCAAAATCTTCTTGGGAGCCGGAGGCATATGCTTTCCCTCTACTGACAATGCGCTAGGATAGTCCTTCAATGTTACGGTTGTATTAACGAAACCTATCCCTGGAAATGTTTTAGGCAGGATGATGGGCTTAAAGGAGAACTTCCGACAATGTGATTCCGGACGGACCATACTGCGCCGTGAGAGAGAAAAGCGCAGAAGAACGGCCGATCTTTACGTAGTTGTAGGAGGGGGGGGAGGAGCGGAGCGATCGGACGGAATACCTTTGTGAGTTTCAATGGCTTCGTCAAGGACTCGGAGCGACTCATCGAGGAGGTCTGCCGCACAGCGTAGGGTCACATGAATTTGGTGGATTGCCTCTTCCCATCGGCCTTCCTGGTGGAGGGTTTGAAAACGGCGATGATGTTCATCCAAGATCGCTTGTTTCGCATCGAGCATGAGACTGTCCACTGAAGTCACAGGCGCCTTTCATTTGTGTGATCGAGGCGCACGGTAACAGACCCAGTGGCTCTACAACAATGATACGAACGGGTGAGTAATGTTAGGCATTAACTATCAGAGATAAGCCGCTGTATTTTTACGATATAATTGTTTTTATTATAGTAACTATCAGTACTCCTCAGCTATCTATTAATCAGACCATCGGCTGGCGATTGATCAAACAGTAAGAACAGTTCTTCCCGTTCGCATTTCCCTCTTCGTCGAGAATCCTCAACTGACTCTTATCTGCGTGCATGGCTCTACTCCCGTATCAGCATGGTGGCCGGAAATTTCACACGACCAGGGAACAACTCAATCACTCCGCTCGATAGACAGTTTACACAGAGTTTACGGGTAATTGACTCGATCGGAATATGTCCAGGGTAGGATTGACCCATGAGAAAGGGTGCTCGATTCGCAGTCGCGAAGATGATGACAGAAGGGAGGCACACTGATGGAAGTTGATCTCTTCACACCACTCTTGGCAATGGGCCTGCGGTGTACCCTTGTGCTCGGCGTCATGCTCTTCATCGTCTCACTCGGGCGAGATACCTGGATCGATGTTTCCAGCCATGATTAGCACTATGACACACACCACCATGGAATCGACGTTGCCGAGCGGCTGGCTCAAGCGATCGTTCATCGCGCTGACCGCCTATGACATGACACGTGTCTGGGAAGTGGGCACGCGATGCATCTTGAGCCTGCTGACCCTGACCATTCTCATTGGTTTGGCAGGTGGAGTCATCAAAACATTTATCGATCTGCGGCTGCTGCTGTCCGCCGACGTGGAAGTAGCCCTTCGCCAAATATTGGTCGACACGCTGACTCTGCTGGCCGTGGTCGAAGTGTTGAAGACCACTCTCGCATACTGTTCTGACGGCCGGGTCCGTGTCACGTTTATTATCGACACAGTCCTCGTCGTGATGCTGACGGAGGTCATCTCACGCTGGTTCACGAGCGGGGACTGGCAGCAATTCACGATACTGGGAGGCATCTTGCTCACGCTGGGTGTCATGCGCATTGTGGCCGTCCGATACAGCCCGGCACCGACGACGGTCAAGCAACAGGCCCATCAACTGGGGCTTTCATTTCCATAATCTTATTTGGAGGTACCGATGCCGATAAGTTCTCTTCTTGAATCAGATGCGGATGTTCAACTGCGGCCTTCTCCGTCTGATGCTCTCACAGCAGCCATTCTTGACCATCTCAATGAGCAGACCGTCATCAGTTTGGATACGCTCGTCTGCCTGATGCCTCGATATACCTGGAATCAAATCTTCCACCGCGTCGATCAACTCTCCCGATGCAACAAAGTCGTCCTGCGCCGACATCGATTTGAATACACCCTCTTTTCCACCCAGTTCCTGGCATAGCAGATCCTTACCGGCAGACCTCGCTCCTCTACGCCGCGGACATTCGCATCGGGCGAATATCACCGTAGTGTGTGAAGCACACGGTATCCTGGAGCGCAGAGTCACACGTACGTTTAGGGCGTAGAAATCTCAACCACAGCTTGAAGGATTATTCGGGTATATTAGAGCGCGAGATCGCGGTCGGAAGCTCCTGGTGGGATTGTATGACGGATGATCTTACCCTCTACCAGATAGACCACCAATTCGGCGATGTTGGTGGCATGGTCGGCCATCCGTTCGAGATATTTGGCAATGAAGCTCAAGCGAATGGCGCGTGAAATTGTGCGTGTGTCCTCGAGCATGAATGACAGCAGCTCCCGGAACAATTGCTCCATCAGATCATCGACGAAGTCGTCATCCGTGAGCACCTTCCGAGCGAGGGCGGAATCGTCCTTGACGAAGGCATCGATGCTTTCCTTCACCATCGTCCGTGCCATCTTACCCATCAGCGGGATATCGATGTAGGGTTTGAGCTGCGGTTCTTCGTTGAGCTCGATCGTCCGCTCGGAGACGTTCTCCGCCAGGTCGCTGATTCGCTCGAGCTCGGTGGAGATTTTCATTGCCGTCGTCACCAGCCGCAAATCTCGTGCGGCAGGCTGATGGAGGGCGAGCAACCGGATACATTCTTCGTCGATCTCCACATCCAACGTGTTGACCTGATGGTCCCGCTCGATGACATGGCGCGCCAAGGCCGAGTCGCGCGTGACCAGCGCAGTGAGGGCCTTGTCGATTTGATCTTCCGCCAGGCCTGCCATTCGCAGGAGCGTGGTCTTTAAATCGGCCAGTTCATCGTCAAAGTGGCGCTGTGTCATACCGGTTATCCAAATCGTCCGGTGATGTAGTCTTCGGTCTGCTTCTTGGATGGCGTGGTAAAGAGCTGCTTCGTGAGGCCGAACTCTACCAGTTCGCCGAGGTACATAAATGCCGTCCAATCGGACACCCGGGCGGCCTGCTGCATGTTGTGCGTCACTATAATGACTGTCAGATCTTGCTTCAAGGAAAAGAGCAATTCCTCAATTTTGGCAGTGGCCACAGGATCCAGCGCTGAGCAGGGTTCATCCATCAGCAACACATCCGGTTTGACCGCGAGAGCGCGGGCGATGCACAGACGCTGTTGTTGGCCCCCAGACAGACCAAAGGCGCTTGCTTGGAGGCGATCTTTCACTTCATCCCATAGCCCTGCACCTTTGAGCCCTTCTTCTATGATTTGATCCAATTGGCTGCGATTTCGGATTCCGTGAAGACGCGGCCCATAGGCCACGTTTTCATAGATCGACTTCGGAAAGGGGTTCGATTTCTGAAAGACCATCCCTACACGTTTCCTGAGGTCGGTGATATCCACATCGTGACCATTGATATCGATACCGTCAAGCAGCATGGCGCCTTCTACTCGAGCGCCTTCAATCAAGTCGTTAAGCCGGTTGAGGCATCGCAGCAGAGTGGATTTTCCGCAGCCAGATGGCCCAATGAATGACGTGACCTGATTCTTCATAATCTCAATATCGATTTTGAAGAGTGCCTGGTGGGCGCCATAAAAGAAATTGACCTGATGGAGCGCAAGTTTCACCGCGTGAGCATGGGAACGGTTATCGGACGATTGGAGATGACCATCCGGCACGTTGAGCCTTGGTGAGGTAACCGGTTGTGATTGAGGCGGCTGTTGTGTCATGGGTGGAGAAGGGTACATCACGATCCTCTATAACACGGATCCTGCGTATTTCTTGCGCAGGTGGTTACGGAGGACAATCGCGGTAAAGTTCAAGAGCACCACGACGGTGATCAATACCAGGGTTGTAATGTAAACCATGGGTTTTGCGGCTTCCACATTGGGGGACTGGAAGCCCACGTCGTAAATGTGAAATCCCAAGTGCATAAACTTTCGATCGAAGTGGAAAAAAGGCCAGGAACTGTCTACCGGGAGCGACGGCGCAAGCTTCACGACCCCTGTCAACATGAGCGGGGCCACTTCGCCGGCCGCCCGTGCCATCGCCAAGATCACTCCCGTCAGAATGCCCGGCAGAGCTGAGGGTATCACGACTTTGAGTATCGTTTCCAACTTCGTTGCCCCAAGAGCCAACGATCCCTCACGAAACTCCCGTGGCACGGCAGACAATCCTTCTTCTGTGGCGACGATGACCACCGGCACCGTGAGCAACGCCAACGTCAGGGATGCCCATAGGATGCCACCAGTGCCGAACGTCGGGGTTGGAAGTCGCTCAGGAAAGAATAGCGTATCGAGTGTCCCTCCAATGGCGTATATGAAAAAGCCCAATCCGAACACACCGAAGACAATCGAGGGTACACCGGCAAGGTTGTTGACGGCGATTCTCACGAGACGAACCAAGGCGCCTTGCTTGGCATATTCTCGCAGATAGAGCGCAGCAAGCACGCCGAACGGGACCACGGCGAGGCTCATGACAATGACCATCATGACAGTTCCAAAAATGGCCGGGAAAATGCCGCCTTCCGTGTTGGCTTCTCTTGGCTCGCTGCTCAGGACAGACCAGACGTTTGTGAGATAGATCCAACTCTTGTACACGAGACTGATCTCGTTCGGCCGCAGGGCTCGAATGATTTGCCCGACTGGGATCTGCTTTTCTCGGCCGTTCGCATCCACCATGACGACGGAGTATTCATTGAACTGTGTGCGCAGCGCGTCCAACTCCAAGGTTTTTTCTTGATAACGAGCTTCAGCGGAAGCGATCTGTGCCTTGAGGTCCTTGATTTGTCCTGTCTCATTTATAACAGGAGCCGAAGAATCTGTGGCGCCGGGAGAAAGTGAATGCCCCATTCCAAGGGCACGGATCTGTAACCGAGCCTGCTCGATGTCTGAATTAATCGCGCCGATCTCGGTGGTTTCGATCCGCGTGATCTGTTGATGGAGGGCATTCGTGGCGGTGATCAGTGGGCCCAGGGCGATCCACCCAGCGTCATTCCCTTCTGCCTGAAGCTCTTCTCCTTTGTAGACACCGTTGATCCTGGCGTACATGTTGCCCCATTCGCGACGCTCCAAGAGCACCGTATCTGGCGGATACGTCTGTGAGACAATCTGATCGTCATTGACCCATTTGAAATCAAGCCCGTAGATATCACGATTTCCGATTTTTACACGAAGACGACCTTTCCCTTCCGGGCGGTCGGGCGTGACGGAGCGAGGGATGACTTCGCGTCCGGCCAGCTGCCCCATCACGTGCTGTCCATCTTTGAGGGCAAGTTCGACGATACCTGAGGTCCAAAAGTATCCCAGGCCGTTGATGATGATCAACAGCAACAGCCCGAAGACCATGAGCAGAGAGATCGAGACACCGGCAGCGCATCCCCAGATGAAGACATTGCCTGAGGCGAAGAATGTTTTGAATGGGCTGCGCATTAGTACTGGCTATACTTCGTTCGCAACCGTTGCCTGACCACCTCCGCGACGGTGTTGATCAGAAACGTAAACACGAATAAGAGCACGGCCGCGAGGAATAAGAGGCGATAGAGCGTGCCTCCATGCGGAGCCTCCGGAATTTCCACGGCAATATTGGCCGATAACGTGCGAAAGCCATTGAAGAGGCTCCAATCCATGATGGGGGTATTCCCCGTTGCCATGAGGACGATCATGGTCTCTCCAATGGCCCGGCCAAAGCCGATCATTATGGCAGAGAAGATTCCCGGGCTTGCCGAGATCAGCACGAGCTTGATCATGGTCTGCCAGCGGGTGGCTCCCAGGGCGAGAGATCCGGCGATCAAATGACGTGGGACGTTGGACAGTGCTTCTTCAGAAATACTAAAGATAATCGGAACGATGGCAAAGCCCATCGCAAACCCCACGACGAGGGCATTTCGCTGGTCATACCTGAGTCCCCAATGGGTGGCAAACCAGGATTTATAGTCGGCTCCAAACAGGAACGACTCGATCGGCTGATTCAAGCCCAGACAGATCCAGACGGCTCCGATGATGACAGGAATCAAGATAAACGTTTCCATCCCAGGGCGAAGACGGCGAACGATTGTAGCCGGGAGATATTGCCAAAGAGTCGCCGTGAGGGCGACGCTTGCGGGCACAATCACAATCATGGCGACCATTGCAGGAAATATTCGCTCCAGGGTTGGTGCCAGCCACAAGCCGGCCAGGAAACCCAGTATAACGGTCGGGAGTGCCGCCATGATCTCGATGGTCGGTTTGACCTTGGCTCGAAGATTGGGGTGCATGAACATCGAGGTATAGATTGCGCCTAAGAGGGACAGTGGTACTGCGACTAACATGGCGTAGAAGGTCCCTTTCAGCGTGCCAAAGATCAGTGGAACGAGACCGAATTTCGCTTCGAAATCATCAGCACCACTGGAGGATTGCCAGACATGTTCCGGTCCCTCATACCCTTCATACCAGACGGGTTTGAACAGGGTGGCGACGGTCGTTTCCGGATGGGGGTTGTGAATCGCATACGTGAGCAATTCCCCTTGGTCGGTAAGGGCCACGGCACCATCGGCTTTGGGGGAAAATGTCAGAGTACGAATCGCTTGATGGTTTCCTGGAATCTTGAGCACAGTCTGCGCGGAGGTGGAATAGTGAACAAAAAGATTGCCCTGCACATCGCCCGTGATGAATCCTTTGTCGCGAAGCGATGGAGAGATTCCTGTGACGGGAGCAGGATGTGCGTCAAGGTGATGAATCGGGCGAAGGCGAGTGATCGAGCTCTCTTGAGCCTGACGCACCGGCATCCAGACTGAGACGTCGCCGGCGCTGTCGCCAATCACCAGAGAACGGTCTCCAATCAAGTAGGATAGGGCGGTCACTGACGTGCCGGACGGAGCCACAGAAACGGTTTCGGTTAGACTTGGCTTGGTACTCTCTCGGACATCATAGTAGTAGAGGTTCCCGGTAGCCGTTCCAACCGAAAGTGTTTCACCTCGGCTGTCAAAGATGAAGGCGGTCACAAGCTCGGTGCCGTGGCCGGTCAGTCCAACTGGGGCGTGGTCGAATGGTGAAGCGGTATACCAGAGATGACCTTGATCCGTCAGGGCTGCGGTATGTATCCCTCGCTCCGTCGGCTGGTAGGCCAAACGAGTAATCCGTTCCTTTGTGGGCGTCAATTGCACAGGAGATCCAAGGGCCACCGTTGGAACAATCTGGCGTGCCTCTTCGAACCCAGCAGTGAACTCTAATGTAACGGGAATGAAACGGCCATCATCCGTACCGAAGGCAAATCGATCGCCGATCCCAACGGCTCGAGCGATGGAGGTGATGTGGACCTTGGCTAAATCTGGAGGAAGGTCGTAGGCCACGGGCGTGCCGGAGTGTGCACTGAAAAAACGAATCTGGTGATCGGACCCTCCACTGAGTTGATAGATTAACTCTTGATGCTCGTCCATCCCCACAAGGCTGGATTGCGGGAACGTTCCTGGTGGAGGGACCCCGGCAACATGACCGGTCTGGGTTCCTTGTGGAGCGAAAAACAAGGGAGCCACTTCTTTCACCAAGAAGACGAAAATGCCGATAATACTCACGATGACGGCGATACCGCCCATGGTGATGACGACTTGAGCCAGCCGATCGAAGAAGCGGCGCCACGTGAGACTTGTTGATTGGTGCGTTACTGTGTGCAGGGGCGTATGGCCATACGCCCCTGCAACGGGAGAAGGGGCAGGAGCGGAACCGGGTTCGCTAGTCAAGTTTCTTGAGTTCCTTCTCGATCATGTCGGCCTTTAGTGGGAAAAACCCGTCTTTGATCACCACCTTCTGACCTTCTTTACTATAGATGAATTTGATGAATTCTCCGACGATCGGATCCAGCGGTTTATTGGGCGCTTTGTTGACATAGAGATAGAGGTGGCGCCAGAGCGGATACGACCCATCGTCCGCGTTTTGCTGATTGGCTTCTTTAAACGGCGTGCCTTCCTTTTCCGCCAGCGGAACGGCGCGCACGTTCGATGTTAGGTACCCAATGCCGCTGTAGCCTATGCCGGCTTGATCCTCGCTCACGCTTTGGACCACGGAGGCTGACCCCGGCTGTTCTTTGACTTCGTCCTTATAATCTCCGTTTTTCAGGGCATGTTCCTTGAAAAATCCATAGGTGCCGGAGGCCGAGTTTCGTCCATAGATACTGATGGGACTGTCGCCCAAGCCGTCATTCAAGCCGGCTTGTTTCCATACCTGAATGTTCTCATTGTGGCCCCAGCGCCGACTCTTGGAGAAGATCGCATCGACTTGTGCCATCGTGAATCCTTTGACCGGATTGTCCTTGTTGACATAGACGGCAAGGGCATCGATGGCGACCGGGAACGCAGTGGGTTTATATCTGAATTTTCTTTCGAAGGCATCCACCTCGGTGTTTTTCATCGTACGGGACATCGGTCCAAGCTGAGCCGTGCCTTCGATCAAGGCCGGAGGAGCCGTGCTTGAGCCCTTGCCTTCGATCTGAATTTTGACGCTGGGATATTGTTTGCGAAATCCTTCAGCCCAGAGTGTCATAAGATTGTTGAGGGTATCCGAGCCGATGCTGTTGACATTGCCGGACACCCCGCTGACTTTGATATAGCCTTTCAAAGCGGGGTCTAGCACGATCGCGTCATCGGCAAATGCCGATGGGATACCGCAGACAAGCGCCCCCAGGAGCGCGAGGTACCACAGACTGGACCTGGCAGTAGATCGTTTCATTGAGACTCCTTTCATTATCAGAAGTATGGTGGCGTGCTATTACGGTGGTGTAACCCCACTGTTACAGGCGTGTTAACTCTCCCGATCATTCTACTGTGGTCGGCATAAGACGCCGCTTGGGTCTCCATATCTCCACTTCTTCCTGTTGAGAACGATCGATTATCTTGCTCCCTTACACGTTAGGTCCAACAGATTAAGATTGGATGACGGGGGTATTACAGGATTGTTAATTTTACAGGGAAATTCAAAATTTTCTGGCACATGATTTGTCGGTTGCGGGGAATACGGTACTAGGGTGGGGGCTGCTTGCGAGAGGGCTTAGATCCCGGGGAGGGCTTCGAGGTTCCCGTTTGTTTCTCGTTGCGCAGCGTCTCGAATTCGGCTTGTAGTTTCTCGATCGTATTGGCTTGTTCTTTCTGTTGAGAGCGCAGATCGATATTGGCGTTGGTGAGGTCGCGGATTTGCAGACGAAGGTCATTGACGGACTCTGTCGTGTTTGTTGCCGAGGTATCGCCTTTTATCGCCTGCTGTCCCGCTACGGGTGGTGCGATCTGGGGGCGAAATGAGCCCGCTGCCGGTTGGGGGAATCTCTGTCCTGCTAGGACCTCTCTCGGGTTGAGCGAGATGTGGACCTTTTCAAACGCAGTCCAGTGCGGCTCCTTTTCCTTGGGGACAGTGGCGGCCTCGGCTGGCCCAGCTACCCATAGTTTCATGCCTTTCGTGTCACGTGGGTCTCGCGTCTCGCCCCCTCCTGGGTCAGCCTGTAAAAATGCGGCGTGATCCGTGAGCACCACATGCAAGTAGTCGTCCCGGAAAAACAGGGTTCCGGAGGTGCGGTCACTTTCATATGGTGCATCCGTATTGTGGATGGCAAAGAAGACCCGTTCGCGGGGGGTTGCTCCCCGGAATGCCGCAACGAGCGGCTCAGCCAACTCGACGAGTTCAGTCTCTGTGAACACCGGCTTTGGCTGTGGATTACTGAACAACCCGGTCACAATCCCGCTCCACCCCGATACTTCCAGCGAACCGAGGAGTGAGCGAATGTCTCGTGGGGTCAGATTTGCGGGGTGCCTGTTTCTCACGGAAGGTGCGCTATGTTCGTTCGTTGACAAATCAGTCGTGATGCCGACCTGAATCCCTGACGCTTGATAGAGAATACGCTGCTGGCTGGTTGCGCCGCAGGCTGTCAGCACAAGCAGAGACAAAAGGCCGAACAGGAGGCCAGCCGTGGTACTCGTGCTCTGTGCCACGCCGGTCCGCCTCGTACGCCACAAGGAGGCACAAGAGAGGGACTTATCGGAGGGTCGTCGCATGCTTGTCTCCCTCATGAACCCGGAGAATGACACAGGTCGTGAACCGCATTTCAATGCCTCAAGAATGGGAGACTATTTGCATGCAAATAGGATCGCCCAGAGCTTTTCCCGGGACACCTGCCCATCCCTGGATACCTGTCCCATCCACGCTCGATCGACAGCTTGATCGATTCGAGGAATTTCTCCTTCACGAGAGATGCGGTATCCGGCAGGACACTTTTCCTCAAGCAGGCGAAGCGCATCCCTTCGCTCCGATGAGGTCAGCACATCCTGCTCCTCAATGTATGGGTAGAGCACTGTTCCTCCCGTTGCCGTTTCATTAACGATTTGAACGTTCGATGCACAGCTCGCAAGCGCGATCGAGAAAATAAATACGACCAGTCTGCTATCCTTTCGCATACAATATTCTTGTTTCATACAAGGAAACGGCGAGAGGTGCGGTCCTTCTTCATGTGCAAAGGGAGGTAGCGCATTATAATCAACCCTGACGTATCGCGCCACCTCCCTATCGTCCGTCTCATTTTTCGACTCGGTAAGTACGGAGCCCCCTATTGGTATCGGACCTGGAATTGAGCCAGAAAGACATTCTGTGCGAAGGCATCGGTCACCGGAACCGTAGTGCCAGGGCCAGTCCCCTGATGATGGCGAAACTCGTAGTTGATCGAGATCTTACTTTGGATCTTGGGTGGAAGATTCTCAAAGTAGTAATTGAAGCCCACGATGGCGCGTGTGTACATATCATTACTCATTGAGGTACTGGGATCGAACTGTTCATACATCACGACCGGTTCATAGTTCTGAAGGGGGCCATCCGAAATAAAATACTTTCCGAGAAGATACCATGTCCGCCGTTGGACACCCGGGGATCCGTTCCCACCGCACTGGACCACGTTCGAACAGGCTCCTTGAGCCGGGGTGCCGACCGTAGTTTGATTGGCTCCGTCATGCCCCTGCCACCATTCGCCCTGCACCATGAATCCAGGAAGATAGCGCGAGGTATAGCGGAAATCGATTCCGTACCGGTCGAAGGCTCCTTTCCCACGCCCGTTGATTTCGGTATTCGTGTTGTTGCTCTCTCCCGTGAGAACCGTAAAACTGACAAACGAAATATCCGTCACCAGAAAACGGGCGCGGGAGTAGAAGACCTTGGGGCCATTCGCCCCGACAGCGTTGGCTTGGAAGTTATTGTTATTCATGATTCCGACCACGTAATCCAGCTTGTGGAATAAGGTGCCCCTGACATCAGCAAAATAGTCACGCTCTTGAATGAAGTCGATCGTACCGACCGTGCTATTCCCTGACCCGTCTCGCGCGACCGTGCCGCTGCCGACCGAGTTGAGGTAGGGTGAGCTGATGACATCGCGGAGACCGCCGGATTGTTCTGTGAAAATGCCGAATGGCATACGAAACACACCCATCCGAATAATGTTGAGATTGGGCGCGATGCTGGGCATCGGCCTGAAATCGATATAGGCTTCTCGGAACATCGTGGTCGAAGCACCTGTCCCTGCTGCCTTCCCGGAGCAGTTGGCTACCCCGGTGCAATCCGGTGTGCTGTTGGTCAGATTGATACTCTGCATTTCCATCAGGGTGTGCCATTTGGGAATGTATTCATTGACTTTCCCATACATGAGGACCTCAGACCGTCGGACCGACAGGTTATCTTGGCTTTTGCCCTCGGCGGTATGGGCATCTTGATGTGTGTAGAGAAACTGCAGGGCGTTCAATCCGATGTTGAACTTGCCGCCCAGAGACGGAAGTCTTTCGATCTTGGCTTTCCACTCCTCAACCATGCCTAAGCGCTGATCGAGATTCGTGACGGGATCTGGTCCGAGCGCAGCGGAACTAGGCGCCGGAGCCCCTTGTGCTCCCGGTCCTGTTTTTTCACGATCGGCTTGAAGTTTGAGCCATTCTTCTTTGGTGATCTGCCCCTTCTCATAAAGAAGGTCTTCAAGGCCGGCTTGAGCAATTTCGGCCTGGACAATCACCCCAAGACTGATCACGCAGGCGATGGTTGCGAACCCCAGTCGTGTCATTCAAATACCTCCATCATGACATTCCTCTCCTTTCCGATGCCCCCAAGAGTGGCTGGTGAAATGCACGTGTGTTTGCTGCCGACAACTTGTGTCACCCACATCCTCAAGAGTGAACTGTTCGAATAGCGGGTTCTGACCACGTTACTTCTTCGCGGCGCAGTATGTTTTTTCCGGAAGGGGCGAATAACCTCCTCCGGCATCTTCTTTAAATTCTGCGATTTCAAGCCCGCCTGTTTGCCACACATGGATGCAGTCGGCGATTAAGAAGGGCTCGGTCTTGGGTAGGCCGTTCACCAGGACCGGCCGTCTGCTCGTGGTTGTTCCCACAATGATGAACCGGTTTCCCTTCATCAGATCCAGCGATTCAAGTCCTCCCGCATAGAGAAAAGCGAATTCATGGTCACCTGTTCTCGTGCCATTTACATCCGTGGGCCCATACGCGGGATTGTTCACGATCGGAAGTTGCTCCGCGACAATCACGAGGCCCTTGCTGTCCTTGGTAGCCTGGACGATCCGGCCTCCCAGCAGGACTTTGATTCCTGAATCGGATTTCCCCGACTCATTCGTAGGACCCGCGTCACGCCAGGCCTCAAACTGAAAGGTCGGAGCGACCTTGTCCATGACTTCCGGCGGAAAGGGTGTGTTCGCAGCGCATCCAGATAGCGTTACGCATACTGAGGCCGTGAACGTGATGAGATGAGTAAGCTTCATGGTGCTATCTCCATTTTGAAGACAATTGTTGACTCAGTTCGTACTCGCCATGGATGTGACTCGTGGATCAGGACACGACAGGAATATATTTCCGGCATGTTATGAGATTGATACCGGAGTGTTAACGACGCGTTAAATTATTAACAGCGCGTTAAATTGTTCGCGCTGAGTAACATTCTTGCGACGCGTTGTGCTTGGGAGAGGGATTACGTGTTGAGGAAGGCTTCGAGCATCCAGCTTTTATCTCGTTGCGAGGCCGATCTTCGTCGGCTGGTCGTCTCGTGGTCGTGTCTGATTGATCTGTTAATCAAACACGTAGATCAAGATCAGCCGACGTGTTTGGGGGTTCTGTTGCATGCGTCGATCCCTTCGGTTTCACACGCGGGGGGGGAGGAGAAATGCGTCTGCTAGAGGACGCGATAGTACTGCACCGTGCTTATTCCAGTGCTTGAATCGCGCTGCAGCACCACGGCCGCATTTCTGGTCACTTCGTTCACACTGACGGTCATGCGGGCTGAGAAAAAGTCGCTTTTGACGTCATACAGACTTCGAATCTGCATCCCTATCTCCTGAAAACTGCTCACACGATCCAAGTCCACTTTGGTCTTGAAGGGACGAGACTGGATAATTTCTGTGGCCATACTTTGTGTAATACGCTGATCGAGGGCCTGAAGCACGAGAGGGCCGGCTGTGTTGATATTCACCAGTTTTCCACCTTCTATTGGGAACACGGTCACGACCTTCGAGAGCTTCTCGATGATCTCGGGAGTGATCCCCTTGATCAGACGCAATTCTAAGAGTGTCTGTAACTTACTATTGGCTGCCTTGTATGAGGGCCGCTGCGCCTGATAGTAGAGGCTCTCTGCGCCGGCAGGTTCCTGAACCTCGTTGTCATCCACCCAATCGACGATTCGTGAACTGACGATAGACGGGACCAGCATCCATCTGGAGGGGGAAACCACGACGTTCGATGCGGTCGACAAGATCAAGCAGGCCTTTGTGGCGACGGAGTCATTTCAAGACGTCACCATTAGTGATACGCGGGTCGGAGCCGTGCAGAACCAAGTCGTGTTTCGCCTGACCTATACGGTGGAACGGCCATGATGCAGATGCTCAAAGAAAGATGGCACCATTTCTCACAACGCGAGCGCATCCTCGTAGCCACCGGCGTGACTATTGTTGCCGCCGCGCTCGTCTTCTTGCTGATCATCGATCCACTCATGGCCACGATCGACAAACTCGATCGACAAGCGCGACGAAAAGCAAAAGACAGCCAAGAGCTTATGCTCGTGGCGCAAGAGTACGTGGCCAAGCAGGCCCGCATTGCCAAGCTCGAACAGCGCATGCCCAACCCGCCGGCTCAGTTTTCTCTGCTGGCCTTCATGGAAGAAGCGACCACGACGGCACAAATTCGCGATCGGATCAGCGGCATGCAGCCACAGGCTCCTATGATCGTGCAGGGGTATCAGGAAACCGCAGTCGATCTTCGTCTCGACGGTGTCTCGCTTCCGCAAATCCTCGCGCTACTCGTGGCCATCGAGCGGGCGCCCTACGACGTGCAAGTGCACCATCTGCAACTGAAACCAAAATATGACAATCCGGCCAATCTCGACGCCACGTTGAGAATCGTGACCTATGCGAAGGTCTGATGAACGTGGCATTGCACTGCTTCTTACTCTCCTCGTCCTGACCCTCCTGGTGGCATTGATTCTCGAGTTCGATGCCGAGGCGAGACGGGAATACCGCGATGCCGCAGCCTTCCGCGATAATTTCAAAGCCACCGTGCTCGCGCGCGCGGCAGTCCAGGCAGCTCGTGGCGTCTTACAACAAGACAGCTTAAGGGAGAAACAAACGGGACAGGTCTTCGACGCCCCAACCGACCTATGGGCCCTTCCCATCACGAATTACGCCATCGGTGACGGCCTGCT
>Ga0207104_1180_pt1 | contig 15411 bp, 9 predicted proteins | sample Alteio_BWMinHeat_79_FD_153538 | JGI IMG/M metagenome (GOLD analysis project Ga0207104, IMG submission 153538) | Enriched cells from forest soil in Barre Woods Harvard Forest LTER site, Petersham, Massachusetts, United States -... | ecosystem: Environmental > Terrestrial > Soil > Temperate forest >...
AACTTATAATTTTCATGCGATGCCAGTTGTTTTAGCCAATCAGGCTTTGGTTGGTATTGTGACCAGTCGAGACTTACGTTTTGAAACCAATCTCGATCAACCCGTATCCAATATTATGACGCCCAAAGAACGATTGGTGACGGTGAAAGAATCCACCGATCGTGAAATTGTTCGTAAATTATTGCAAAAACATCGCATCGAAAAAGTATTAGTGATTAACGATCATTTCGAATTATGTGGAATGATTACCGTCAAAGATATATTGAAAGATGAAGCAAAACCTTTTGCGCTAAAAGACAAGCACGGACAATTACGTGTCGGTGCAGCCGTAGGGGTGGGTAAAGAATCCGAGGCCCGTGTTGAAGCGCTCATCGCAGCAGGCGTCGATGTTATCGTGGTAGATACCGCCCACGGACACTCATTAGGTGTTATTGAAGAAGTGCGAAAAATCAAAAAGCAATATCCCACTATTTCAGTGATTGCAGGAAATATTGTGACCGCTGCTGCCGCAGAAGCGTTGCGCGATGCAGGGGTGGATGCGGTTAAAGTGGGAATTGGCCCAGGCTCCATTTGTACAACTCGCATTGTCACGGGGGTGGGCGTTCCACAAATTACGGCGATTCAGAATGTTTACCAGGTTTTAAAAAATACCGATATCGGTATTATTGCGGATGGCGGGATTCGTTATTCCGGAGATGTCTGTAAAGCGATCGCCGCAGGCGCTTCTGCCGTCATGATCGGAGGATTATTCGCAGGGACGGAAGAAGCACCTGGCGAAGTGGAGCTATATCACGGTCGTTCGTATAAAGCCTACCGCGGAATGGGATCCTTGGGTGCAATGGGAGCACGCCATGGCTCAAGTGATCGCTATTTTCAAGATAGTACGGCTTCCGTTGAAAAATTAGTGCCAGAAGGTATCGAAGGTCGAGTGCCATATAAGGGCAAACTTATTCATATCATCCATCAACTCATGGGCGGTTTACGTTCTGGTATGGGATACACAGGATGTCCTGATATTAAAACCATGCGTGAAAAACCTGAATTTGTGCTTGTGACAAGCTCGGGAGTGCGAGAAAGCCATGTACATGATGTTCAAATTACGAAGGAAGCGCCCAACTATCAATTAGGTGAAAATTAAAAAATGTCTATCGATATACATGCAGAACGAATTTTAATTCTAGATTTTGGTTCCCAATATACACAACTTATTGCAAGACGTGTACGTGAGCTTGGCGTTTATTGTGAAATTTATCCGTTTAATACGAGTGAACAAAGTATTTTAGATTTTAAACCAAAGGGGATTATTTTATCGGGCGGTCCTGAAAGTGTGACTGCAGAAAATGCATGGACTGCACCACCACTTGTTTTTACCTTAAAAATTCCCGTGCTCGGTATTTGCTATGGTATGCAAACCATGGCAGCGCAATTGGGAGGAAAAGTTTCTGAAGGAAATAATAGAGAATTTGGTTCGGCGGTTGTGAGTATCGTTGAAGTTTCACGTTTGTTACAAAATATCGAAGATAAAAGTAATAAATTGGATGTCTGGATGAGTCATGGTGATCACGTCTCGATATTGCCACATGGATTTAAAATCCTCGCGAGCACAGAATCGTGCGAAATTGTAGGGATGTTTGATGATGAGCGACAATTTTATGGTTTGCAATTTCATCCTGAAGTTTCACATACCAAAAAAGGGAAAGAAATTTTATCGCGTTTTATTTTGGAAATATGTCATTGCAAACCTTCGTGGACGACGCAAAATATTTTGAATGACGCCATACAGAATATTAAAAAAATGGTCGGTGAAGAACATGTCATTCTAGGTTTATCCGGGGGTGTAGATTCATCGGTAGTAGCAAGACTTTTGCAACGTGCCATCGGTTCGCAACTTACCGCGGTTTTTGTAGATACAGGATTATTACGTTTAAATGAATCGGAAGAAGTGCAGGAATTATTTCAAAAACATTTCGGCATGCACTTGATCGTGATTGATGCGAAAGAAAGATATTTAAAAGCACTTCAAAATATCGAAGATCCTGAAGATAAACGTAAAATTATCGGTAAATTATTTATTGAAATTTTTGAAGACGAAGCCAAAAAAATCAAAGATGCGAAATGGTTAGCGCAAGGTACGATTTATGCGGATGTTATTGAATCGGCTGCCGCATCTCAAAAATCGCATGTGATTAAATCGCATCACAATGTCGGTGGTTTACCCGAAAAAATGCATTTAAAGTTAATCGAACCATTACGTGAATTATTTAAAGATGAAGTGCGTAAAATGGGCCTTGAATTGGGATTGCCTTACGATTTAATTTATCGCCATCCATTTCCGGGACCGGGATTGGCTGTCCGAATTTTAGGTGAAATAAAAGAAGAATATATTCGAAAATTACAATTGGCTGATGCTATTTTGATTGAAGAATTACATAAAAATGATTGGTACTATAAAGTGAGTCAGGCGTTTGTCGTATTTTTACCAGTAAAATCGGTAGGTGTGCTTGGCGATGCAAGACACTATGATCATGTGGTTGCGATTCGCGTCGTTGAAACCATTGATTTTATGACTGCGCATGTGGCACATTTACCGCATGATTTTCTCGAGAAAATTTCTAATCGTATTATTAATGAAGTACCGGGAATTTCTCGCGTGGTGTACGATATTTCAAGTAAACCGCCTGCGACGATTGAGTGGGAGTGATTGGTTACTACGTCGTCCCGCGGCTTGTCCGCGGGATCCAGAATGGCTTAGCTGTTGCTCTGGATCCCGCGGACGAGCCGCGGGACGACGTAGACGCTATAACAGAGAACGTCTATATGTTTTCAAAATCCGATGAATTATTTATGCAACGCGCACTTTCTCTCGCAGAGGGGGCCGCGTTCAATCAGGAAGTTCCTGTCGGTGCGGTTTTAGTGCATGAGGATAAAATCATCGCGGAAGCCTATAACCGCCCCATTTCACTTTGCGATCCGTCAGCGCATGCAGAAATGCTTGCTTTAAGAAAAGGCGCATTGCATGCTAACAATTACAGGTTAATTAATACTACATTATATGTCACATTAGAACCGTGTTTAATGTGCGTAGGAGCGATTCATCATGCTCGAGTTAAACGCGTAGTTTTTGGGGCGTATGATAAGAGAGCCGGAGCAGTAGAAAGCGTTTTTCCAATTGGACACAATGAAAATTTACATCATCGTGTAATCTATGAAGGAGGATTATTCGAGACACAATCGGTTGCGTTGTTGCAAAATTTTTTTAAAACTCGAAGATAAAAACTAATAATTAGATCGGGAGTCCATTTTTCATGATATCATCCAAAGAACATTTTAAAATAGTTCCAAGATCCGAATATAAAGCGATAGAAAAAAATAATTTTGTCATTTTCACCTCTGATGAAGAAAAGCTTGCTTCGACTATCAAAGATCAAAAATTAAAAGATTATCTTTTAGATATTATGAAAAGAATGAATAATGGTTCTCATAGTCCAAATGGTGGTTGGTACGGACATATTAAAAGTACAGCAAATGAAGATAAGAGAATAATAACCGGTCTCGAACGTTATATCCAAGCGGCTCATAAATTACAATCCGAAAAAAATGGTGAAAGAGTCTCAAAAATTATTGGTCAACATGGATACGAAAGTTTCGTCAATGTTTATTCTGCTTTTTGGGATCAGTGCTATCGAAATATTTTTATTGCTTTTGCCGATAAAATCATGCAATTACAGCGAGATGAATTCGCGGAGGGGCGAGATAAGTCTTTTGTTTATGTACTTTTGCAATTAAAACAAGATAAGTTACTCACCAAATGGTTTGATGAAAAACAACGCCATGAATTGCATGTTAAAATTGACAAGGCTATTTCTCATATACGAACCCAAACGCATTTAACATCTTTTCAATTGGAAGCCATGGACGAAAGTCGCAGTGTTGAATTATATAAGGGATTAATTCGTAAAACTTATCAACTCGATGCATTACGATCTTTACTGGAAACGCATACGAATGCAACTTTATTAAAAACAAAAACCAAGGCAGGTTTATTGGCTATGCATACTTCGCATGCGCGTTATACGCATGTCCGTCCAGCGATCATGATTCAATATCTACAAAAATTAGATTTTTTTATGAGACGATACGATGAAATTCATAAAAAATCGCCGCTTTCTTTTCAAAAAGAACAAAAAGATCCTGTGCGTGAAATGTTATTATTAAAACAAGAAGAAATGCGTCAAGTCATTATCTTTCAACAAAAACTTTATGAAACTTATGGAAAAGATGATTTCATTGAAATATTACATCATGTTATTGAAAATGTAGATCAAAAAGATTTACCTTTGCAGGATTTATTTGAATATGATAAGAGCATTGATTTTTCATTATTTGCGTATGATCCAGAATATAAAGATATTCCTCCGAAAGTTTCAATGGCAGAACATAGTCAGTGGAGAAAAGAATATTTAAAAAATGCAAATCTTCTTAAAGATATCAAACCTTTAGAAGAAAAAAAGATAATGTTCCCTGATATTAAAAAAGAAACTCCAGGATTTGTTCCCTTGCAAAATCTATTTTTTGCTGTTGAAGATAAATTAATTAAAGTAAGAATTCCTGAAAAATTAAAGCATAATTTTTTAGAATTATTTAAAAAAGACATTGTGCAGTTTAAGGAGTTGGCAAAATATTTTAGTCCAGATAATGGTGAACGTAAGGATTTTTATAAAGTTAATCACTACCATAAAGATTTTGAATTTTTAATTCGACAAGTTAATGATGGTGGAGTCATAAATTTTTTAAGTTTATCCAAGACGTTTACAGAAGAAAAAATCAACTCATTAACAAGCCAGATATTCTTTTTCTTACCAAATAAATCTAATGAAAATGCTATCAATTATCTCAGAAAATTATCAAATGCATTAGCAGTTTTTAATGGCTCTTATGAGCAGGAAATAAAGTTATCTTTAAAAGTGATGCCAAATCCAAAACCAACTGCAACCCCTAAAGTTGAGGATGAAAAAAAACTTGTCTGGCAAAAGATATTTAATCCGCAATTAAAAACATTGCCAATGTTTAATAATTCTAAAGAAAAAGAAAAAAAATTATTTCTTCAAAGTGAGGTGAAATTGTCTGCGATAGAAATGATAGGTAAAAAATATCGTGATGTACTAAAAGAATCAAAAGCCAATTTTATTGATCAAGTGAAGAAAATTTTAGATTATTGGTTAGATTCTATTGTCCAAAGAAAACATGAGTTTGTTGGCGCAGAAGAGTCGATTAAAGAATTTATGGAAATTATTAATCAGATTATTTTGAAACTTAAAGATAAAAATCCGTATTTAATTATTAAATACCACTCGGTTGAGAAATATTTGGAAAAAACGGTAGAGAGAAGAATGTTTATAAAAGGAATGGGGTAAACCTTTCGCGTCGTCCCTAAAATTTAAACCCTCTTTTTTTAAAGGGCGTTGTTGCATAATTATCCCCTCACCCGCCGCACGAAAAGCACGTGCGTCGACCTCTCCCACAAGTGGAGAGGTGATATGATTAACCTCTCCACTTGTGGGAGAGGTCGGCGCGCTTTTTGCGCCGGGTGAGGGGGCGAGTATGCAACAATGCCGGTTGAAAGTGAGGATAGCTTTTTGTGTCTAAAGGACCCTTAGTCTTTTTGTTAAGGAAATCATATTTGATCGATGGTAAATCCAAAGGGCGCCCACCGTTTGCAAGTAGATTTTTGTGAGCATTCAATATTTGAATAGGACTTGCATCTATTAAACTATTTGCAATGGTGTAGGTAGAATCAATCTCATGCGTTGTATTTATCTTTTTTAGTTCAAGCATATCATCCTTGGCATATTCTAATTTAATTTTTTTATCAGGTGAATATTTCTCGTCTTGATCGTTGGATGAGGTTTCTCTCGACTTTAATTTATTTATTAAAAATTGTATGGCTGATTCGCCATATTGTTTTGATCTAATTCCTAGATAAATTAGCGGTCGACCAATGCAGAAGTAAGTGAGTCCAAGCGCAATCCCTGTGATAAGAAGAGGTGATAATATGGTTAGTATTGAGTAAGCTAAAGCTTTTTCGATAAAGCCATTGAGAATTGGAAGTGGCGGATTATTATTTTTGAGTTCACAAGAATCAATATTATATTCACTAAATAATTTATTATAATTTGATATTGTAAAATAAAATGTAAACCACTTCTGAAAATCTTCTGGCCCATCAAAACGAACCCACATATAGTTAGAATCAAAAAAATGATACTTATTATTTTTTTTGCAAAAACCAACGGCATGTCCTCTAAAACCCAAAGAAGTACCAAATAACTTAAGGAGATATACTGAATTTGGCTTTTCTTCGACTTTTTTTAATAGATCAGTGGCAATATTTGATATTTTTAAATAAAAGTGACAAATTGAGAGAGGTTCTCTTTCTAAGTCAACGGAATTTTTTATATTTTGATAATTATTAATATTGTTGGTAAGTACTGCTAAATGATTCCAATAAAAATATTGCTTTCCCATCGCTGAATCTAATGGGATAGGCTTAAAGGGAGGAGCAAGTTCTGAAGAAATGCCGAAAGGATTTTTGTTTTTCAACATACTCGTTGTCCATTGAAGAAAATAACCTAAGCATTCTCCTCCAGAGGTACCTAGTCGCGGGTCAACTCCTTGATTAACCGGCAACATAATGGTTCCCTTAAATTCAGTTTCCGTTTTTTCATACAACGAATCTCTTTTTTGAATTGCTTTTTTAAATTGATGAGGATTATTATTTTGAAAATATTTGAAAATTTCTGTGTGCCAGCTCATTTTTTCACAAATGGTTAAGCATTTTTTTAATAATAATTGATAACTGACATGAGTAATAGGTGCTTTATGTTTTTCAGCGTTAATAGATTGAATTAATTTGTCGATGTCTGGTTTTTTGGGTAAAACAGCAATCTTTTCGAATGCGTTTAATAATTCATGGAGATAGGTTTGTTCAGCTAAAGAGAATTTACGCGAGTTTTTTTTATTTTTTAATGTGTCAATCAGTTCAAATACATTTGGCATATAATATTCCATTTTTAATTATTGTAAATTTATTTCAAAAATATAATGGATTAAATGGGATAAAGCAATTATTTCTGGATAAGTCGCTGGTTGGTTTTACGGTGTTGAACCATGAAACTTAAACTTACCGTTAGGTTAGTTGGAGTAATTCATAACGTAAATATGAAGCCATGGATGTTGGTCCATACCACAAATTATGACGGTAGTCGTCAAGAATGTAGAATGATGTAATTGTCCGTCATCGCTAGCCGCAAGGCCGTGGCGATCCAGAGTGCCTTCTGGATTGCCACGTCACATAAAAATCATGTGACTCGCAATGACGACTTCTTATTTACAACAATTACTTGTCATGCCAGCGTGCTTAAACAGAGGGCTCTACATAAGTCAAAGAACCCGTCGTCCCGCGGCAAGTCCTAAGGGATCCAGAGCAGCATCGTAGGGCTTTCTGGATCCCGCGAATAAATCGCGGGACGACGGTTATGTGGAGACCTCTGTTTTTCAAAGAGGGTTTAGCTTTACCGGACATCAGTGAAAAATGCTTGCATGACATAACTTTAATTATGAATTTTTTTGAATTCATGACTCGGGGTTTGTTGATGTTGCCATTTTGATTCGTACTCATCCAATAAAGGAAGGATACGGTTATCGGTGGGTACACATCCAATACCGTTACCAAATTCGTGTCTTGGAAAACCTTTATTAAACGCTATTAATAAAGGATTCGCACCATTCTCTAACAAAATTTTTGCTGACTCAAAACAATTATTGCGAATTGCAAAATCGAGTGGGGTGCCTTTTATATCATCCACTAAGTGAATATTTGCCTTTACATGAAGTAAGTGTTGTATTGCATAGGGTCTATTATTTACAATTTCTTCGAATAAGAGATCATCTATTTTTTTTTGTTGATAGGATTCAAGCTTTTTAATTTCTTTCGTATCAATTTCAATTTGGTATTTGTTAAAAATCAATTTACGTTCGTGATCCTCCAGTAACTTAAGAATTCGAAAATCTTTATTAAAGTTAAGCCAAACAATTTTTCCAAATTCATCTCTTGGAATTTTACCAGATTTATTTTTTTCGAGTGTTTTAGCACCATTTTTTAATAAAATCTCTGCTGCCTCAAAGTGATTTCTATAGATAGCGACGTGCAGCGGCGTATCGCCATTATAAGGTGAATCATGCGCATGAATATTTGCATTTGCAAGAAGGAGTTTTTGTATTCTATATGGTTTATTTGCTCTTACCGCTGTAAATAACCAATCGTCCAGACTTTTTTGTGAAAAAGGACTAAAACCATGAATGTCTCTATCATCAAATTTCATTTCATATTCTTTGGTATTAAGAAACATTTTATTTTTAATATTATTTTTGGAATTTTTTGTCTCCGCAAATACACTTAATGTTTTAAGCAAGCGTTGTTCGTTTTGTTCACTCTCTGTTTTTATATTCCGAATTTGAATTTTAATAAGGTCAGATATTTCTTTATTTTTTAGTATCTTTTTTTGATTTAACATCAACCATTTTTTATATGGTATCAAAATCAGTGGATTAAATTTTTGATCGATTTTTTTTAATTTTAATTGTAGTTTTTTCTGATTTTTTTTAAATTCATTTTCACTATTTTTCCAATGTTTAAGGGTAACTTGAAAATCCTCGCTATGTTTTGCTTCTGTTATTATCTTGCCATCTTTGATAGCGGCAATACAGGAATCTTGATATTTCTTACTTTCTTCAGTATGCAATTTATTTTCTAAAGATTTTTTATGGTAAAGCGGTTGAATTTCTTTTTGATATTGATCAATAAGATGAATTATTTTTTTCCTATAAAAATTACGTTGAATGGTAATCGCGACATGATGTTGTTGTTGATCGTGAATAGCAAAAGCCGTTTGTTGGATAATGTCAGGAATTTTAAGAATAATTTCTTCTTTTTTATCTTCGGGTAAATATGACTTGATTAAAGTTTCTTCCTGGTTTTTTGTCACTAATTTCTCATATTTATCTTTTAATTCAGAAAAACAGGTTTCTAATTCTTTGGTATAGGTAACTAATTCTTGTAAAGCATATTTGCCAGTGCATTTGTATTGATTTTGTTTAATCTCTTGATTGAATATGGGACTATAAGCAATTCCTTTCACCGCATGGGCTGCGTCCAGTGCTTTTTCAGAATAGATACGACCATCTGGAAACATCACAGGATCGGTTATTTCAGTCACTTTTTCTTTGGTAATAGGACATTCAGGCACTTCAGTATTGGGAGAGCGAATAACAGTTGCGGTGTTGCTAAGCATGTAATTATTTCCTTATATTATTATTTATGTTGAACTTCCATTGGCGTAAATTAAATTAAAACAATAACATTGTCTACAGTTCATTGAGCATTTAAAAAATATAATGTAGTAAATGAAATAAACCAAAAATTCCAATGGACGCGCAATAAAGAAAAATAAACCACAACCATTTTTTTATCATTAGTAACCTATTTTTTCTGTGATTTTGCCGCGAAAGAGTTTATAGCTGTAATAAGTATAATATAATAACGGTGGCAGCATAATGCAGGCGCCGATTAGCATAAATAAAAGGGAAGAAGGAGGGGCTGCGGCTTCGAGATAGGTAATTTCTCGAGGAACGATATAAGGATAACAACTAATAATAAAGCCGAAATAACACATCAAAAACATGCCGATGGCGCACCAAAATGGGACATATTCATATTTCTTTTGTAATGCTTTCACATGCATGAAAAAACACCCGAGTGTGATCAGCGGTAAAATGGCGAGAAAAATCATGTGATGTGGATCAAACCATCGTGCTTTAATACTTTCATCCAGCATGGGGGACCAGATGCTTACCATCACAAAACCGAGAAAAATAACGTATTGAACTTTGCTGCTGATTTTAAAACTGGTTTGTTGTAGCTGCCCCGTCGTTTTAATAATCAGATAATTTGCACCTAGCAGCACATAACCAAAAATAAGCGCAATCGCGCACGCAATGCCGAAAGGATTAAACCATTGCTCGATTTGTGGGGATGCAATTTGAAACCCTTTGACAAAAGTACCAAGAATAAAACCTTGTGAAATGGTTGCAAAAATTGATCCGAGGAAAAAACAGATTTCCCATAAACGTTTTGTTTTCACGGCTTTTAAACGAAATTCGAAAGCAACACCTCGAAATAAAAGTGCGAGCACCATCATTAAAAGTGGAATATACATGACAGGTAAAATCGCGCTAAATGCAGCAGGAAAAGCGCCATAAAGTGCCGCTCCGCCGAATACGAGCCAAGTCTGATTACCATCCCACACTGGCAGAATGCTACTAATCATCAAATCGCGTTCATATTCATCACGAAAAAATATCGATAAAATCCCAATGCCTAAATCAAATCCACCTAAAATGACGTACATAATGACGCCGAAAGCAATTATTCCACACCAAACTAAAGGTAGTAGTTCCATTATTTGGACTCCGAGAGTGGGGTAGGCATGTATTGAAAGGGTTGGTGAGGCTCTTTGTCTTCGGTGCCTGTTGGACCTTTGCTAATGGTTTTATGTAGAAAATAAAAATAGAACACACCAAAAATAATTCCATACACAATGAAAATTAGGATAAAAGAAATCATTACGTTCGCGAAGGTCACATGAGAAACCGCATCAATCGTGCGAATTAATTGATAAACTACCCAAGGCTGACGACCCATTTCTGTTGTGATCCAGCCACACCAGAGGGCGATAAAACCAAGTGGTGCAGATAAAACAGCGGCTTTCAAAAACCATCGTGTTTCATAAAGACGATTGTTGAAACGAAGATATAGCGCAATCATGGCAAATAACAAAATGAGTAAACCAATGCCCACCATCAGGCGGAAGCTAAAAAACACAGGAAAAACAGGCGGTTGATCAGCGGGTGCCACCGTTTTTAATCCGGTTAATACACCATCCCACTCGTGAGTATTCAGTAATGCTGCAAAATGAGGAATGCTTAATTCCCAGTGATTCATTTGCGCTTTTTGATCCGGTATCGCAAATAAAATGAGAGGCGCACCTTTTTCTGTTTCCCACAGTCCTTCCATTGCCGCGGTTTTTAAGGGTTGTGTTTCGTGCACTTTAATGCCCGCGACATCTCCCACAAAAATTTGTATCGGTAAAATAATGAGAAGTGCAATCCATGCAAATCCAAAACAGATTTTCGAAAAATTAATAAATCTTTTTTGTAAAAGGTAGTATGCAGAAACACTGCTAATCACTAACGCGGCAGAAATATAGGATGCTAGCATCATATGTAAAAAACGCGGAAAGGTAATCGGATTAAAAACCACGTCGTACCAATTATTGACGATAAATTTGGTCCCATCGTTCATAAAACCGATAGGATGCTGCATCCACGAATTTGCAGACATAATCCAATAAGCAGAAAGTGTCGTACCGATGAGTACTAATAGCGTAGAAAAATAATGTAATTTTTTCCCGACACGATCCCATCCAAAAAGCATCACACCTAAAAATCCTGCTTCAATAAAAAAAGCCGTCATGACTTCATAAGTGAATAAAGGTCCGAGAACGCCGCCGACTTCTTTGGTAAAACCCGCCCAATTTGTCCCTAATTGAAATTCCATTACCACGCCAGAAACGACTCCCATCCCAAAAGTGAGCGCAAATATTTTGGTCCAGAATTTACAGATATTTTGGTACATTTTATTTTGGGTTTTTAACCACAACCCTTCCATAACCGCGAGAAACATGACAAGTCCAATACTAAACGCGGGAAATAAAATATGAAAACTAATGGTGAAACCAAATTGCATGCGAGAAAGTAAGGCAGTATCGATTATCATGATGGATCCATTACTTTTAAGATGAGAAGATTATACATGAAAAATGTGCTTTAATAAAAGTAGGAATGCCAGTATTCTCGATTGATGGAAATAATAATTGCATAATCTGTTATGCCAGCATGTTTTTCACTACTGTGCGATAAAAACATCTGTCATTCCCGCGGAGGCGGGAATCCATTTATAAAATTATATAGAACCCGAAATTAGTTACTTAATTTATCGGGAAAATTACCAATGGATTCCCGCCTACGCGGGAATGACAAGATTGCAGTAGTGGAAAACATGCTGGCATGACAACCGAGCACGGAGACGCTTATGCCCAAAAAAGGATATTTGTACGAAGAAATTGAAGTGCCCATATTCGTGACGCAGGCAACTATTCCATTTGAAGCAAAAAAACAGGAACAAGGATTTCGGCAATTATGTCTCGATTTACCGCGCATGCAGATGACTTTTGGGCGGCATGTTATTTATCCTACGAAAGATTTTAAAACGCATTCAGAGTTAATTGCATGTCTCGATCAAAAACTTACAAAACCTGGCAGGAAATTATTATGTAAAGTACATGACCAAACTGAAGTCGGGGTACAACGATTTTATTTACACCAATTATCTTGCCTTGATAATTTTGGATTGGTGACACCAGATTTTTTTGTCAATTACAGTTATTCAACATTGAATCACACACTTAAATTAGAAGTCATTTCTAAAAAGTTAAAAGGGGTATCTTTCGAAAATCCAGATGGCGAAAGATATCTTGCTGAAAAAAAAGCGTATGTTCGAACTATTACAAAATACAAAATACAACAAAACCAAATTAAAACGTCAAGAAAATTTTTTACTAATTCAGGTGTCATTGCTGGTGGATTAATTCGTACTTTTTTTCAAAATATTCTATGGGGAAATATCAAAATAGCAGATTTAAATAATCGTTATTTCATTACCTTTTGTTGTTTGCATTATATTCATTTATTAAGGCTTGAAAATCAGCGAATAAAAAATAATTCTTTTTGTCTTTTTTGGCAAGATCGAAATAAAATTTCACAAAATATAAAAAAAATTGAAAACTATGAAAAAATGATTAATCAATTAAAAAAGGAGGATATCTCCTCCCTCATGGAAAATATTTTTAACGATAGACATTATCTTAAAAAACTAAATCATCGTTTCTGACGAGGAATCTCAGGGGTATTTTTTAAATTATCATTATTTTTCGAATAATAAAACAAGTGAAATGGATTAACCTCTCGTTTTTTAAAGCTTGGGGAAAAATCAAGGATTGGCTGAATGTAAGGTGCTTGAATGCAATATTTTAGTATCAATTTACCCATATCAGAAGGTAATAAGCTTTGAAGTACAAAGAATTTGGAAAGATAAATCTGTTGGATAGTAAGAATGATATTATCAAAAGTATCTGGAAATCGTTGTTTTAATTTTTCGACCGTGTCCAACAAATTGTCTTCTAGAAATGGGATAAACAATTCTGGATCTTCTAAAAAATTTTGCTGAAAATCGTTTGAAATTTTTTTATCGTCCGTCACCATTGCTGCATGATAAAATATATCATTCTGGAAATTCAATAATTGAGGTTTCATAGCTATAGAATAAAACATCTTTTTAAACCAGATGATTGCATCCTTAAACTGAAGATCCGCAGCTTTTCGATAATAATGAATGGCTTTAGCAAAATCTTTTTCTGAATAATAAATCTTTGCAAGCTTTAATAATGATTCAGGAAGAAGAGATTGATGGTAATAATGTAATGCTATTTTAAGGTCTTTAGAAACATCTCTTCCAGTTTCATATCGCTCTGCAAGTGCGAATTGGGCGGTGGGTTCTCCTCTATCCGCCGCTTTTTGGTAATATTCTAGCGCTTTTTTGGAGTTTGCTGACACACCTTTTCCTGACGCATACAAATAACCAACAAAATATAATGACAGTCGGTCATTTAATTTTGCCGATTCTTGAAAATAATAAAAAGCGGTTTGATAGTTTCTTGGCACTTCAGAATTTCCCAACGAATAAATCGCTGCCATTTGCCGAAAAGCCTCACTAGTGTATCCATTTTTTGCAGCAGCATTGTAATATGAAAGTGCTTTTGGGAAATCGATTGGAATAGTTGATCCACCATATTGATAGATATATCCCAAATTTTTTAAAACAAATCCTTCATTCGGTGATTTTTTAAGGGCTTTTAGGTAGTATTCCAAAGCTTTGTCGATGTTTTTCGGGACCCCTTTACCATTAAGGTATAGGGTGCCCAAATTATTCATCGCAAAAACGTTTCCTTCTTCAGCCGATTTTTGATAATAATATTTTGCTTTTTTATAATTTGGCGGAGACATTGTGTGATACATAAATCCAAGATTAAATGAAACATTCCCTCCTAATTGGATATAACAGTTTTCAGCTTTATCGTATTGTTTATTTTCAGCATACTTTCTTGCTTTTTTTTCTAATGTTTTAGAAGCTACGTGCGCGAACATATATGCTCCATTATTATTTTAATAAATATTGTAAAATCTCTTTCGAAATAAATTCTATCGCATATTGTTTAACACGAGATCCGCGATACGGAATAGTTTTCTTGAATTGCTCAATATGATTATTTTTTTTAAAAATAAATTCAAGAGAAGTTTCATTCGCATTTTTATTTTGCCAAAATTCCTCTAATCCCCTAATTTCTATTTCTGAATGAGGTTCATGCACAAATTGAATATGAGAAAATGTGTCCGGGGTTTTTAGCGTCGATTCTAATATGCCACCCGTTGCGTAATCAGTAATTTTAAGCGGTAGTGGTAATGTTTTTAATTTTTCTCGCAATATTTCTGATGCCGTTTTTGACCCATCTTCAAAAATATAAGGTTTAACCACCTCAGTTATTTTTGGAACGAGTATCTTAAAATCATCAAGGTTTTTAGAAAATAATTTACATTCAACATAAGGGTAACAAATACGATACCCTGTTTCACAATCATAAGCGTGGGTGAGGGCATCTAATTTCTCTGCAATTTCCCCTTCACTGACACTAAATAATAACCATTTTTGAAAATAAACATTTTGCGGAAAATGTAATTTTTTTAAAGTTGGAATAACCATATCGGCAAGCATGGGAAAGCATTCAAATGGTGGCCCTGGCAGCATGAATATCCGTTGTTGACCATGTTCTATGATGCATCCTGCGGCGGTTCCGTTAGGATTCTGTATAATACTCGATCCTTCTGGAAAGAAAGCTTGTTGGCGATTCGATTCCGGAAAGTTATGGTACCCTATACTTTTCAACCGATTGACAATTGACTCCCATATTTCAGCATCAAAAATTAATTCCTTATTTAAAGCGCGAGAGAGGGCATACCTCGTGAGATCATCAGAGGTAGGACCTAAACCCCCCGTGATAATTAATGCGGCGTGTGATCCTAATAAAAAACGTATGGCGGCTTCAATATCTTCTATGTTATCGCCGGCAACCATGTGCATACCCACCAGCATTTTTTCGTTGAAAAGTTGCTGGGCGATTT